>Ga0209517_10000416_pt1 | contig 73565 bp, 69 predicted proteins | sample PeaSoiMetSII2010_FD_187695 | JGI IMG/M metagenome (GOLD analysis project Ga0209517, IMG submission 187695) | Peat soil microbial communities from Weissenstadt, Germany - SII-2010 (SPAdes) (version 2) | ecosystem: Environmental > Terrestrial > Soil > Wetlands > Peat | place: Germany... | reverse complement strand
CGCTTCGTGCGCCAGCCTCCCAGACCACCTTCTCTCCCTACTGCCGTCTGGATCAACAAGCCACCGGACAAGGAGAAAACTCCTTAAACTTTCACGCCCTGTGTCTCATTCTTATTGACACGCACCGCGCCAGCGGTGTCATGACCACCGAAGTGCTTGTTTCGATCCGTGGCTCCGACCTTCGTTCTTCCATGTTCATCACGCCGTCTCCTGGCTCAATTTTGTGACGCTGGCGGCCTTCGATCAATGAGCTGGCAGGCTGAATTGGATGAGTGAACTCACCTAGTTACGCGCTCAAGGGTCCTAAACTTCCCGACGTTTACGCAATGGCACACCTGGGACCAACGCGCCCGCCGTTGTAAGTCGCCGCTCATCTCCTGCACCCAGCGCCGAAACAAAACCGGGCCAGGAACCATCAATAGAGTAACTTCCTAACACCTCCCCACACGGTCCCCTACGTCGCCGCGTTGAGCCTTTCCGGTATCGCGCTGGCGGTCTGGCTGTGCCCAATGTAGTCTCATTCGCGTTGCAGGAGGAGAATAATGATCGTTGATGGTGTGCCCGGCCAGGTCGAGCTGTCTTTCACCCCTGGCGGAGAAGAACTGCATCGGCTACTGATTGAGCAGTTCTATGAAGACTCAGTGCGCCGCTACGGCACCGACAGCGAGCAGGCACACGCGTTGCACTTCTCGCGTACCACCTCAGAAAGAAGCTCGACGGAGTAGCCATCAGCCTGCGGTTGGCCATGAGCACTACGATATGTCAGCGGGCCGGTGACGGGTGGTTTCCCAACATCTCCGTTCCAGGCCCTGAGCTAATCCTACTCACATGGACGACACGCTGAGCCTCCTCTATCTTCACGATTATCTTCACGATCATCCTGGAGAACCATTCTGTCGGGAGTGCCTGAAGAGTTTGGCTCAGCAGCACAAAAGGAGCACGGAGAGGCTGACCGAAGTCCCTGGAAGGACCCACGTCCAGAGACCCGGAACGTGTTCACAGTGCCAACGCCATACGACGGTCCTTCAAGCCGTTTCACCACGTTAAACTTCGCGAATTGGGCCACTACCCGGTGGCGGTGGTGACGTTCTCACCGGGGGTAGGCAAGCAGCCGCAGGTTTGAAAAACGTCCCAGCACTAAGACGCTCCCCCCATTCATCCTTGCTTACGACCGCTGTCGGCTTCGCTTCTATGCCCGCCGAATTCCGCCTGGCTTGTAACTCCCGCGAATGGATAGTGGGGCCACCAACGGCCCTCAGTGGACAACACGATTGAACGCCTAAGCAGATCAGCCGAAGTGGGCTTCGGTGGGCTCAAGTCCGGGTAACTCGGGCAGGGTCTCCATGAGCGCTCTTTGCAGCAGACCGGATAGGTCGGTGGGGCCCAGCAGAACTCGAACTACCTCGATGCCTGTGCGAAACAACAATTCTCGCTCCCCTGCGGGGGAGGAGCCGTGGCGGCGGCTACGCCAGCGGGCCCATCCTGTAGAATCAGGCCGTGGCAGAGGCTTCCCTAAATCAGCCTAGAAGGCTGATGCTCTATCCACCTGAGCTACGCGCCCACGTCTCGATGGTAGCATCGCCTTTAACTGGTCCCAAAATACAAAAGGGGCGGCTCGCCCTGAAGCCGGTGCATTCATGGTCTCTTCGCTGTAGGCCATCCACTTGCGCTCTAAGCGCGGCACATTTCAGGTGCCATTTCGTCCGGCCTTGCGAGAAACTCAACTTCCGCCGCACCGCTCAAGCCGCGCCGCCCCTCTGGTTGTCCGGTTCTATAGGACACCTCCTTGGGACGATTTCCACTTAAGCTGGCCAACTTGTCAAACCCTAATTTCCCTCTTCCTGCCCGAATTATGCTCCCGATGCGGACCCGTGTCAATAGTTCGTTTGATCCAACCGCATTGACTTCAAACCGCTGGTCTGTCCACAATCAGAAAGTCCCAGGAGGACTTGTTATGAGCCGCCCGTTCTCGATCGCGTATCCCGCGCTGCTGATCGCCCTTGCGCTCACACCCCGTCCCGCTTTCTCCCAAGCCGCACCCTCCGCGCCGAAGAAATTCACGCCCTCCAAAACGCCCTGGGGCGACCCCGATCTGCAAGGCGTGTGGCCCGGCACCGACATGATCGGGACGCCGCTCGAGCGGCCCCAGAATATGGGCGAGCGCGCCACGCTCAACGACGAGGAATACGCGCAACGCCAGAAACGCGCTCAAACTCAATCCGAAATCGACGAACAGCCGGTAGTCAACGAGCTGACGAAATGCGATCCCAACAAGGGCGGCTTAGGGAACACCCCCACCACCTGCCGCGACGGCGTCAGCATCGGACCGCCGCTCTACTGGGACGATCGCGGCAAGCCCAATCGCCAGGCGTCCTTGATCGTCGATCCCACCAACGGCCGCATGCCTCCGCTCACGCCCGAGGCGCAACAAGCTACCGCCGCGCGAGCCGCCGCACGCCGCGCCCGTCCCTGCGCCACCGCCGCCGGAGGATGCCACGATTCCTACGAAGACGAAAGCCTGTGGGATCGCTGCATCACTCGAGGAACGGTCGGCTCCATGGTGCCCAACACCTACAATCAGGGCAACCAGATCGTGCAGGCCCCCGGCTACGTGATCCTGCGCAACGAAATGATCCACGAAGCCCGGGTGATTCCCGTCGCAGCAGCAGAAAAAGACGGCCCCCCGCACGCCGGCGCGCAGTTGCGTTCCTGGATGGGCGATTCACGCGGCCACTGGGAAGGCAGCAAACTGGTGGTCGAAACCACCAACTTCCGCGGCCAGACCAACGTCGGCAACGTCCTGGCCAGCGGGGCGCTGCGCCTCACCGAACGTTTTACGCTGGTCGATGCCAACACCCTCGAATATCGCGTTACCGTGGACGATCCCAAGACCTGGACCCGCCCCTGGACCATCAATTTCCCCTTGCGCCGCGACCGCAATTACACGCTCTACGAGTACGCTTGCCACGAAGGCAATTACTACATGTACAACGCACTGACCGGCGCGCGCGCCGAAGAGAAGCGGTTGAAGTAAGGAACCATCCGGGCCCGTCTGTCTTCCGCGGGCATCTGCGTCGGCTCAACGCTTATCGTAAGTGTATTCGGATGCGGAGTGAGTCGGCTGCGCCGAATCCGTAGACCGAGCCTTCTGAAGCGGAACCGTGAACCAAAACCTGGACCCCTTGCCTAGCTCGCTATCCACTCCCATCTGACCGCCCATCATTTCAATCAGCTGCTTGGAGATCGCCAAACCCAAACCGGTACCTCCATACTTGCGGGTAATGGAGCCATCCGCCTGAACAAAGGGTTTGAAAAGTCGGCTCCGCGCCTCCGCGGATATTCCGATGCCAGTGTCTTCGACCTCGCAACGGATGGGAACACTCGGACCGGAATCCGGCCCCAAGCCGATCCTAACCGAGACTTGCCCTTGCTCGGTAAACTTAATCGCGTTGCCCACCAAGTTGAGCAAGACCTGCCGTAGCCGGTGGGCGTCGCCTATCACAGGACGGGATGTTCCTAGATGCAGCACCGGTATCAGCTTCAAGCCCTTACTTTGCGCCGGCCCGGAAAGCAAGTTGAGCACGTCCCGAACCACCTTCGTCAAATCGAACTCGACGCTCTCCAGCTCAAACTTGCCTTTCTCCATCTTCGACAGGTCCAGGATGCCATCGATGATTGCGAGCAGATTCTCCGCCGAATCCACGGCCATTTCTGTGTATTCACGCTGTTCCGGAGTCAGGCCGGTGTCCAGCAACAATTTGGTCATGCCCAACACCCCGTTCATCGGAGTGCGAATTTCGTGACTGATGTTGGCCAGGAACTGGTTCTTCAGTTCAATCGCTTCCCCCACCGCCCGCACCGCCTCGGCCAGTTCCTGGTTTTTGTGTCCGATTTCCTGCGCGTGCCGCTTCAGATCCAATTCCGCCCGTTTCCGTTCCACCGAGTACCGTATGGAACGTTCCAACAACTTGGCATCGAACTGTCCCTTCACCAGGTAATCCGCCGCGCCGGCCTTCATGACCCTGAAATCGGTCTCCCAGTCGTCAACGCCGGTCAGGAAGATGACCGGGGCGCTACGCCCGTGGTTTAAGGCCTCGCTAAGAAGCTCCAGTCCGTCTCCGCCTCCCAGGTGGTAGTCCAGCAGATAAACATCGTGCTGATTGCGTTCGATGGCCTGCTTGGCCCTCTCGAAGGTGGGAACCCAGTCCAACTGGAAAGTGATCCGCCGGATTTCCTTCAGCAGATCGCGCGCGATCAGATAGTCGTCGTCATCATCCTCAGCCAGTAGGACTCGCAGAACTCGGGTGTCCATGACTCGCCTTACGCCGCTTCCGACGGAGGCAGCTCCACAATCTCGAACCAGTACTTGCTGAAGGCCAGCGTCAAATCCACTAAGGATTTGAAGGTCACCGGCTTGACGATGAAGGAATTGACACCCAGATCATAGGCCCGCAGGATATCGGCTTCCGCCTTGGATGTCGTGAGCACCACCACGGGGATGCTGCGCAAGCCAGGACTCGACTTGATTTCCTTCAGAGCCTCTCGTCCGTCCTTCCGGGGCATATTGAGATCCAGTAGAATCAGCCCTGGTAATGTCGCGCCTTCCGGTGAAGCGTATTTTCCTCGCCGGTGGAGATAATCCATCAATTCTTCGCCGTCTTCCACGAAATCCAGCCGGTTGGCCACCCGGCTCTCCTGCCAGGCCTCTTGCATCAGCAAACGATCCTCGGGATCGTCGTCGGCGCACAGAATCGTGATGGCGCGCGGCTCTCTACTCATGTTGGGTCTCCTGCGTAGCTGGTCGATAGGGAAGCGTCACGGTGAATTTCGCACCGGCGCCGGGCGTGCTTGAAGCGGTAATGCTGCCGCCATGACGTTCCGCGATCTTGCGGCAAATCGCCAGGCCGATACCCGTGCCGTCGTACTCGTTGCGCGAATGCAGCCGCTCGAATACACGAAAAATGCGGTCCCCGTACTTCGGTTCGAAACCAATGCCATTATCTTCGACCACAATCGTGCAAACGTCGGGCGAACCCGGCGGTCCGTGCGTCAACTCCGCATGGACCTTAACCACGGGAACCTCACCCGGCCTGTGGAACTTCAGCCCGTTGCCGATCAGGTTTTGCAGCAGTTGAGTCACTTGGCCGCGATCCGCAACGATGATCGGGAGGCGTTCCACTTCGACCCGGCCGCCGGCCTGGGCGATGCGTGTCTCCAGGTCCGACACCACCGTGCGCGCGACTTCCGCCAGATCCACCGCGGCGAAAGGCTGAGCGTGCGTGGCGACCCGCGACAGCGACAACAGATCGTGAATCAAATTCTGCATGCGAACAGCCGCGTTTTGCATGCGCGCCAGGTAGTCGCGCCCTTCCGCGTTGAGCGTGTCGGCACTCTTGGTCTGGAGACGGTCGGAGAAGGCCAGGATCTTTCGCAGCGGCTCCTGCAGATCGTGCGACGCGACGGACGCGAACTGTTCCAGCTCGGCGTTAGAGCGCGCCAGGTCTTCCGCCTGTTTCAAGAGGGCCAATTCCGCCCGTTTCCTGGCCGTGATATCCAGCAGAAAGGAACGAATACCGATTCCGCGCCCGGCGCCGTCGCGAATCAGCGTCGGATGAATCACCACGATGCGCGTGGCTCCGTCGCTGCGCGTGTATTCTCTTTCGAACTGGGTCAAGGGCTGCTCACCCGAAATCTTTCGGCGTACAGACTCTTGGCTCCCCTCTTTCTCCGCCTCGACGGCCATGAACTCCCAGATGGGGCGCCCGATCATTTCCTCAGCCGCGAAGCCCAGGAGTTCGCATTCCGCCCGATTGACCCGCGTAACCACACCCCGGTGGTCGATTTCGTGACAGGCGACGGGAGCTTCCTCGAACATGTCGCGGAAACGTTCCTCGCTTTCGCGGAGCCTGTCTTCCAGGCGGCGAAGAGCTCTCGGGCCTTCGGAGACTTCAGGCGGAGCGGCCGGCCCGCCCGCCATCGCGATAGCTTTGCTCAAGTGGTCTATCACGGCCCTATTCCTTCTACTGAGAGCGCTCGGCATAAGCCACGTGCCCGATCAAGATCTACAAGATCAATCCACATAATCGATCCTTCCCCTCGACTGGGACTTAGAGGATTCAGCCTAAACGGACTAGGTGAAATGACTGTAGAAGCCCGCTAAGACCACTGTGCTTCTGACGTGAACACCCCACCAAAGTACTTGCCGCATGGTAGAATCGCCAAGTTGAAGTCCAAAAAGTTGAACACTAAGACGCCCAACTCCAAAATCCTGGAGCAAGGTAACGCGGAGATCCCATGACCCCCAGGCCCCTTTCCTTGCGTGCCTGGCTAACCTTGTTCACAGCCTTCACGGTCCTCACCATTGCGTTCGCCTTCAGCATCTTTTGCTGGCCCGCCGTCTACCGCCCGCTAGTCAAGGCGTTCGGCTGGAACTTCGCGAGCGCTAACGCCGGCGGCGCCATCGTGCTGCTGCTGATCGGCTTGCTCTCGCCCTTCGTAGGAATGGCGATTGATCGATTCAAACCCAAAGCCGTGATCCTGACCGGAATCGCGTTGTGCGCGCTCGCGCTTGGGCTGCTCTCGACGATTCACTCGATGGCGCAATACTACGCGTACTGCGTGGTGCTCGGCATGGGCGCGTCCTCCGCCTCCATCATTGCTACGTCGATTTTGATCGGCCCGTATTTTTCGCGCTGGCGCGGCTTAGCCGTCGGCTTCATCAATGCGGGCATCGGCCTGGGCGGCTACATCGCTCCGCGTCTCGCCACTAAGTTGATTCTGGAACGCGGCATCTCAGGAATGTTCCTGGTTCTATCAGCGTGTATGGCCCTCCCCTTCGTGCTGACGCTTCTAATCGTCCGCGACGCCGACACACCCGTAACCAAAGCTCCCACCGGGCACGTGCCCACCGCAGGCGAACTGGTCCGCATGCCTATGTTCTGGATCTTCGGCACCAGCCTGTTCTTCTGCGCCCACGCCATGCTGGGCGTGCAGCAGAACCTGATCTCGTACTTGACCGGTGAACACGTCGCCCCCAAAGACGCCGCCCTGGCGCTAGCGATCGCGTTGGCCGCCGCCGCCCCCGGCAAGCTCATCAGCGGAATCCTCGCCGACCGCTTGTCCGCACGCGCGAGCATGATCTTCAGCGTGGTGTGCGTAACCCTCGGCATTCTGGCCTTGCTCAACACCCCGCCCCAATCCGGCCTCATCTATTGGCTCGCGATCGTGTTCGGCCTGGGCTACGGCGGCATCTTCAACGCGTCCCCCACCATCGTGTTCGAGTTCTTCGGCACCCACCAGGTCGGCAAGGCGCTGGGCCTGTTCTATATCTTCTTCGGACTCGGCACCTCCAGCGGCGGCGAACTGGCCGGCCATCTGTTCGATGAAACCCATCGCTGGTCCGTGCCCTTCACCGTGGACCTGTGCCTGGCGGTCGCGTCCCTGGCGCTGGTGCTGGCCGCCCGCCGCCAGACGCGCCGCGTCACCGCCTCCGCCAAGCCCGTTCTTTCGACACCTTAAATCATGCCCACCCCTTTAGTATTCGAAGGCAATTGTTGGAAATTCGGCCATAATATCCCAACCGACTTGATCACGCCCGCCCCCATCATGTGGATGAAGATTCCCGAGATGGCGAAGCACGTTCTTGAAAACGCGAATCCCGAATTCGCACGCAACGTGCAACCCGGCGATATTCTGGTCGCCGGGAAAAACTTCGGCTGCTCCTCCGGACGCGCGCTCGCCGCCAAAGCCCTCAAAGCCACCGGCATCGGCTGCGTAGTGGCCGAGCAGTTCTCGCGCACCTTCTACCGCAACAGCCACGAGATCGGCATGCCCCTGCTAGAAGCGCCGGGAGTACACGAGATGGTCGAAACCGGTCAGCGTCTGCGCGTCCACATCACCAGCGGCGTCATCGAAAACCTCACCACCGGCGCAACCGTCCAGGGCATGCCGTCGCCCGAGTTTCTCCTGGAAATGGTGCAGGCGGGTGGCTTGATCCCCTTGCTGAAATCCGGATCGAAGTTCTTCCAGCCCGGCGGGGGGGCGCCAGAAGCGCACAGGCGTTAGGCCGTTGTGCGCGAGTCAAAAAAAGTATGACCCTGTTGTTGACCAACGAAGAAGTCGAGCGCGCCCTGGTCCCCGAAGAAGCCATTACCGCAACCGAAACCATTTATCGTGAGCTCGCCGAAGGCAAAGCCATCAACCGCCCGCGCAGTCAGACCTACTTTCCGTTGCAATCGAACGAGCACCCCGGCTTCCAGTACCGCATGAAGACCCAGGAAGGCGCCGGCGCCGACTGCGGCGTTTGGGCGCTGCGCATCACTTCCGACATGGCCGGATTCTCCTACACCGCCGGAGTCAAGCGACGCCGCATTCTCCGTGCAGCGTCGGGAAACAAATGGTGCGGCCTAATCATCCTGTTTGATCTCGAACACATCGAGCCCGTCGCCATCATGCCCGACGGCGTAATTCAAAAAGTCCGCGTGGCCGCCCTAAGCGTGGTCGGCGCGAAATACCTTGCGCCCGAGAAACCCAAAGTGCTGGGCCTGTTCGGCAGCGGCTGGCAAGCCAGCGCCCACATCGAGTTCCTGTGCCGCCAGTTCCCCTTCGAAAAAGTCAAAGTATTCAGCCCCAATCAGGAACATTGCCGCGACTTTTGCAAACAAATGAGCGCGCGATTGGGCCGCGCCATCGATCCCGTCGATTCGCCCCAAGCCTGCGTGGAAGGCAGCGATTTCGTCCAGACCGCGACCGCCGCATGGGACCCCGTCTTCGACGGGCACTGGGTGGAAAAAGGGATGTACGTAGCCTCCATCGGCGGCTCCGACGCGAGCAACAAGCGCCGCGAGATCGACGACGAATGCATCCGCCGCGCGGATGTGTACGCCGTCCATTCCAAGGAAGTCGCGCGCCTCGACCAATCGCCCGACGTCTGGGAAGTCGCGCAAAAAGGCATCTTCCCCTGGGACTCGATCCACGAAATTCAGGACCTGATCGTCGGCCGTGCCCAGGGCCGCACCTCGCCCGACCAGATCACCGTGTTCAACAACAACACCGGCGCCGGAACCCAGTTCGCCGCTCTCGGCTCGGCCATCCTGAAGCGCGCGCGCACCCAGGGACTCGGCCGCGAGCTGCCCACCGACTGGTTCCTCGAAGAGGTTTCCCCGTAAGAGAAAATGCTCGGACTAAACCAACACCGGCTCGACCAGTTGACCGAACTCATGACCGAGCACCGCTGGGACGTGCTGCTGCTGTACGGCCACGCATGGCGCAAGGATTTTTTCCGCTGCCTGGTGAACGTCAATTTCAGCGGCCCCTATGCCGCCGCAGCGCTGTGCTCGGGAGTAACCTATGCGCTGGTATCGCACCCTTGGGACGTGGATCTGGTCGCGCCCGCGGTGAATGGCGACACAACCTGTGCCAGGGATTTTGCGGCCGGCCTGCGCGAGCTTGCCGAAGTGTTGAAACTCGCACACGAACAAGTAGGAAGAGACTACGTTTCGGTAGCCGTTGCCGGACTCGAGCTCATGGAAGCGCGCTTCTTACATGCGCTCCGCGACGCCCTCGGCGCAACACCGGTTTCCGCGACGGCGCAAGTCGAGGAACTCCGGAGCGTCAAGAGCCCCGATGAAATCGCCTGCCTAAAACGCGCCGCCCATCTGGCCGATCTCGGCTACCAGCGCTTCGCCGAAGTTATCGAGCCCGGCATGGCCGAATTTGAGCTGGTCGCCGAAGTCGAGTCGTTTCTCAAATCCAACGGCGCCGAAGACAACTTCATGCTGATCGCGTCCGGCGGCACCGAAGTCACCGGCATGAAGCCACCCACGGAGCGCCGCTTCCAAATAGGCGATTCCGTGACCACCGAACTCACCCCACAAATCGACGGCTACTACGCGCAGATCTGCCGCACGCTCGTTCTGGGCGAGCCCAATCCACAACAACGCGAGGCCTTCTCGATTTTCTCGGAAGCGCGCCAGGCCGCCGAGGATCTGCTCAAGCCGGGCGTCGACATCGCCGACGTCGCCCGCGTGCAAAACGATGTGTTCCGTAAATTCGGCTACGGCGAATACACCGGCTCCAAGTACACGCGCGTCCGCGGCCACAACCTCGGCCTGCATCCCGACGAATCGCCGTACGTGCTCGAAGACGTGCACTACACCGTCAAGAAGGACATGGTGGTGATCGCGCATCCCAACACCTACCTGCCGCTTTCCGGCTACATGGTGTACGGCGACACATTGTTAGTCACCGAAAACGGCTGCACCGGGCTCAACCGAGCCGAAAGGAAGTTGTTCCAGAAATGAAGCGCGGACTGATCACCTGGCACAAAGACGAGTTACCTCCGCAAGCGTTCGACACCCGCCTTGCCGCCGCGCGCAGGGTCTTATCCGAGCGCGACCTCCCGGCCCTGGTCGTCTACTCCGACGTGTGGCGCTCCAACCAAGGCCGCTATTTCTCCAACTTCATGCCCTACTGGAATCGCGCGCTGCTGGTGATTCCGAGCGAAGACAAACCGGTGCTGTTATGTTCTCTCTCCCCGCGCGTTTACCCATGGATCAAATCTGTCACGATCCTGGAAGAGATCAAGCCCAGTCCCAACCTCGCGCAACGCGTTTTCGAAATGGCCACCGAAAAAGGTTGGACCAAGATCGGCGTTTTGGACGAAGGCAGCCTGCCATACGACCTGTACTCGCAGCTCCACGCCGGTGATTTAGAAGTGCTCGATGTACCCGCCTCGCGGATCCGCCCCTGCGCCGACGAGTGGGAGCTAGCCATGTGCGCCCGCGCCGAAAAACTCGCGCGCGAAATCCTGGCCGAGGAAATGCCGCAAGCGCCCGGGCTGATCGATCACGAATTCGTGGGCCGTCTGGAGCGCAAGTTCCGCCGAGCCGGAGCCGAGGATCTCATCCTCCTGATTGCCAACCCCGGAACACCCGCGCCTCCCACCGGCGCGATCCTGCGTCAGGATTTCGCAGTCGCCGTAGCGCTCGAATATCGAGGACACTGGGTGAGCATCGCTCCTGACGGCACAGCCCACAACTGTCTGTCGCCTGCCGGAGCAGAGTTTCTATGAACCTGATCGAGAAAATCCTCGCCCGCGGCAGCGGCAAAAAAGAAGTCCGCGCGGGCGACGTCGTCGTGGCGAAGGTCGACCTCATGGTGATGCACGACCTCAGCTCCAACTTCGTAATGAAGGTGTTCGAGAACGAGATGCAGAACGCCGCCATCGCCGACCCCTCGCGTATCGCTTTCGTCTTCGATCACAACTTCGCCCCCGCCACGCTCGAAGCCGCCGAGGCTCTGGCCGCGGTGCGCAGATTCGCGCGCAAATATGGCATCCGTAACGTCCTCGAATGCGGTTCGGGCAGCGTCCATCACGCCATCCTCGAAGCCGGCTTGTGGGCGCCGGGACAGATCATCATCGGCTGCGATTCCCACACGCCGGTCTATGGTGCGTTCGGCCTGTTCGCGACCGGCGTCGGCAACAATTCCATGGCGGCCTTGGGATTCGCCCACGGCCTGGGCTGGTTCCGCATACCGGAAACCATCCAAATTCTATTTCACGGAAAAACCCAACCCGGAGTCACAGCCCGCGATATTTCCCAGTATTTAGTCGGATATTTAGGTGAAGACGGCGCGATTTACAAAGCCCTCGAATACGCCGGCCCCTATATCGAGAGTCTTTCGGTGGAAGACCGTCTCTTGTTCCCGCTCCAGTCGATTGACGTAGGCGCGAAGTGCGGCTTCATCAACCCTGATGAGAAAACCGCCGCGTTCGTGAAAGAATCCGCCACCGCTCCGGGAGGCATGCTGTTCACCAACGACTCCGGCGTTACGAACTCCAAAACCATCGACATCGACGTAAGCAAGTTAGGCCCCCAAATCGCTTGCCCGCCCACGGTCGGCAACGTCAAACCGGTGGAAGAAGCCCTAGGCGTGGAGATAAACGTCGCCGAGACCGGCGGCAGCACCGGCGGACGCCTGTGCGACATCCGCGAAATGGCCCGCGTCTTCCGCACTCGCAAGGTAGCTCCCGGAGTACGCCTGCAGATCGTGCCAGCCACGCGAGGCATCCTGAGGACCGCATTAAAGGAAGGCCTGATCGAAACGCTAGTAGAAGCCGGCGCCAACATCTTCCCGCCCAGCGCCGGTTCCAACCAAGCCTACAACATGGGAGCCCTGGCCGAGGACGAAGTCATGATCTCGACCCAAGCCCGCAACTTCCCCGCGCGCAACGGCCACCCCAAAGCCCGCCACTATCTGGCGTCGTCCCTCACCGTAGCAGCCTCGGCCTGGAAGGGCCGCATAACCGACCCCCGCGAAGTTCAGTAGTGGGGCAGCCATTTGTGGCTGCCGCCGGCTTTTGAGCCGGCGCTTCGGGAACCCGCCGGCTCAAAAAGGTGTCCGCAGGCGAGATTTCCGCCTCCACAATCCTCGCTACGCCTCCGCAGGAGGCAACTGCGTCTTCAAATACTCCGCCAGCCCGCCCAGCTCCAAAATCTTCCGCACCGACTCAGGAATCTGCGGAAACACAAACTCCTTGCCCTTGGCAGTAATCTTCCCCGCCTCCAGATCGATGCGAATCTCATCGCCTTCTTCCACCGCCGAGTACAGCGCCGGACACTCGACGATCGGCAATCCGTCGTTAATCGCGTTGCGATAAAACGTCCGCGCAAACGACGACGCCACCACCGCCTTGATCCCCAGCCCCTGAATCGCCGTCGAGGCTTGCTCGCGAGCGCTGCCGCAACCGAAGTTCCGCCCCGCCACCAGGATGTCGAAGCTCCGCAGCTTCTCGCCAAAGCCTTCCCCGAGCATCTCAAAAGCATGCTGCGCCAGCCGCTCGCGGTCGATATAGATCAAATACCGCCCTGCAATAATAATATCCGAGTTGATATTATCGCCGAATTTATAAATGCGCCCCTGAATGATCCTATTCATTGCAGAAACTCCCGCGGGTCGCTAATCACCCCCCGGATCGCCGAGGCGGCCAGCGTAGCCGGACTAGACAAATAGATCTGCGATTTGCTGCTACCCATGCGCCCAATGAAATTCCGGTTGGCTGTCGACAGGCACACCTCGCCGTCCGCCAGCATCCCGCCGTCCCCCGCGCAGGCCCCGCAACCGGGGTTGGTAACCATGCCGCCGGCTTCGAGCAAGGTCTGCAACACACCCGAATTCATCGCCTCCAGCATAATCGCCTTGGAACCGGGCGTGATGATCAGCCGCACCTTGGGGTCCACCTTGCGGCCTTTCAAAATCCCCGCCGCCACCACCAGATCTTCGTATTTAGCGTTGGCGCAAGAACCCAAAAACGCCTGATCGATCCGCGTCCCGCAAACCTCGCCAATCGGCTTCACGTTCTGCACCTCGTGCGGACACGCCACCATCGGTTGCAGCGTCCCCAGGTCCACCGCAATCTCGCGCTCGTAAGCCGCATCCGCGTCCGCGAGCACGGGCTGGTACTTGCCCCGATCCGCCATGCGCCCCGCCAGGTACTCCAAGGTCTTCGAGTCCGGAGGAACAAACACGCACTTCACCCCCATCTCCATCGCCAGATTCGTCATGGTCATGCGCTCGGACACGCTCAACTCGCGGATAGCCGACCCGTAAAACTCGACCGACTTATACCCGCACCCGTCCGCCCCCAGCGAGCCGATCAGATGCAGCATCAGGTCCTTCGCATACACACCCGTGCCGAACCATCCGTCGAGCGAGATCTTAAACGTCTCCGGCACCTTCATCCACAACTTGCCGGTAAGCCAAACCGAGGTCACTTCCGTGTACCCGATGCCGCTGCCCAACGCCCCCAGGCTCCCGTAGATGGTGCAATGCGAATCCGTGCCGACGATCAGGTGCCCCGGCAGCACGTGCCCAGCTTCCATCAGCACCAAGTGAGCGATGCCCGCATCCACGTCGTAAAATTTCGCCACGCCATTAGCCCGCGCGAAATTCCGCGACGTCTGCTGATCCGCCGCATACTTCTCGGTCTTGGCCGGCGAGATGTGGTCGAGCACGATCGCCAGCCGGTCCGGGTCGTACAGCTTGGTAGCCCCCACGCGCTGCATCACGCTGACCGACCGCCAGGTCGCCGTGTGGCTCATCACCAGGTCCGGATACGCCTCGACGATCTCCCCCGGCTCCACGGCCGTTTTCCCCGACTTGGCCGCCAGAATCTTCTGAGCGATGGTCTTGCCCACAGTTTGCGCATCCTCCATTCGTCCAACTTCAGTCCCCTAAATCCGCTTGCTTCAACAGTATAGCGCGAAATCCTCGTGCCCGCAGACCCCTTCCGCGGTCCGCATTTGAAACGCCCCAACCCCACCTTGCTATCTTTGTAATTGAAGATTGACAGTAGTACCAGGTTCGAGTATCATAAGGATTCCTTAATCTTTAGACCGTGCGCAGGTTTACGGTCGATTTTCTCCGGCCTACAGCTCGGGCTGTGCTATCCCCCGACGGGCGGTGCCGACGTAGCAAACGTTAGTAGGAGATTCATGAAGCAGCATTATTTCGTAGTAGTCCTGGCACATTCTCTGCACGGACGGCTGCGGCGTATTCACATCCCTCATCAGGCTCTCTATGTAGTCCTCGGGTTGGCTCTCCTCGGGTCGTTTTCGTTATTCGGAATGGTTTCCAGCTACCTCCGCATGACCTGGAAGGTTTCCAACTACAACTCCCTGCGCAGTGAAGTGGACACCCTCCGCAACCGCTACCGGGAACTGGAAGTCGAAAACAACCAGAAGCAGGAGCAGTTAGCGTCCCTCCAGCTGATGGCGAGCGAAGTCAGCGTAGCCTTCGGCATCCAGCGCAAACTCGCCGGCTCCGACGACATCTCCGCGGAAGGCCCGCTGGTCCCCTCTTACAACGAATCCCTGGAAGAATACAACTTCCTGAAATCCGCCAGTTTCTCGCGCTTCCATCACACCTTCGCCCGCAGCTGGCAAAAGAACATCGTGCCCAGCCTGTGGCCGGTGAACGGCCGCATCCTCAGCCGCTTCGGTGAACGCGAAGATCCCTTCTCCGGTGAAGGCGCAATCCACACGGGCATAGACATCTCCGCCGACATGGGCACCGTCGTTCACGCCGCCGCGGATGGTATCGTGTTCCGCGCCCAGTACGACGGCGGCTACGGCCGCATGGTGGTAGTGGACCACGGCAACGGCATGCAAACCTGGTACGCGCATCTGTCGCGCTTCGAGGTCGTCCCGGGCCAGGAGATCCGCCGTGGCGAAGTGCTAGGCCGTTCCGGCGCCTCCGGCCGCGTGACGTCCCCGCATCTTCACTTTGAAGTCCGCATGGGCGGCTCGCCCGTGAACCCCTATCGCTATCTGACGCGCTCCCTAGTGCTGCAGCAAGTCCAGCCCGACCTTCCGTTCTAACAGTGTGGAGCGGGCTTCAGCCTGCAACGGGTGCTTCAGCACCCGTCCGTGACCGATTCCACGCGGTGCTACCATCAGGGCATGGCTCCTGCGAACCCCCAGCAGTGTTCGCGGCGCGGGTTCCTGTTTGCTGTTCCCTTCGCCATCGCAGCCAAAGCCGCCACCACTGGGAAAGGCCGCCAAGTCCCTTCCGCACTAGAGCGCTACCTCGACCCCTCCACCGAATTTCCCGTAGAGCGTCTGACCGATCCCGCCTCGACCAGCATTCTGCCCCCGCCCGACGCCCGCACTATCTCCCGCCGAGGCAACTTCCTGCTCTACGCCTCCGATTCCTCCGGCCGCATGGAAGCCTACCGCCTGGACATCAAGTCCGGCCAATCCCGCCAACTGACCGAAGCCGCGACGCTCGACCCGCGTTCGCTAACTTTGCTAGCCGACGAACGCAGCTTCGCCTATCTCGACGAAGGGCGCTTGTACCTCGCCAGTCTCGGCAATCTCCAGGCCCGCCCCATCTACCGAGTGCCCGAAGGTTTTGAAACCGGTACCGGCCTAACCGTCACCACCGACGGCCTCTACGCGGCCCTTACCGAACACGCCATCACCGAGCACACCGCGACCCATCATCGCCTCCGCCTGATCCGCATGGCCGACGGCACAGCCACCACGCTAGCCGAAGCCGACGAAGAAATCGCGACCCCAGTTCCCCGCCCCCGCCGCGCGTCCATCCTCTACCGCCGCGGAAGCGCCCTGTGGCTAGCCAATTTCGACGCCCAGCAAAACTACCGCCTGCGCGTTGCCGAAGGAGACACCGCCCAAGCCACGTGGAGCCCCGACGGCCGCACCGTTCTGTACCTGAACTTCCCCGCCGATCCCCACAAACTCCACAACCTCCGCGAATTCATCCCCGATTCGAATCAGGATCAGCCCATCGCCAACACCAGCCAGTTCGTATGCTTCGACCGCAACGGCGACTCGAGCGTCTTCGTAGGCGCCAGCGGCAGCAAAGCCTCGCCCCACGTGTTGTTGCTCCTGCGCGCCGCCCAGCGCGAGTTCACCCTCTGCGAACACCGCGCCAGCGACCCCGCGCTGGTCCAGCCCGTCTTCGCCCCCAGCAGCCAGCGCATCTTCTTTAACAGCGACCGCGACCGCAAACCGGCGATCTACACCATGCCCGTTGACAAGCTGGTCTCCGAAACCGACACCCCGTAACTTGCTACACTAAAAGTTTGCGTCCCAAAACTAAACTGCTAGCCGCAGCGGTCGCGCTGACCGCCGGACTCGTGGTAGCTGCCCAAGCCCCCACGTCCAAACAAACCACCGCGAAAGCCGCGCCGAAAGCAGCGCCCAAGGCCGCAGCTCCAACCAATCCGGCGCCCGCCAAATCCACCACAGCCAAATCGACCCCAACCAAATCCACTCCAACCACCGCCAGGAAAACGACCGCCGCCAAGTCCGCCCCGCCCCCCGTCAGGCGATACACCCAGCAACAGCCCACCACCGACCGCTACAAAGAAATCCAGCAAGCCTTAGCCGACCGTGGCTATTTCAAGGGCCCAGCCGACGGCCAGTGGGGCCCGGATTCCGCCGACGCCCTCAAGCAATTCCAGCGCGAACAAAAAATCGACGAAGACGGCAAAATCAATTCGCTCTCGCTGATCGCCCTGGGCCTAGGTCCGCACCGCAATCCCCCCGACAATCAATCCGCGCGCTCCACCACCGCATCGCCGCGCACGCCCGCCCCGGCAGCCGAAACCGCGCAAGCCGAAGCCTCCGCCGGATCCACCAGCACCGCAACCGCCGGCCCCTGAGCCGCGCTCGCCGCCTATGACCATCGGCGTCCCCAAGGAAGTGAAGGATCACGAAGCCCGAGTGGGCCTGATCCCCTCCGGCGCCAAAGCCCTGGTCGAAGCCGGACACCGCGTCTTGGTTCAAACCACCGCCGGAGCCGCCAGCTCCCTCCCCGACCACGAATATGAAGAAGCCGGCGCCGAAATCGTCCCCACCGCCGCCGACCTGTGGAGCCAGGCCAACCTGGTAGTCAAAGTCAAAGAACCCCAGCCCAGCGAGTACCAGTTCCTCCGCCCCAACCTGGTCCTGTTCACGTATCTGCACCTAGCCCCGCTGCCCGACCTGACAGCCAAGCTCCTAGAAACCCGAGTAAGCGCCGTAGCCTACGAAACCATCCGCGAAGGCGATGCGAATCTTCCGTTACTCACGCCCATGAGCGAAGTAGCCGGACGCATGGCGGTCCAAGTAGGCGCGCAATATCTCGAAGCCCCCAACGGCGGCCGAGGCATCCTGCTAGGCGGCGTCCCCGGCGTAGCCCCCGCGAACGTAGTCATCCTAGGCGGCGGAGTAGTCGGCCACCAAGCCGCCAAAGTAGCGGTAGGCCTGGGCGCCCACGTGACCATCATCGACCGCAACCTGGAACGCCTCCGCCACCTGGACGACATCTACTCTAGCCAAATCGTGACCCTGGCCTCGAACCTTTACACAGTGCGCGAATCCCTCCGCCACGCCGACCTGGTCGTCGGTGCAGTGCTAATCCCCGGAGCCTCCGCCCCCAAGCTAGTCCGCCGCGACATGCTAGGCCCCATGAAAAAAGGTTCCGTGATGGTAGACGTAGCCATCGACCAAGGCGGCTGCTTCGAAACCTCGCGCCCCACCACCCACACCGACCCGACCTACGTAATCGACGAAGTGATCCACTACTGCGTAACCAACATGCCCGCCGCCGTCCCGCACACCTCGACCTTCGCCCTGAACAACGCCACGTTCCCGTATCTGTTGCAGCTAGCCAACCACGGACTCGAAAGAGCGGTAACCAACAATCAAGCCCTGCGCGAAGGCGTCAACACCTATCAAGGCCACATCACTTATCAAGCCGTAGCCGAATCCCAATCCCGCCCCTGGCGTGACTTGGGGTCGTTGCTCTAATCGTGTGAAATGAACTCGGACACAATCAGTGGCAGCGCCGCATGTACCCGTGAACACTGACACGGCAACTTCATGGCATAGCACGCCTGTCGCCGCAATCCGTTGCCGTGCGAGCAATTCTGGAGCCGTTACGTGTCTTATCGGCACAAGAACTTGCGGTTGTTTCGAATCGAACTCTTCGAAATCCCGACCAGTTGCCGCAGGGTGCCAGGCACTTTGTACTTGCAAGGGTGGTCTTGGTACCCTCACTCTTCCAGCCCACCGATGAACTTTGAAGACATCCGCAAGCTCACGATCACAGCCCTCTTTGGTGATGACTTCCTTTTCGATCAGCTCGTGCTGAAAGGCGGAAACGCCATGAATCTCGTGCTCGGAATTAGCCCGCGCGTCTCCCTCGATCTGGACTTCTCGATGGCGTCCGACTTTGAGAACCTTGAGGAGACTCAAGCTCGAATCGAGCATGCCCTCGGCGCGCGCTTCGCGACCGCAGGGTTTATTCCCTTCGATATCCGTCTGACGCCGAAGCCCTCAACCCCCCCATGCTCTATCGTGGTGGGGCGGCTATGAACTCACTTTCAAACTCATCGAAGAATCCCGGCGTCGTTCGATAGGCTCGGACCACGATCGGATGAGGCGTGAAGCTTTCGTCCTCGGGCCCAACCAGCAAAAGGTCTTCACCGTAGATTTCAGCAAGTGCGAATACACACTGGGCAAAGTCGCTGCCGAGCTCGACCATTTCACCATTTACGTCTATCCGCCCGCTATGATCGCGGTGGAGAAACTTCGCGCTCTCTGTCAGCAAATGGAACAGTATGAGCCGACAGGAAGAACGAAGCGTCCGCGTGCCCGCGACTTCTTCGACATTTACACCATCGTCACGAAGACCGGGTTCCGATTCGAGTCGCCGGAAAGTCGCAACCTCTTGGAGGCCGTTTTTGCCGCGAAAGAGGTCCCTATCGCGTTGCTGTCGAATCTTCCCGAACAGAGGAATTTTCATCGGGATGACTGGCCAAACGTTCGCGCCACCGTGGCGGAGAGGCTTCAAGAGTTCGACTACTATTTTGACTTTGTTCTCGACTCGATTGACCCGCTAAAGCCCTTTGGGGTGGTGTAGCCGCCACTTCGGATCGTAGTTCGTGTTGCGCATATCATGGGCCAAGTAGAAGTCGAACTTCAGCCCAGGTTCCTTTAAGCGGTTGTAACTCTTCTCCGGGTACCCGGTGCGCTCCATGTAGAATCCAATTGCTTGGTGAAACGGGTAGACGTAGTCGAGCTTCTTGAGTGTAGCCAGCAGAGTTGCTACCGAAATTCTTTCCTTCGCGGTGCGATAGGCTTCTAGCACCTGATAAACACCCCCGGCATACGTGGGCCGCACCGTTATGTCGATCAGCGTGCGCTCGATGCCCGTCACTCTTACTGCGCCCCCGTCTGGGAGATGAACTCTCTGCACTTCGAGATTGTCGGTATGCTTTCCGCTGAGAAGAACGATTTTGTAGCCGTCATAGTCAAAGGCGAACGTGGACTCGCGCTGCCGGCCACGAAATGCGCGGTCTAGTCCTTCTTGTGTCAGCCCACCTGACGGCCTAGGCTTATCGCTCTGCTCGTAGTTCACGTAGAGCACTCGCGGAAGCTGATCCGTCAGGCCATGCACGAACATGGCGCTCGAATGACAGAGATAAGAACTCGCACGCATAGCTGCGGCCACTTCAATCGCGAGCGGATTTCCCCAGAGGTAGCGCAAGAACTTCTGGGTGTGCGTCGGGCCCCGAAGAACAACCTTCCTTACGCCCAAATCCTTTACCAGATAGTCGATGAAGTCCTTCGAGTTCACCGTGGAAAGAATCCACCACTCTTCGCGGTTCTCCCGAAACAGCCGCGCGAGTTCCTGTGGGCTGAAAACCCGTTGCTCAGTTGCATCCAGTGCCTCGACGATTGCTTGCCGGGCTTCTCGCACCCGGTTTACTCGTGAGATTCGAAACGCCTTGTAATCAGGTTCTGGCATGCGCGGTGTCCCTTTATACATTGGTATATATACCAATGTATAAGCCAATAGATTCTGCTCCTATCCTAACATCCTCAGTGGTCCCTTTGTGCTACAAGGAAAAACAAGCCTTGGACACGTAGGTATGTATACCTACGTGCCAAGGGATGTGTCAAGGTTGTTGCACCCTCCTAAACCAGTTCAATCATCGCCCGCCGCCCGCTGCAAGCTCGAAAGCGTAATATCGTTCTTCGGACCAAGCAGCCGGTCCACCTGCGTGCGGCTGGTCCCAAGCAGCGCGGCCATCTTGTTCTTGGAGATCTTCTGTTTCTTCATGGCCGCGGAGAGCTGCCACGCGACCACCTCCTTGACCGCCTGCGCCTGCGCCTCTTCGAAAATGCCCTCCGCCTTCAGGAAATCATCGATGCTCGAACCGACATGTTTCTTGCTCACGGCCATAGTTCCTTCCGGCGCCTCCGTCGCGGCTTTTCTTGCCGTGCCATCTCGCACCTTATACAGTACAGTGTTACTGGAGGTCTGGAGAACCAACCTCGGCGATACCGAATGATCAAGTACGAAGTCATGATCTACTGGAGCGAAGAGGACCGCGCCTTCGCCGCCGAAGTGCCGGAGCTTCCGGGATGCGCTGCCCACGGCCCAACCCAGGAGACCGCCCTCGGCAATGCACAAGATGCCATCCGCCTGTGGATCGACACCGCCAAAGAGCTCAGCGATCCGATTCCCGAACCCAAGGGCCGCCGCCTGATCTCGGCCCGACAAGGGATGCTAGACTCCAACTATGAGCCGGGTTGAGCAAATCGAAGCCGCCATCGAAAGCCTCGCTCCCGAAGAATTCCGCCGCCTCGCCCGATGGATCTACGAGCACGATCAGAAGCAGTGGGATGAGCAGCTCGACCGCGACTCCTCCACCGGGAGACTCGATTTCCTGTTTAGAGAAGGCGAGGAGGAATCGACTGCGGGGCATCTTCGCGAGTGGCCCCCGGCTGAATGAAGTCCGCCGCCACCCGGCGTTTTTGGACTCTGTTCGCCGCTCTTCCGCCCGAGGTTCAGAAACTAGCTACCAAGAACTATCGGCTCTGGCGGCAGAATCCGAATCACCCCAGCCTTCAGTTCCGCCGTTTGAAGGGCAGCGAGAATCGCTACACCATCCGCATCGGAGCCCATTATCGTGCCCTCGGCACACAGAGCGCGGACGCCATGCGATGGGTGTGGATCGGCACCCATGCTGACTACGACCAATTGATCCAGTCCCTCTAAGGCGCTGCAGTGCCACATCCGATCACGCCTCCACCAATAACTCCATCCCCTTCCCCGACAATCACCTACCAACCCCCACCCACCAAAACCCTTGCCCCGCCCCTGTATCTCGAAGCCGGGGGAGTTCGGCGCTCTGCCGTTCGAGAGCCGGATCCCACCTCGTATGCACGCGAGTGTGACGCGCGGTGTGCGAGTGTGACCTGTACGCCATCCATGGCTCCGGCGTGCGAGTCCGAAATGAAGGACGGTCCTTCCGGCCAGGGAAGGCAAAACCTGGCATGAGAGCTCTCTAAACTCGAGCGCCAGCGGGCCGCAAGCCCGCGATCGCGAAGGTTGCAACAAAGGCAGCCGGGAAATCGAGCGCCGCTGGGGCGCGGACCGCGAGGTTTCCCGGCCGCCCGACCGAAATATCGTTCCTCTTTTCCGTGACCTTCAACTCCGGAAGGTTGTGCTCCTCAGCCGAAGTGTCCTCATACCCGCCACGTCAACAAAACCATTCCGCCCGGACATTCATGTCCATTCATGTCCATCCGTGGCCAATTCTTTCCGAACAAAACGAACCCAAGCCGTCCGCCCAACCAATCTCCCAGCCAAGCGAAATCACCAAACGAACCCAAGCCCAACTTCCCCGCGCCCCCCAAATGCTCTATGATGTCCCTAAATGCAACTCCCCACCCGCGCCCTAGGGATGCTATTTTTGATCGTGCTCCCCACGTGTCCCCAAGGCCGCGAACAAGGCCGCTCCATGGTGATCTCCCAGCAAGGGATCGTAGCCACCAGCCAGACCCTAGCCTCCCAAGCCGGCGCCCAGATCCTGGCCCACGGCGGCTCCGCGGTTGACGCGGCCATCGCCGCCAACGCCGTGCTCTCCCTCGTCGAGCCCATGATGGACGGCCCCGGCGGCGACCTGTTCGTCATCTATTACGACGCCAAAACCGGCCAACTGACCGGCCTGAACGCGTCCGGCCCAGCCCCCGGCGCCCTCAACCCCGAGTTCCTAACGAAGCAAGGCATCACCACCATGCCCGCCCGAGGCATCCACACCGTGACGGTCCCCGGCGCAGTCGACGGATGGGCCAAGATGCACGCCCGTTACGGCAGACTCCCCTGGAAGGATCTCTTCCAATCCGCGATCGCCTACGCCGAGCAAGGCTTCCCAGTCACCGAATACATCCAGGAATCCTGGACCGGCGACGCCATTCCCCTCAAAGGTGAAAGCGCCAAGCTCTTCGCCCCCGGCGGCAAGGTCCCCGCAGTAGGCCAGCTCTTCCGCAACCCCGACCTCGCGCGAGCCCTCCGCCTGATCGCCGATCAAGGCGAACAAGCTTTCTATAAAGGTGAAATCGCCCAAGCGATTCTCAAGACCTCTCGAGCGTTAGGCGGCACCATGACCGCCGACGATCTAGCCAGCTTCTCCGCCGAGTGGGTCGAGCCCATCTCCACCGTCTATCGCGGCTGGCGCGTCTACGAGCTCCCCCCCAACGGCCAAGGCATCGCGGCGCTCCAGATGCTCAACATCATGGAGACTCAGCCCGCCGGCAAAGGCCCCTACGACGCCGACGAGCTCCACAAGCGCATCGAAGCCATGAAGCTGGCCTACGCCGATCTGCACTACGACGCCGATCCCCGCTTCGTCAAAGTCCCCGTGAAGGGCCTGCTATCGAAAGATTACGCCCGCCAGCGCGCGGCGTTGATCAACCCCCAAAAAGCCAACTGCTCCGCCGAGCCCGGCGTGCCCATGGCCGGCGAGACCACGTATCTGACCACCGTCGACAGCGAAGGCAACATCGCCAGTTGGATTCAGAGCGTCTTCGATCACTTCGGCTCGCAGATCACCGTCGACGGCATGGGCTTCGTGCTGCAAAATCGCGGTGCGAGTTTCAAACTCGAACCCGGCCATCCCAACGTGCTAGCGGGCGGCAAGCGCCCGTTCCATACGATCATTCCAGCCTTCATGGAGAAGGGCGACCAACACATCGGCTTCGGCATTATGGGCGGATCGAACCAGGCCATGGCCCACGCCCAGTTCGTCTCGAACATCGTGGATTACGGTATGAACGTCCAGCAAGCCATGGATGCCGCGCGCTTCCGCAAAGCCAGCGCCGCCGGCTGCGACGTGCGCATGGAGAACCGCATCCCCGCCGAAGCCCGAGCCATTCTAACCAAGCGCGGCCACAAAGTCGAAGTGCTTCACGCCTACAACGCCGCCCAAATGGGCCGCGGCCAAGCCATCTTATTTAACTCGACCACCAAAACCAAATTCGCCGCGAGCGACCCAAGAGCCGACGGCTCCGCCGAACCCGAACCGATTCGTCCATAGCTGGGTTGACTGTTGGCGGGTGAAACTGGTTGATCAATTACTGTCGGGCATCGGCGGGCGTTTGCGGATCAAATCGTCCAGGATGCGGATCAGCGCACTGATCCGCTCGTCCATATCTTTATGACGTTCGTCGGCTTCCCGTTTGCGTTCTGCCGCCTCTAAGCGCATCTGCTCGATACGCTCGTCGGTCGTGTCCACTCGCTTGGACAGCCTCTCGACATAATCCGTGAGCAGCACTTGAGCCTTCAGCAGTTGCTTGTGTTCGCGCTGAAAGTCCTCGTGGCCTTCCTGAAGCGCGCGCTGGGCTTCCTGGAACCGGGCATGGTTCTCCGCGAACCGGGCGTGATCCTCGGCAAACCGGGTATGGTCCACCGCGAACCGGGCATGGTCCTGGATCAGAAGGTCGAGCATCCGCTCCATGCGGTCCAGCCGAGAATGGCCGTTGGCGTTGTTGGGTTCGGCGGGCATCATTGCTTAAGTGCTTAAGTGGGCCGTCGGACTCGATTATCTCATTTCTTCAAACCCACCTGCCAATTCAGCACCACCGTGATAGGCACGTTGGCCGACTGCCCCACCGCGGCCGGAATCAGGAACCGGCCATCCTTGCTGACGTCCGCCCGGATCAAGCGGGTTGATCGCCTCGGATTGAATCACGCAACGAAAAGAACACCGCCGCCGCGCTCAACTGCGCCACCACCGCCAACCACACCAGCGCCGCGAGGGAATGCTCGTACAGCAGCCCCATGGTCCAACTGCCCGCGAACCACATCATACCGTAGACCGCGTTGAAGGCTCCGAACGCGCGCCCGCGCTTGTTCATCGAGACCACTCGCGAAATCCCGGCGCGCAGCATCGCATCCATCGCGCCCATGCCCGCGCCCCAGCACGCCACTCCGCCGAACGCCGCAGCCTTTGCATAAACTAGGGTTCCGCCCAAGAACGCCAGCGGAGCAGCCAACATCGAGATCAGGATTCCCGCTGACAGCACCGGCAGTCCGAACCGGTCGAACAGTTTTCCGAACGCCGGAGCCGTGATTCCATTCACCGCCATCGCCACCGCATACAGGAGCGGTATCGACGCCGCACTCACCAGCTTGGTCGATTCGAAGTGAAATGCGATCAACGGAAAATCCGCGAAGCCCGCGGCCAGCAAGCCTGCCGCGGCCACGTACGTCCAGAACACGCGCGGCAGCTTCCGCGAATCCCCGGGCGGCGGCGCTGCGGAAACGTCCACTGGCGACACGGCTCGCGCGGCCATCAACATCGCCAGCGCGGCGGCCGCGGGGATCGCCAGATACAGAAACGCCGGCCCGTATCCACCCGCGTGCGCGACGGCCCAGGCCACGAACAACGGACCGATCACGGCTCCGGTTTGGTCCATGGCCGCATGCAGCCCGAACGCCCAGCCTTGGCCCACTTCATGCGCGGCTTCCGAGAGCAGCACGTCGCGCGATGGCGCACGCAAGCTCTTGCCCGTGCGCTCGGCGATGAGCAACAGAGCGGCCGTCTCCCAGCGACCCGCGAACGCCAGCATGGGAACCGCGATCATGTTCACCGCGTAGCCGAATATCGTGATCAGCCAGTAGGCCCGCGTGCGATCGGCCAATGCGCCCGAAGCCAGACGCAGCGTGAACCCGAACAACTCGCCCAGCCCGACCACGAATCCGACTTCCGCGGCGCTTGCGCCCAGGTGCTTGAACAGCGGCCCCGTGATCCCGCGCGCGCCTTCGTAGGTGATGTCCGCGAACAGGCTCACCATGCCCAAAAACACGACGAAGCGCAGAGCCGCCGCACGCCTGGTTGCCGCTGTCGTTGGGGCCGTCAAACCACCACGGTATCAGAACGATCTGCGCCGCCGGTGATGTATACTTGAGCCAAAGCCTTGAGGGTTTTCAAAGAGACGACGGTTCTCATGAGACGCAATACTGCTGCCGCCATAGGTGTGGTTTGCGCCCTTCTGTCCGCCGCGTTCCTAAGCGGCCTTCAGGCCCAGACCGCCAAACGCCATACCGTACTCGACGGCGTCTACACCGATGCCCAAGCCACGCGCGGCGAACTCGCCTACACCAAGACGTGCGCCGAGTGTCACGATCTGTCTTTCGACGGCACGCCGGTCGAAGGCGAAGGCTTCATCGACAACTGGCGCGAGTTTCCGTTGCAGACCTTGTACGACTACATCGCCACCACCATGCCGGAAGACAACCCCGGTGAATTGAGCAAGGACAGCTACCGCGACGTGCTGGCGTACCTTCTGCGGCGCAACGGCTATCCCAAGGGCCAGAGCGATTTGACCGATGATGTCATCAAGAGCACCGCGATGGTCAGCTTGGACGGACCCCAGCCGCTCGCTTCCGACACGATGGTGAAAGTCGCGGGCTGCGTCGCGGCCGGCGCCGAAAACTCCTGGGAGCTTACGCAAGGCGGCGATCCCGTCCGCATCCGCAAGCCAGAGCCAGCCTCATCCGACGAACTGCACAGCGCAGCCGCCGCACCCGCGGGCACGCAGAAATTCAAGCTGCTGAATCTCGACGTCCTGGAACCCAAATTCACGCCCGACGCCTTCAATGGACAAAAAGTCCTGGTGAAGGGAGTACTCGTGAAGGATTCCTACGGCGCCCGCATCAGCGCCATGAGCATGCAAAAACTCGGCGCAAACTGCGGGCGTTAGGCCAGTTGTAGACGTACAGCGCCCCCAACAGGTTTCCTAAAACCACTTTCCTGTTGACATGGGATTGACTTAGGCTTACCATTCTGTAACGCGGGTGCTCTGGGGTCTTGTCAACCACGGTTGTACCGCGCGCAGAAGTATAGGCGGCTAAGCCCCCAGACGAGGCCACGGCGCATGAGCTTCCAAGTTGGAGAGAAGGTGGTCTACCCCAATCATGGGGTGGCTACCATTGAAAACATCAGTAGCCGCGTTTTCGCCGGCCAAGCCGAGCGATACTACCTGCTGCGGCTCACCTTTAACAGCCTTACCGTGATGGTTCCGTTTTCGCACGTGGACGAACTGCGTCTCCGCAAAGTCACGCGCAACGGCGAACTGGCGCGCGTGGTGAGCTTCCTTTCCGAAGGCCGTTGCCGGCGCTACAGCGACTGGAAGGACCGCTTCCGCGAGAACACCGAGAAGATGCGCGACGGGAGCCTGCTGGCGGTGGCCGAAGTGCTCAAAGGCTTGCTGGTGCTGCAGGCGCGGCAAGTACTGTCGTTCCGCGAAAAGAAAATGTTGGATCGCGCGCGGCACATGTTGATCACCGAACTCTGCACTTCGCGCGGCTTGTCGGAAGACGAAGCCACCGAGGTGTTGAGCAAGGCGCTCAGCAAAGCGCAGTTGCCGTTTCCGGAACGAATCTGAGGTCGTGGAGCACGCACTTATGCGTGCCGAGGTGCCCTCTGGGCCGGGCAGTCATGCCGATGCTCGGCCAGCGAGCGCAAGCCCCCGCCGTGCGTCGCGAGGAGTCGCGACGTGGCACGCACGAGTGCGTGCTCAACACTACCCGCGGACGACCCATTGCGCCAGCTCGGCCAGCTTGGGGGCCTTGCCTTGCGACAGAATCCCGATGCGGAAGATGCGGGCGGCCGCCCAGATGACCGCGGCGGCCCACACCGCGACGCCGATCAAGCCGAGCCACGGCTGCCACCACGGCACTCCGCCCGGTAGAGCTTGGCGCAACATCATCAGCACCGGCGTGAAGGGCGGAAGGAACGACATCACCGTGGCCAGCAATCCGTTGGGCCGCTGCATCACCGGACTCAGCATGAGCATGGGCACGAAGATGGGCGTGAACAACAGCGAGACCAAGTGCTGCGCGTCCCCCGGAGTGCCGCACGCCGATCCGAGCGCGACACCCAGAGCGGAGAGCATCAACACGTCGGCGACCAGGTACACGAAAAACCAGGGCAGCAGATGCAGCGGAGCCAGTCCGAACAGGGCCATTCCGGAGAGCGCCAGCAGTCCGCCGATGACGTAAAACGTCGAGCTGGTCAACGACGACAGCAGGGCGGCCAGAACCTTTCCCAGCATCAGTTCGAGAGCCGACGCGGAGCACAACAACATTTCGAACACGCGCTGCATTTTGTCCTCGGCCACACCGCCCAGTTGGGGCGCCGAACCCATCAGCACCACCATGACGAGCAAGATCACCAGAAACATGGGAACGGCGAAAGCCTGGAACTGGTTTTTCGTCTGGCCTTGCAGAATGGCGCTGGTGGCCGGGTCGCGGGTGACCAGATTCATCGACTGCAGGGGAACGTCGCGCACGAGCTCGGGAATGCGAGCCTGATCCAATCCGGCTTGCGCCAAGCGGACGCGGCGCAGACCGTCGTTGACGGCGGCGGGCAGCCACAACTGCGTCTGGTTCAAAGCGGAATTGGTGTAGTAGCGGGCTTCGGGGTGCGAATCGTCGGGGAGCTCGAGGACCAGGAACAGCTCGCCGCGGCGGATTCGATCCGACAACGATAAGAGCTGCTGGTCCCGGTCGCTTTCGGGAGCGACCTCTTCAAAGCTGAAGCGCGGCAGCATCTGGAACCGGGTGTCGGAATCGATGAGGGACTTTTGATTGGCTTCTTCGCAGGCTTGAATCACAGCCGCCGCGGAGACGCCGGTGCGGTCGAGCACGGCGATGCGCTGCTCCCGGGCGTTGCCTCGGTTCATGAGCGACAAGCCGAAAAACGATCCGCCGAAGACCAGCGGCAGGAACACCAGACCGAACAGAAACGCCTTGCTCGTCACGGTCTGGAGGTAGTCGCGCTTGGCGATGAGCCAGATTCGCTTCGCGTTGCTACTCGTCTGGTTACTCAACGGCGACCGCCTCCTCCTCCGGCTGCGGACCTGCAATGCGAACAAAGATGTCGTGCAGAGACGGCTTGACCACAGAGAAAGATATGATGCGCGTACGCGTGCGGAGCGCGTCGAGAACTTGCTGCGGGTCGCAGTTGGCGGTCATTCGGAGTTCCTGGGATTGGCCCCGATCGTTGACGGCTTCGATGCCGGGCAGGTTGCGCAGCGTGGCGGCGCCGCCTTCCACTTCGACGCGCAGTGTGTCGCTCGCGTAGCGCGCCTGGATTTCGGCGAGCGTGCCGTCCAGCACTTTCTTGCCGCGAAAGATCATGAAGATCGCGTCGCACAGGCTGGCGGCGACGCTCATGTCATGGGTACTCAGGATGACGGTCGTGCCACGGCGGCGCATTTCGAGAATCGCGCCGCGAATGGAATCGGCACTGACCGGGTCGAGGCCGGTGAAGGGTTCGTCGAGGATCAGGAGTTTCGGTTCGGGCACCACAGTGGCGATGAATTGAACTTTCTGACTCATGCCCTTGCTGAGAGTTTCCACTTTGCGGTCGGCCCATTGCGCGAGGCCCAGGCGTTCGAGCCAGGCGTTCACTTGCGGCGTGACCCCTTGGGCTCCAACGTTTCCGCCTCCGCGAAGCTCGGCGTGAAATTCGAGCAACGCCCGGACGCGCATTTTGCGATACAAGCCGCGCTCTTCGGGAAGATAGCCGATGTCGGTTGAGCGGGTGCCCGAGCGCTCCTGTCCGAACACGCGGACGATGCCGGAGTCGGGGTAGAGGATGTTGGCGATCATCCGCATGGTGGTGGTTTTGCCGGAACCGTTGGGGCCGATGAAGCCGTAGACCGAGCCTTCGGGAACCGTCAGCGAGACGCGATCGACGGCGGTGACGGCGCGGAAGGTTTTGGTGACGTTGTCGAGTTGGACGGCCGACACAGTTCGGATGCTACCACAGGGTTCGCCGGGTGGGGCGGGCAATTCTGCCCGCAGCCGGCTTTTGAGCCGGCCTCTTCGCTGGGAACTTCGTTGGAGCCCGGAGCCGCCTAAAAAAGGCGGCTGCAGCCACAATTGGCTGTCCCCCTAGAGCACGCGGACACCGCCCCATTCGCGAATCCGCTCATCCGCCGTCAACAGCGTCAGATCGTGACCCAACGCGGTGGAGACGATCAAGCGGTCCGCGGGGTCTCCGTGCAAGCCTACCAAGCCGACGCTGGCTGCGGCGATGGCGGGAGTGATCGGCAAGGTTTCGAGGAGCGGGTGGTCCGCCATTTCCTCGATCCAGGAAGCCAGCGGCTGGGTCACGCGAATTCTACCGCTGGCGGCCAGCATCGCGAGTTCCCAGAGGCCGATGGCGCTGACGCCTACGGGTTCGTTCCTGCGCTCGGCCGTGCGAAGTGCGCATAGCTGGGCGCGCGTTAGCTTGCGCGGATCCGCGCGCCAGCGGTACCAGATGTGAGTGTCGGTCAGGAGGGTCAGCGCCGCGACTCCCGCCCCGTCTGCCGCTCGGACTCCCAAAGCTCGGTGCCGTCGAAGTGGACGATGTCGCCCACTTCCCCGGAGGTCCCGGCCATTCCGCCCATCAGCGGTTTGCGCCGTTCTGCGATGCGCGTCAGGCGCGCCACGGGACGGCCGTGCTTGGTGACGATCAGAGACGCACCCGCAGCCACCTGATCGAGCAGACCCAGGCACTTGGCCTTGAATTCGGTGGCCGAGATTTCTCTGTCCCGCATGTCCCTAATCTGGCTCCGATGAACTGACCAGTCAAGTGGTCATTTTGCGTTGTCCGCGCCCAGCCTGCCGCTCGACCAAACCCACGCCAGGGTCTAAGCTGAACTGCATGCAACCGATTTTTTCAGAACGAGTGTGCCTGGTTACGGGCGGAACGCGCGGAATAGGACGAGAGATCGCGAAAATGTTGTTGAACGAAGGCGCGGCGGTGGCCATTTGCGGGCGGGAAGCGGGGGCGGTGGCCCGCGCGGTGGCGGAACTGGCTGCAGAAACGGGCGGTAAAGTCAAGGGCAAAGCTGCCGATGTTAGAGAGCATGCACAGGTTGGCGAGTTGTTCCGGTTTGTCGACGCCGAATTGGGCCCACTCGACACGCTGGTCAACAACGCCGGCGTGGGGGTCTTCCGCCCGGTTGCGGAGCTTTCCATCGAGGAGTGGCGCAACACGGTGGAGACGAATCTGTATGGAGCGTTTTACGCCAGCCGTGAAGCTTTGTTCAGGTTTGAGATCCGAAAGGGCGGCTACATCGTCAATATAAGTAGCCTGGCCGGCGCGCACGCATTTGCGGGCGGAGCCGCGTATAACGCCTCCAAGTTCGGCTTGACGGGCTTGAGCGAGGCCATGATGCAGGACGTGAGGAGCGCGAACGTGCGAGTGAGTTACGTGATGCCGGGTAGCGTCGCCACCGGGTTTGGCGGACGGGGCGAGACGCCCGGAACGGATTTGGGCCGCGACTGGAGAATCTGGCCCGAAGACGTCGCCGCCATCGTGTGGATGCTGTTGGCCATGCCGGAGCGGACCTTGATCAGCCGGGTGGAAGTCCGTCCGGCCAAGCCGGCGGGAGCCGAACGGCAGGGCGGAACGGGAAGTCAGCCCGGATCGGGCAGTCATGCAAAGGCGGAAGCAGGTCGAAGAGAGAGACTGGAGCCCAAGAATCCAGCCCGGACATGGAGCATCTAAGAGAATGGCAATGAGCTTGCCTGGGAGTTTATGGAAGATGGAACCGCGGCAGAAGATTCTGGAGGGATCACCGCTTGGCAGAGCGGGGCAAAGACCTCTGGAGGAAACGGTTCCGCAGAGACGAAAGGCGGTGGAGAAGATGGTACGACTCAACGTTCCACTGGACCCGAGCAGAACCGGACGAGACGCAGCGCAACTGGAAAACGGTCTGCATCGGCTGATTATAGGACAGGATGAGGCGATTCAACAGATCGTCAGCATCTATCAGATGCACTTGACGGGCATGGCCGCGCCGGGGCGGCCCATCGGCAACTTCCTGTTCCTGGGGCCCACCGGCTCCGGCAAGACCCGGATTGTGGAGGCTACGTCCGAGATTCTGCTCAAGAATCCGCGGGCGGTGATCAAGATCGACTGCGCGGAATTTCAGCACAGCCATGAAATTGCCAAGCTGATCGGTTCGCCCCCTGGATACCTGGGGCATCGCGAGACGCATCCCCTGTTATCGCAAGAGGTTCTGAACCAGTTCCACACCGATACCATTAAGTTGAGTTTCGTCTTGTTCGACGAGATCGAGAAGGCTTCCGACGCCTTGTGGAACCTGCTTTTGGGCATCCTGGACAAAGCCACTTTGACGCTGGGAGACAACCGCAAAGTAGATTTCTCGCGCGCCATGGTGTTCATGACCAGCAACCTGGGCGCTGCGGAAATGCAGTCCATGATGGCTCCCAAACTGGGATTCGGCGCCGGCGAAGCCCGCGAACGGAACGCGAGTGGGGTGGTGGACGAAGGCATGACCGCCAAGCTCGCCAAGAGCGGTATCGAAGCCGCCCGGCGCAAGTTCACGCCGGAGTTCGTCAATCGCCTGGACAAGATCGTCAGCTTCCAGCCGCTGGGCACCGAACAGTTAAGGAAGATTCTGGATATCGAGCTGAATCTGGTGCAACAGCGGATCTTTAACGCCTCGGGCGAACGCGCGTTTGTGTTCACGCTGTCGGATACCAGCAAGCAGTACTTGCTGACGGAAGGTACCGATTTGAAGTACGGCGCACGGCATCTGAAGCGCGCCATCGAGCGGCTGTTGATCCAGCCCATGTCCAACCTGATCGCCACCGATCAAGTTCGGGGCGGCGACTGGGTGCGGGTGGACTTCGATCCGGACGGCCGCCTGCTGCGGTTTGCCCGTGAAGCCGAGGGCCTGCCGGTCCAAGATATGGCCCGCATGGTAGATAACTCGGTGACCATTCCGGCTTTGACGATGGCCACTGGAGTGAGCGTGGAACCGGCGCGAATTCAGACAGCCCGGAGTTCGAAGAGAAGCTAAGCGATCTCCTCAAATACGAAACGCCCCGGCTTTACCGAGCCGGGGCGTTTTTGTGTCTTAACAGAGGGAGGCTAAGCTGCGCACTCGCCGCGGCCTAGCTTCAGCGAAAACGCTACGTCGTCGCCCCAGTCGCGGAACATCTCTGGCTCGAGCTCGGTAGGTTTTACCAGGTCGGCGGTCAGCTTGCGGAAGAATTCCACTTTGTGGCGCAACACGTAGGCTCGGAAGGTCTCTCCTTCCTGATGGTTGGCTTGGTAATGTTCAAGAATTCGATCCACGGCCACGGGGGCTAGGCGAGCGGGCAGGCTCTGGATCGCTACCCCGAATTCGTGCTGAGATCCGCCCAGCATCATAAGATAATAGGGGACTTCGTGGCCCTCGATTTTCCTCGAGTTGCCGTAGAATCCGATGTCGCCGATCCAGTGCTGTCCGCAGGCGTTGGGGCAGCCACTGACGCGGATTGCCAGCTGGCGGACCAGCGGGTCGTCGTACTTGCGGAGGCTGTCGCCCAGGGCTACTCCTAGATTCATGGATTTGGTGAGAGCCAGGTTGCAACTGTATGCACCGGGGCAGGTTACTACGTCGCTGAGTTCGCCGGCGCGGCCCAGGTTCAGGCCTAGGTGGGTTAGCGCACCGTAGACTCGATCCAGCGCTCCGACCGGGACTCCGGCTAGCGCGATGTTCTGGTCCATGCTGACGCGCAGGAAGCCGTCGGCGCCCTGCTCGGTCAAGTCGGCTAGGCCGCGCATTTGATCGCCGTTCAGGTTGCCCTGGGGGACTCGCACGGTGACGATGGCGTATCCGGGCTGGCGGTGCGGGCGGGTGTTAGTCTTGCGCCACTCCTGGAACTCGGCGTCGGGATGATGCACCGGCAACAATTCGCCGGAGGCGGGCGGTGGTGGCGCTGGCCGAAAACCACCGAAATTTTCGGGGACAGACGCGGGCATAGGGATGCCGCCATGGGACAAAATGTCCAGGTACTGGGACTCAATGGCATCACGGAGCCAATCGAAGCCGCGTTCGCGGAGGACGAACTTGAGGCGCGCCTTGTTCTTGTTGCCGCGGTTGCCATGGACGTTGAAGACCCGGATGACGGCTTCGACGCGGGAGACGACCTCCTCGGCGGGGATGAATTCGTGCAGCAGGCGGGCTTCGGTGGGCAACGGGCCCAGGCCGCCGGCTACGGTCATACTGAAGCCGCGGACGCCGTCGACGATCTTGGCGCGCAGGCCGACGTCGTTGATGGCTGTCGCCATGCAGTCTTCGGGGCATCCAGAGAAGGCTACTTTGAACTTGCGCGGGAGGCTATCGGTCAGCTCCTTGTGCAGGAAGGCGAAGGCCAAGCGGCGGGCGTAGGGCTGGACATCAAAAGGCTCGTCGGCTAGGGTGCCGGTGAGCGGGCAGGCAGTGACGTTGCGTACGGTGTTGTAGCAGGCTTCGCGGGTGGTGAGGCGGGCGTCGGCCAGCAGGTGCAGGGCGTCGGGAACCTGGGGCAGCGGCACGAAGTGATACTGCATGTTCTGGCGGGTGGTGACGTGGCCTTTCCCGCCTCCGTAGAGGTCGGCGACCTGGGCGAGGTGCCGCATCTGATCGGCGGTGAGCAGGCCGCCGGGAATCTTGGTGCGAATCATATGCACCGCTTCCTGGCGCTGGCTGTAGATGCCGCGGCGCAGGCGGAAGGGGCGGAACTCGTCGGCGGTGAGTTTGCCGGCGGTGAAGGCGTGAGCCTGGGAGCGGAACAGTTCGATGTCCGCGCGAACGGTCTTATCGTACTCTTGTGCCTGTTCTTCTTCTGATGCTGGCAGTTGCTGTTCGGTGAGGAGATCCGCAGTGGCCATACTCTAATTCCCTATAGAGATTGTACTACACCTTGGGGATGCGGCAAGTGCATTCGGATCATTATACGGCGGTTTGGGGGCTGGCGGCTGGAAAAAACCAACTTCGTTGCTTCCGAGCCCATCATTTGCCGGCCCTTCACTGATAGCTGAACGTTTGAGAACTCCCCAAGGTGAAGCTGACGGTCCCTACGTCGACGCCGGGGGCCGTGAAGGTCTGATTGAGCACCAGGTCGAATTCCAGGATGCCGGGGGCGCTGTAGCTTACTGTGGCGGGCAGCGCTAGCAGCACCGCGGGAGGGACGGTGAAACGGCCTGCGGCTAGCGGCGCATAGCAATAAAACTCCGCGCCCCACGGGGAGCCGGGCGTGAAAGAGAATCCGTAAATCTGGATGAATTCGCTGGGATCGGTATTGTTGGGCTGCGTCCAAGTGAGCGGCAATCCGCCGGAGCGGGTTACGCTGATGGCGTGGTTGGGCGTCGAATAATTGAAAGCGCTGGCGCCTCCGGGGAAGTTGACTTGCGCGGTAAAGGCCCCGATATCGGGTCCGCCGGACCCGGAAAAGGTGTAACTCCCTCGGAACGAAGTCCCGTTAACGTTGGTCAGGCCGGAAACCGTGTATCCGCCGTCCTGGAAGGGCATGGAAAAGTTGCCAAAGCCGGAGGCGGAGGGCGTGCTGACGTTGATGGATGCACCTGCGTTGAGCAGGATACCTCTAATCGGATTGGGCGTTCCGAAATGAACGTTGGTGACGTTGTAGACGGTGCAGTCGTTGAGCGACACAGTTCCGAAGGGCTGCTTGGCCGCGTATTGAGCGCTGGTGAAGCGCACGAAGGTGGCGTCGGCCTCGGCCCCGCTGACACCAAATCCGCCATTGACGAAGTCGAGGTATCCGCGGGTGACGGCAGGCTGCGACAAAAGGGTCTGAATGCGGGTGGCGGTCATACCCATCACGGGTTCCGCGCAAACGCGCCCGCTCGAGGCGATCGGGATCGTGGCGAAGTTGCTGACAATGTCTCCGGAGCGGACCACGACGGAAACGTGGCAACCGGAGACGCCCGCTGGAACCATGACGTTGACCTGATCGAGGCCCGGGTAGATCGATCGTCCATAATATTGGATCGCCGCGGGGATTCCGCCGATGTCGACTTCGATCGGAATATTGGTGAGCGTCACAGGCGCCTGGGTGACGGTCTCATCGCCGGTGACGGGGCCTAGGCCGGAGCCCCACAGGGTGATGAAATCCCCGGGACGGGCTGCGTTGGTGAGTCCGACGTAATTCGAACTCACGTCGAACACCGCGGCCGGTCCGTTGCCGACTGCGTTGAGCGTCAGCAGGCCGAAGGCGCTTTGGACCACCGTAATCGCGGCGGGGGCGCTGGTCTGCCCGCTCACGGTAACCGTTATCTGTCCGTCACCGGTGGGCGTCGCGGAGGGCAGAATCGCGGCGATTTGGGCCGCGGAGACAAAATACAAAATGGCGTGGGTGGTAGCGCCGTTTACGGTGATGCTGACGGAAGTTCCACTCAGCGTGGTGGGTAAGGGCACGTTTTGCAGAGTGCTGGTGGCTGTGGCGAGGCCGCTCCCGAAAATGTCGAAGATGGATCCTTGCGCGATGCCGTAGTTGGGCATGCCGGGGAGGATGTAGCTGTAGTTGTTCTGAAGCAGGTCGATTTTGGGCTGTGCCAGTAGGGCCGGGGCCAAGAGGGCGGCGAGGGTGCAGGCAACTAGGGATGTCGCGCTGGCGCGAAGATGCATTGGGCCTCCTCTATGGGGGGCTATTATGCCAGAACTCAGGCCGCGATTGAAATGTTCGGTTGGCTGGCGCTAGAGCCGCGTCCGAGGCAGCCTGTGGACAGGCGTTTACAAACTCAGGCGAAGATAGATGGCGCCGGGAGTGGGATCGTCAGAGTAGGGGCCGACTTCCACAAAACCCATGCCGCGATAGAGATCCAGGGCCGAGGCCATGTTGGTGAGGGTATCGCCATACAGGTTGCGATAGCCGGACAGGCGTGCTTCCTCCGTCAATCTTGCAAGCAGTGAACCGGCTACGCCGCGCCGCCGATAGGCTGGGCGCACGTAGAGACGCTTGGCTTCGCACGCGTCTGGGCGCAGCGGGCGGAACGCGGCGGTTCCCGCAGGTTGTCCATCAATGCGCACCAGCAGCAAACGGCCTGCCGGCGGCGCGTATTTTCCGGGGAGCGTGCGGAGCTCCTGGGCAAAGTCCTGGAAATCGAGGGGGAGACCCAGGGACTGCCAGTATTCGGACCAAAGCTCCTGGACCGCAAGAATGTCTCGATCGCTCGCGGATTGCACAAGGTCTACCTGCCAGGCCATCTTTGTTCCAGATTCGATTGGCTACAGCGCGGCGTACGCGCGCACCGGGAACGTGCCGAAAGACTTGATCTTCACAGGCACGGCGGAGAACCTGAATCCTTCGTCCGGCAGATCTGCGAGACCGCACAGATGTTCGCAGATCGGGATATCCGCGCCGAGGAGCGTGGTATGAACCGGACGCCGCCCGTCATCCGTCGAATCGATGTTCAAAGAATCGATGCCTACTAACACCGCTCCGCAGTCTCGCAGGAATCTGGCGGCGTCTTCGGTCAAGAAAGGGTGTCCAACGAAGTAGTTTTCTGTGGCCCAATGCCGGCTCCATCCCGTCTCGACCAGCACGGCCCTGCACAGGCGATCTTCTCGAAATGCGTCGCGTCTATATCTCTTCTGCCGTTCAGTTTGGGTCGAACGACTACGGCTGGGATCTCCGCCAGGGACTCCAATGGGAGCTCGGCCAAGCTCTTGCCGGAAGCGAAGCGGTGAAACGGGGAGTCCACGTACGTTCCGGTATTAGCGACCATATCGATCCGCCCGATTTGGAACTCCGTGCCCGGTGCATAGTGCTGGCGCGATTGCTCGCGGCTGACGTAGTCACAGATGATGGGAGCTGGCAGGCCGGGATAGGTCACGAGTCCGTTGTCGATCTCGTGGCTGAGGTCGATGAACTTTGGCTTTTCTCTCAACCTAATCCCTGGACCGGTCAGGAGACCCGGTGTTTCGATAATTATACGGCGGCGGCCTGGTAGTGCGATGGCAACGTCGTGCTACACAGCCAGTCTAGCGGGTTCTACCCTCACTTTAGAACTTTTCGAAGAAAGCGAGAGGATTCGGGGGAAGCAACCGCTTCCCGCGCATCTCCGGTGGTGGCGCTGGACTGGAGGGCATTCAAGCGGGATACTGAATGCATGGTGAAGTCTGTCGAAGGGATCTACCGCAACGGAAAAGTGGAATTGGTGGAGCCTCTGGCAGAGGCCGAGGGTTCGCGCGTCATCGTGACCTGGGTGCATCCTGCCGAACCGGTCGATCTTCGCGAGCGCGGCATCGATGAGTCTCAGGCAGCCGATCTTCGGCGCCGGTTAACTTCGTTTGCCGAGGATTGGGATCGGCCCGAGATGGCTGTCTACGATGAGTTGCCGCCGCGGTGATGTCGTATTGGTGCTGTTTCCGGATTCAAACCTGCGAACATCCAAGCGGCGTCCGGCGGTAGTCGTTCAAGCAGACCAACTGAGCACGGATCTGCCCCAGACGATCGTGGCGATGATAACCAGCAACATGGCGCGGGCCGGACATCCGAGCAGACTGATTGTCCGGATCGACAGCAAAGGCGCGGAAGGCTCGGGTCTGATAATTGACTCGGTTGTCATGACCGACAACCTCGCCACCATATACCACTCAGAAATTGACCGAGTCATCGGGACCTTCCCGGATCTGAGGGAACTCGACGCCGCCTTGAGAACCACTCTCGCACTTTAGGCGGGAGAAGGATCTCGGCTGCGGCGAGTGTTCGCAGCTCGCTTCCTCAAACCAAGAGGCCGTCGAGCGCCTGGAGCGGGAACAGCCTGGTATACCGCTAGAGGAGGTCGAACGCCGGCTTGGTTTGGCAGGTTGAGTTCGAACTCGCGCGCTAAGACGAGGCCGGCCAGAGGGTCTGCTCCTCTTGCCTCAGCGCGCGGGCATTATTGTGGTGCCGCCGGCCTCATGGACGCGAATCTTCCACTGGTCATTGTCCTTAATGAGAACGTAGGTCTCGCTTAGGCGGGTCTTGATCTCGTCAAATTCCGCGATTGCTCGGACGACGGCGACGTTCGGAGTTACGAACTCCACCGAGTGAACGATTCGCTGCGCCTGTCCGGAATCCTGGGATACGCAGCACCACAGCGCGATGAGCGCCGCGCGTCCGGACGCCGTTCAGGTTGATGTATTCGCCATCTTCCGCATAGGTCGCGGCGACCGCGTCTCCATCGCGCGCGTTTCTTGCGTCTGCAAAGGTTTTGATGACGGCGCGAACAGCCGCGTCCTGATTCGTGGGGTTTGACTGGGCGTGCGCCACGCAGGCCAAACACACCGTTACGATCAAGGCGGTCCAGAAAGCGAACGGTTTCACGGGGCCTCCTCTATTGGCCGCCATTATCTCAAAACTGAGAGTGACGTTAAACCGTCCGGTTGACGAGCGACAGGAACTCATCGCGGGTGGCTTTGTTGGCGCGGAAGGCGCCTAGCATGGTGCTGGTCACCGTGCCCGAGTGCTGCTTTTCGACGCCGCGCATCATCATGCAGAAATGGCGCGCTTCTACCAGCACGCCTACGCCGCGGGGGGAGATGACTTCGCCGATGGCTTCGGCGATCTGCTGGGTCATGCGCTCCTGCAACTGCAGGCGGCGGGCGTACATGTTCACGATGCGCGGGATTTTGCTCAGGCCGATCACTTTGTCCTTGGGTAAGTAGGCCACGTGGACCTTGCCGAAGAACGGCAAGAGGTGGTGCTCGCACATGCTGAAGAATTCGATGTCTTTGACGATCACCATTTCGTCGCAGTGCACCTGGAACACGGCGTTGTTGACGATCTCTTCAAGGTTGGTGGAGTAGCCGCTGGTTAGGAAATGCATGGCGCGCTCGTAGCGTTCGGGGGTGCGCGCTAAGCCTTCACGCCCGGGGTCTTCGCCGAGCATCTGGAGCATCTCGCGCATGCGCTCGGCTAGAGCGCCGGAGGGTTGCGGCATCATCGCGACTACGGCGGGCTTACGTTTGGTTTTCATCGTGAACCTTCCCAGCTAAATGTGTTGCGCGGGGTCTCGGAAATGCGGAGCCCGGCCAGGCGCGGGGTTAGCGTCCAATGTTGTTCGAGCTGCGCGCGGATTACGGCCGCTAGATTTTCGGTGGTTGTCACGCGGCCGGCGAATCCGGCTACATCGGTATTCAGATCTTTGTGATCGAGCAGCGCCAGCACGCGATCGGCTACCAAGGTGTCGAGTTCCTCGCGGCGCACTAACTGGCCGTCTTCGCCCACCGGGCCTTCGACGCTGACTTCCAGAACGTAGTCGTGGCCGTGGCCGTAGGGGTTGTTGCATTTGCCGTACACGCGGCGGTTTTCCTCGGCGGTCAACGCGGCCGTGGCTAGGCGGTGCGAGGCGGAGAAATGATACCGGGAGGTCAAGCGCAGACTTGTCATAGCGAAGCCGGGCCCCCGTAATCCACGAACAGGTCCGCGGTTTCGTAGAGGCGCACGTTGGCTAAGCGGGCTCCGTTTTGCTGCGCTTCGGGAAGCGCGCGCAGACGCTGATCCACGCGGCGCCAGATCTCGATGGCTAGATTCTCGGTGGTCGGAACGATCGAATCGAAGGGCGGGACCTCGCGGTTCAGGAAGCGGTGATCCATGGGGTCGATCACTTCCTGGTTCAAAATCTCCTTAAGCTCGCGCAGGTCGAAGACCATGCCGGTGGCCGGGTCGGGCTCGCCTTCCAGGGTCACTTCAAGGACGTAGTTGTGGCCGTGGCCGTTGGGATTGGCGTTGGGGCCGTAGACGGCGCGGTTCTGGGCCTCGCTCCACTGCGGGTTGGCGCAGATGTGGGAGGCGGAGAACTCGGCTTTGCGGGTCAGGTACATTGGGGACTTAAGTTTAATAGATGCGAACAGGGCGCCGCGGGATCTTCTAAAATAATAGCGTGAAGCAGAATTTACAAATCGCGCGGAACGGACTTGCGCCTGGGCGCATGACGGATCGGTACCTGCTCGGGTTGATCGTGGTACTGGGCGGGATACTGGTCTGGCAAGTTTCGGAAACGCTGGAGCAGCGGGTGATCGCGGTGGGCGATACCGCTCCTTCGTTCAAGGTGACCACCGAGAGCGGGCGCACCATCACGGCTACCGACTTCGGCGGGAAGCTGCTGGTGCTGAACTTCTGGGCCAGCTGGTGCCCGCCGTGCGTGGAAGAAACGCCCTCGCTCGACGCGTTCACGCGCGAGATGGCGCCCGAAGGCGTGGTGGTGCTGGGCGTGAGCATCGACAAGAACGAAGCCATGTACAAGCGGTTTCTCGAACGCTTCCGGCCGTCCTACGAAGTTTCGCGGGATGCCGACGCCGACATCAGTTCGAGTTACGGCACGTTCGTGTTTCCGGAAACCTACATCATCGATCGCAGCGGGAAGGTGGTGCAGAAGATCATCGGCGAGCCGGAGAAGGGTGATTGGACCGATCCGGAATTGCTGGCCCGCATCCGGAGGATGTTATGAGGACCATTATTGGAAGGGTGACGGCGGTGCTGTGCACGGCAGGCGCGCTGGCGTTTGCGGCGGACCGCAAGCCGCTGCCCAATCAGGCGGGAAACGACGACATCGACATTTTCGCCACGGTGGTGCTGGATCATTCGGAGATGCGGCAGGCGTTGGGCGAGGACCTGCCCGAGGGCTACGCCGTGGTGAAAGTGCGCGTGGTGCCCAAGGCCGATCAAGCCCTGCGCGTCGGCACGGAAGATTTTACTTTGATCTCGCGCAAGGACGGCGAGCGCAGCCCGGCGCTCGATCCGGCGCAGATTACCGGACAGGCGGGTCTGATTTTGAAAGCGGCTTCGAGTCAACCCAGCCGGATGAGCACCGTATCGAACGGTCCGATCTGGGGCGGGGTGAAGCCGACGCGATCGTCGCGGGCTTCAGAAGCGGACAAGCCGCGGGAAGTGTCCGTGCCGCAGGATGCTGACGCGGGCACGCCCAACAACACCACCGAAGAGACTCCACTGCTGGTGGCGCTGAAAGCCAAGAGCGTGCCGGATCTGGAAAGCAAGAAACCCGTGGAAGGACTGCTGTATTTTGCCATCGACGGCAAGCCCAAGCCCAAGGATCTTTCGCTGGTCTACAAGAGTCCGAACGGGCGAATGATCGTGGATTTTAAGTAACGCCGACGCGTGATCTCAACATGGACTCACAGGAATTCCGGGTGCGCGCCGACGATGCGCTCGCGCATTTGCATCGGCGCCTGATGATCGCCGGGGACCGCTACGGGTTCGAGGCGGACTTGAACGGCGGCGCGCTGGCCATCGAATTCGACGAACCTAAAGCCAAGTTCGTGGTGAGCCCGAATGCTCCGGTGAGCCAGATCTGGGTGTCGGCGCTGTCGAAAAGCTTCAAGCTGGATTGGGATGCGGCTCGCGAAGCGTTTGCGCTGGCGGGCGGGCCTACGCTCACCGAACTGGTCGCGCAGAGCGCCACCGAATTGCTGGGCGAAGAAGTGAGCCTCTAAAAACATGCCGGGCGTGTATGTTTCTTATCCGTTCTGTGGGCAGAAGTGCACTTACTGCAACTTCGCTTCGGGAGTGTTCTCGCGCGAGTTGGAACGCGAGTATGTCGCGGCGCTGCGCCAGGAGGTGAGCGCGGCGGAATGGCCGTGGAGGCCGGAGACGGTGTATTGGGGCGGCGGCAGTCCTAGCCGCATGGCTGCTGAAGAGCTCGCTTCGTTAGTGGAGCGGATCCCGGGAGGGCCGTTTGTCGAAGCTACCATCGAAGCCGCGCCTTCCGATATCAATGCCGAGCTGGCGCGAGGCTGGGCGCGCGCGGGGATCAATCGTGCCAGCCTGGGCGTGCAATCCTTCGTGCGGCGCGAGTTGACGCAAACCGGGCGCACACACACGGCGGAGAGTGTCGCATCGGCCGTTGCGTCGCTGAAGTCCGCTGGGATTTCGAATTTCAATCTGGACTTGATCGCGGGCCTGCCCCACCAGACTGAGGCTAGCTGGAAAGAATCGCTCGATTGGATTGAACGCTTGGACGCACCGCATGTTTCCGTGTACATGCTGGAGGTCGACCAGGACAGCCGCCTGGGAGCCGAGATCCTGGCGTTCGGGAAACGCTACGGCGCGCAACTTACACCCACTGCCGACCAGTGCGCGGACTTTTATGAGATCGCTGTCGAGCGCTTGGCGCGGATCGGTCTGGAGTGCTACGAGATCTCGAACTTCGCGCGGCCGGGAGCGGAGTCGCGGCACAATTTGAAGTATTGGAGGCGCGAACCGTATCTCGGGTTCGGCTCGGACGCCCATTCTTTCGATGGTGTGTCGCGCTGGAGCAACGCGGAATCGGCGGAGGAGTATGTTCGCCGCATGCAGCGAGACGGGAGCGCGCGGGGGGGGTCCGCGCCGGCCGATCCCTTGGGCGAGCCGTTGTTCCTGGGGCTGCGGTTGCGCGAGGGGACCGAAGCCGACTGGTCGCGCTTCGAGCCAGCCGTGCGCGAGTTTGAGCGCGACGGGCTGGTGGAGATCTCGGGGCGGCGGCTGCGGCTGACTTCGCGGGGTGTGCTGCTGTCGAACGAAGTCTTCGCGGCGTTTGTTTAGCCACAATGATCGACCTGCGCAGCGATACCGTCACCAAGCCCACGCCCGAGATGCGCCGGGCCATGGCCGAGGCCGAAGTAGGCGACGATGTGTACGGCGAAGATCCCACCGTCCAGCTCCTGGAGCGCCGCGCGGCCGAGCTCGTCGGCAAAGAAGCCGCGCTGTTCGTGCCTACGGGAACCATGGGCAACACCATCGGGATCAAGCTGCACACGCACCACGGCGAAGAAGTGATCTGCGACGATCGCGCCCACATTCTGGATTGGGAGCTGTGCATGACGGCGTGGTTTTCCGGGTGTCTGGCGCGGCCCGTGCCTACGGTGGATGGGATTCTTTCGTGGGACACGATCGCGCCTGCGGTTAAGGCGCACGGAAAGTTTAACGCTCCCACGGCGCTGGTGGTGATCGAGAACACCCACAACATGGGCGGGGGGTCGGTGTACGCGGTGGAGGAGATCGACGCGATCTGCGAACGCGCCCACGAGCGTGGAATCAAAGTTCACATGGACGGAGCGCGGTTGTTCAACGCCGCTGCGGCCACGGGCCAAGACGCTGCGCGCATCGCTAAGCATGTGGACACGGTGATGTTCTGCCTGTCGAAGGGGCTGGGAGCGCCCGTAGGATCGGTGCTGGCGGGAAGCGCGGAGGCGATGGCGCGGGCGCGCACCTATCGCAAGCATTTGGGCGGAGGCATGCGACAAGCCGGCGTGCTGGCGGCGGCGGGCTCGATCGCGCTGGAAAAGATGCGCGACCGGCTCGTCGAAGATCATGCCAACGCGCGCCTGCTGGCCGAACGCATTCAAGGGCTGCGCGGCATCCGGTTGGACGCTGCGAAGGTTCGCACCAACATCGTGATCTTCGATATCGCGGGCACGGGTCTTCCGGTGGCGGAGTTCGTCGCGGGCTTGAAATCGCGCGGTGTGCTCGCAGCGGGGATCGGCGGAACGCGCGTGCGGGTGGTGACGCACTACGATGTTTCGCGCGCGGACTGCGAGGCGGCCGCGGGGGCCGTCGCCTCAGTCGTCAACGGGTTGTAGCACCCCCGCAGGAATTTGTAAGTCCCGCAGCCTAGCAGGACTACGGCAATCCAATTGCCGTTTGCCGCGACCTTTTTCTTAATACCCCAAGCGGACGCGCCGATGCGAAGTGTAAGGATCGCACGACTTGGTCACACCCGCTGCTGGGGCGCAATTCGACACATTTCCCGAGCGGTTCGGGCTGGGGGCGCGGGCCCTGCGCCTGCGCTGGCCGGCCGCGGTAGCCGGGCTGGCGGGCGCTAGCATATCCGTCATCGCAGTGGCGGCGGCGCATGGGCTGCTGCACATCGTCGTCGAAGTCAGCGTGGCGTCACTCGCCATGGCGCTGGGGGCTCTGGCGGCGATGGCCACCCTGAACAAGAGTTATCGCCAGTTTGTGGAAACCATGGCTAAGGCCCTGGATGCGCGGGACTCCTATACCGCGGGCCACAGCTGCCGCGTGGCGGATTACTGTTACGGCACGGGGCGGGCGTTAGGGTTTTCCAAGCGCGCCGCCCGCACGCTGCTCGAAGCCGCGCAGTTGCACGATATCGGCAAGATCGGCGTTTCGGACGCCGTGCTGCAAAAACCAGGCCCGCTTACGCGGGAGGAAATCGGGCTGATTCGGCTGCATCCGGTGATCGGCAGGAAGATTCTGGAACGCACCGGCCGTTTCAAAAAGCTGTTACCGGTGGTGGAATTGCATCACGAAAACTGGGATGGCACGGGCTATCCCTACGGCATGCGCGGCGAGGAGATTCCGCTCGAGGCCCGTATTGCGCGAGTCGCGGATGCCTTCGACGCCATGACTTCGGCGCGCGTCTACCGCACTGCGCCCACCGTGGATTGGGCCGCCGAGGAATTGCGCCGGTGTTCGGGAACCGACTTCGACCCGCACGTGGCCGGCGTATTTCTCGCCTTGTTACAGAACGGAGTCTTTAACGAGACCCTCGCGAGCGGCGCCGGAGACTCCTGGGCCTCCGGCGCAGGCTCCTCACCCTGGAATCCGGAAGCCTATACCGAGCTGGCCTTGGAGATCGCCGCCGGCACTGCCCGAAGTTTCCGCCAACGGGCCTGACTGCTTCGCAGGCTGAAGCCTTGAAACCTACTTGCCGAATAGGTGATCCACGTCGCGGTTGTTCTCCTGGCAGATGTACTCGATCAACTCGCCCTGCAGCAGCGTCGGATGCGTGGTGAATTTCCAGGGTCTGCTGAACGTCTTGGGATCTTCCACGGTGTGCTCGATCTCCATGTGCCCTATGTCGATGCGGCGGAAGCGCTCGATCACGCGCATTTCGTTCGAGTGGGGGATGCCGGCTTGATCGATCCAGGTTTTGTCGTTCTGTCCTACCGTGTCCACTACTAGCGTGTCGCCCTCCCAGTGGCCGATGGAGTCGCCTAACCAAGTCTCTTGGACGCTGGCGTCGTGCGGACGGCCGTCCATGAAAATTTTGCGCCAGATGTGCGCTCCGCCTTCGTACACGATCACGATCAGCTTGGGCGTTTGCACGATGGTCCAGGGATACGGCGTGGTGCTCATGCGCGGGACGCCAGGGGGCAGACAGCGCGCTTCGGGATCGTCCTTGCTCAGCGAATCGTGGCGCTGCTTGAACACAGCCGCGGCCCACGGCAGCATGGGGACTTCGACGCCGGTCGACTGCATGTCCACGTTTTCGCGGATTGCGTTGGGCGCCCAGTTGCCGGAAAGGTCGGGGTGACCGTCGGCGGCGCGCGGGGTGGGCGCGGTGGATACTTTGGTGGCGTAGGGATCGAAGGCTGCCGGGCCTTGCTGACTACCGAGGGTCTGCAGACGGCCATCGTTCGAATTGACGGGGGCCTGTTGTTGGGCGAGCGCCGAGAGTTGAGCCGCTATCGCGGCGGTGATCAAGACGAATAACAAACGTAGCATCACCAGAATTATACCCTCGCCGATGCCGGTGCGCGGCAGTAATAGACTGAAAGCGGCGGATATGTTTCTCGTGAACGCCTTTCCCGCAATTTCAGCGTGGGCCGTGATGCTCTTCGCTGGAGCTCTTTTCACGGTGGCTCCGCTGTCGGCGCATCACTCGTTTGCGGCCGAGTTCGACTCCGCCAAGCCGATCAGGCTCGCAGGGAAGGTCACAAAGGTGGACTGGACGAATCCGCATGTGTTCCTCTACGTCGATGTTGCGGACCGCAGCGGAAAGGTGATCAACTGGCGCGTGGAAAGCGCCGCTCCCAACGGTCTCCTGCGCGAGGGCTGGACCAAGGAATCGCTTAAGGCCGGCGATGCCGTGATCATCGACGCTTTTCTCGCTAAGGACGAAGAGAACTTCGCTAAGACCACTTCGGTCACGTTGCCTGGCGGTCGACGCGTGTACACAGGCTACGCCGACGAGCGGGGCCCCAATACCGGTTCTCCCGGCCGCCGCTAGGGTCCTGAGTCACAACTTCGCGGCAAAAACACGGAGAATTTCTCGCAAAGACGCCGAGGCGCAAAGAACCTAAGACCTCTTTTTCATTCTTGGCGACTTAGCGTCTCGGCGAGATCCGACAGTCTAGGATTTGTGATTCCTGTCGCCCTGCACGACACCGGCGCCTGGCACGTCAATTGCTGTTGTGAGCCGAGTACGCCGCAAACTCGCGCCTTGACCTCCATTTGGAAGAGCCAATCGCATCCTTTTTCCATGGAACATAGCGAGGCAGTCCGGAGTCTTAAGCTAACGAGCGCGACGGTGCTGCGTCTGTATAGTCACGTGTGCCGGTTGCTGAACCGTCACCGAGTCCTTAGAACGTTTTAAGTGGCGCGCCTGTATGCGCGTTCAGCGGTAATCAATTCCGTATTTGGTCTTGCCCGCGGGGCGGTCCATGGGATCCGATGGGCGTCCCGTCGGGTTGGCGTTGTCAGCAGGAGGATGGACATGCTGGACGGAAAACCGCTGGGCGCATTTCTCCACAGCGTGCTGTTTTTTCTCGCTACTTTTCCGGTGGCGGCACAGATTTCTAATGGAACACTGCGCGGCGTTCTGACGGACTCCTCCGGCGCCATCGTCCCAGCGGCCTCGGTCACGTTGACCGGACCAGCGGCCGGCGGTTCACCGGCGCGGACGGCCACAACTCAGGCCGACGGCAGTTACAGCTTTGCGAGTCTGACGCCGGGCGAGTATGCCGTTCGGGTAGAGCTTCCGGGATTCACCGCCTTTCAACGGGCCGTCACCATCGAGGAGGGGCGGACGATACAGCTACCGATCCGGCTGACGCTGGAGGAGTCCAAGCAGGAGATCACGGTGGCCGGGGACGCTGGTCCGCAGGTGAATCTCGACCCGAACTCAAGCGCCACCGGACGAGTGGTCGCGGGAGCGGATCTGGACGCGCTGCCGGACGACCCTGACGATCTAGCCACCATGCTTACCGCTCTGGCGGGTCCCTCGGCTGGCCCTTCCGCGGGCGGGAGCGCGACCATACTGCTCGACGGGTTCAGCGGTGCGCAGCTTCCGCCGAAGGAATCGATCAAAGAAGTCCGCATCGACCAGAATCCGTTTTCGGCGCAGTACGACAACCTGGGGTTCGGCCGCATCGAGATCATTACCAAACCCGGCGCCGACAAGTTGCGCGGCAGCATACAGCTTCTCGATAGCGACGCGTACTTCAACTCGCGCAATCCTTACGCCGCCAACAAGGCCGACTACGTGAACCGCATGTGGACTGCTATGCTTTCCGGCCCTATCGGCAAGCGCGTTTCATACTCGCTGAATTTCTTTCCTAGCACCATCAACAACACGGCGTTGATCGATGCCGTGAAACTGGACCCGGCCACGCTCACGCCGGTGCCGGTGCAATCGACCGTAGTGACGCCGCAAAACAATTTGAATGGGTCCGCGAAGCTCGACACACAGCTTTCGACCAACAACACCTTGACCGGGCGGTATCAGCGCAGCTTCAATACCAAAGAAAACAACGGAATCGGCCAATACAGCCTTACATCGAGGGAATATGGCAGCGAGTTTGCACGGGACGACGTGCAGTTGACCGAAACGTTTGTGATGAACCCCACCACGGCCACCGAGACGCGTTTCGCGTTCTCCAGGAACGCGAACTATCAATACGGGAATAACACTGACCCATCCATTCAGGTGGTCGGATCGTTCAACGGCGGCGGCGCTCAGGTCGGGAATGCCTACAACCTTTCGCGCCAGTTCGAATTCCAAAGCAACACGTCGAAGCTGCACGGGGCGCATACCATCAAGTTCGGGATTCGGGCGCGGTACTACAGCGTCGACGACAACTCGCCGAATAACTTCGGCGGCATGTTCTCCTTCTTCGGAGTGAGCAATGCCCCGGTGCTGGATGCGAACAATCAAGCGGTTCCGGGGCAGACGGCGCCCATCAGCTCGCTGGAACAATATCGCCGCACGTTGTTATTCACCGGGTTGGGATATTCCGGCGCTCAGATTCAGGCTCTTGGCGGAGGTGCTTCGCAATTCTCGATCGCCGGCGGGAAGCCGCTCGCAAGCATCTCGCAGGCGGATGTGGAACCGTACTTCCTGGACGATTGGCGGGTACGGCCGAACGTTACGCTGAGCATGGGATTACGCTACGAAACCCAGACCAACATCAGCCGCTCTCACGATTTCGGGCCACGGCTGGCGGTGGCGTGGTCGCCGCATGCTAAACAAGGAACCCAGCCAAAAACCGTGCTTCGCGTGGGCGCCGGTAGGTTCTTCAACCGCGTGCCGCCCTTTTTCACGCAACAAGCGGCGCATTTCAACGGCGTGAACCAACAGCAGTACGTGGTGACGAATCCGGACTTCTATCCAAACATCCCGAGTCTCGACGCGCTGCAGGCGCAACGGCAGCCACTGACCACCTGGCGTCTGGATTCGCGTGAGCGCTCCATGGACCTGTCGGTCATCGCGGTTACGGTCGAACGCCAGCTTGGCAAGGGCACGACCATATCCGGAAATTACTTGCACGTGATCTTCCACCACACGTCGATGAACATCAACCTCAACACTCCTCTGCCGGGAACGTTCATCCCCGGCCAGCCGGACAGCGGCGCGCGGCCTTATGGCAATGCCGCGGGCAATTTATTCACCTACGAACCGGAGGGCGATTTCGTCGAGAATGTCGCCTGGGTCACGGTGAACCACAAGCTGAACCAGAAAGTCTCCCTAGGTGTGAACTACCAGCATCTGAACGCCCGCGGCGATACCAGCGATACACCTTGGCCTTCGAACCCTTACAATCTCCGGCAAGACTACGGGCGTATATCCTGGGCGCGTCCGCAGAACTTCAATTTGTATGGCACGCTGATGGCGCCGCTCAAGGTGCAGTTCAATCCGAATGTGGTGATGGCCTCCGGTGCTCCGTACGACTTGACTACCGGGAGCGATTTCTACGGCACCACCATCGCTAATGCGAGGCCGGCTTTCGCCACCGATCTTTCCCGTCCCAGCGTCGTCGTCACCCGTTTCGGCGCCTTCGATACCAATCCGATGCCGGGGCAGACCATCGTGCCGCGGAACTATCTGACTGCGACGGGCATGTGGAACATCAACATGCGGGTGGGGCGGACCTTCCAGATCGGGAGGCTGAAACCCGTGCCGAATGGGGCCAAGGCTAACGGCGACCGCCGTTACAACATCAACTTCAACGTGGAAGTCAACAACATCTTCAATCACCTGAATCAGGGCGGTTTCGTGGGCAATCTCTCCTCGCCGCTGTTCGGCCAGTCGACCAGCATTTATTTGTTCCGGGATACGTCCAATAACCGGCGCGTGCAATTCGGCACGCAATTCAATTTCTAGGCGTCCGCGATGCGAAGAGTAAGATGAATATGTAGCGACAAAGCAGGAGGGAGTCATGCGTCACGCTTCCTTGCTATTTCTTCTGCCGCTGGGCCTGGCTGCTCAGAACGGTGGAGCGGTTCCGCAGGCGGCACCGTCCGCTGCGCCTTCTCCACAATCCAACGCTCCCGAAACCAAACCCGAAGATCTGGCTTCCATCGAAGGACAGGTGTCGGATGCCAACACCGGCGAGCCGCTTCGCAAGGCCAACCTGGTTTTGCGCCGAACCGATGTCAATCCGAACGGTGGAACCATCCCCACCAGCTACACCACCAGCTCCGACAACGGCGGCAAGTTCGTGATGGACCAGATCGAACCCGGAAGATACCGGCTGACGGTGGACCGCACCGGCTATACCAACGGCGAATACGGCGCTCCCGCGCCGGGGCGCCAGGGAACCACACTCTCTCTCGGGCGGGCTCAGAAGCTCACCGATCTGACGCTGAAACTCACGCCCCACGGAGTCGTCACGGGGCGTATCGTGGACCGTGACGGCGATCCAGTGGCCGCTGTACAGGTCCAGATGATGCGTTATCGCTACGTCAATGGGCGCAAGCAGCTCACGTTCGCCAACGGAAACTCGACCAACGATCTCGGGGAATACCGCATTTACGGAATCGCCCCCGGACGGTACTTCGTAAGCGCCACGTATCGCGCGAATCAATTTGGTACGGCGCTCGACCGGTCCGCAACTCCTGACGAAGATTACGCGCCCACCTATTATCCTGGCACCTTCGATATCTCAACCGCCGCGGAAGTGAGTGTGACACCTGGAGGGCAGGCGCGGGTCGATCTGACGCTTGCGAAAACTCGCACCGCCCGAGTTTCCGGGCGCGTCATCAACACGGCGGCTCCGGCGGCACTCACGACGAGTGTGATGCTGACTCCGCGGGGCGGATTCATCGGCCCGTTCCTGAATCGTTCCGTCGTGAGCGGGGCCAACGGAAAGTTCGAGCTGCGAGGCGTCCCGCCGGGATCGTATGACGCGATCGCTTCAACCAACTTCGGCGGCAAGACTTATACGACTCGTCAGGCCGTTGAGATCGGAACAGGCAACATCGAGAATTTGACATTGACCATCGGGGCTGGAACCACGATCAATGGCAGACTGCGCATCGATGGCAATCCTGCTTCCGCTCCAAGCAGTATCCAGGTGACTTTGCGGCCTCGGGAACTTGGGATTATCTTCGGGCCCATTCCCACCGTCACCGTCAAAGACGATGGAAGTTTTGCGCTCGCGGACGTCAATCCGGACAATTACAATCTATTCTTTCCAGGCTTGCCGGAAGGTTATTACGCCAAGTCGATCCGTTCCGGCGATACCGACGTGCTGACCAACGGCCTCGATTTAGTCAGCGGAGCGCCGGGCAATCTGGATGTCGTCCTCAGCCCCAACGCGGGCCAGGCGACCGGTACCGTCCAGAATCCCAAGACGCAGCAGCCCATGCCCGGCGCCACCGTGGTGTTGATTCCCACCGAGCGCGAGCGTAACGGTCAGCAGACTTATTACAAAACCGCGACCACCGATCAATCCGGCAGCTTCACACTCAAGTCCATCGTCCCGGGAGAGTACAAAGCGTATGCGTGGGAAGATATCGAAACCGGCGCGTACTTCGATCCCGATTTCATGAAAGCCGTTGAAGGCAAGGGCGAAGCGGTTTCGGTGCGGGAGAGCTCGCAGCTAAACCTACAGCTCACAATGATCCCGTCCGATTCGGCGCCCAGCGTGCACAGCCAGTAGGACGCCGGCTGCTCCATGCTGCTGGGCGGCGGGCCATCGATCACAGGATCAAGAATCCGCTGACACGACGCTGGTTTAACACGTGTGTCCAAATCACTCGAGCTCGCCCGATGGCGCCGGCGCGCTGGTATTGGACCTCGATGCCGGGACAGAGCGCTTTGGAGTCATGGACCGCTCGAAATCCGTTGGAGCTGTCTTCAATGAGTTTGGCTTCCACCACCGTCGGGCTGGGGTCATCGAAGGAAAGCTGTACTCGCTCGGAAGCCGCGTGGCGAGGCTCGGACCTGCGATCGTGAGCCGGTCTTCGACCCGGCTTGAGTGGCGTTTGTACTGAATTCATCCTGCTAGCGAGACCTCCTGCGCGCCACTCAAGCTGTACGACTTGATTTTGCGTTGCAAGGTCCGCCTCGAAATCCCCAGCGCATTGGCCGCTCTTTGTTGGTGGCCGCCGGTTTGCCGGAGGGCGTTGGCGATCGCGTTTTTCTCCATTTCCGGGAGCGTTGCCAGTCGATGCAGGTCCGCCGAGAACGAGCTTTCGACAAACTGGTCCGGGAGGTCCGCCACTGTGATCTCCGGCCCCGACGCGAGCAACGCGGACCGGATCACGACATTGCGCAGTTCCCGCACATTCCCGGGCCAGGGGTAGCCGCGCAGCTTGGCAATGGCTTCCGCATTAAAACGAAGCTTAGAATTACGCTCTGCCAAGCAGTGCTCGACCAACGGCAGGATGTCGTCCGGCCTTTCCCTGAGCGGAGGCACGGTCAGGCGAATTTGGGAGAGCCGGTGGTAAAGGTCGGTGCGAAACCGCCCTTGCTCGACGGCGACTTTCAGGTCCTGATTGGTAGCGGCGACGAGGCGCACGTCCACGGAGATTTTTTTCAAGCCTCCGACCCGGTAATAAGTAGCGCCATCCAGAACGCGCAACAACTTGACCTGCATCCGCAGATCGAGATCGCCGATTTCGTCGAGAAACAGAGTGCCTTGATGCGCGAGCTCGAACAATCCTTGTTTCGACGAATCCGCACCGCTAAATGCGCCCTTGTCGTAGCCGAACAATTCGCTCTCCAAAAGGTTCTCGGGGAGCGCGGCGCAATTCACATCGACCCAAGATCTGGTCGAGCGCTGGGAATACCGGTGGACTGCCTGTGCGATAACCTCTTTTCCGCAACCGCTTTCGCCGGTGATCAAGACCGTGGCGTCCGTGGGGGCGACTTTTTCCACCAGCGCCAGCAAGTTCTTCATGACGGCGCTGGCGAACACTCCTTGGGTGTTGATTAACTCCCTGGTTTCTGCACGGTTAGTCATGATATGCCGGACTAAGACTATTTTGGTCGGGCGGCGCCCTAAGATGCCATAAGCTGTCTACCCGAGTTTGTTGGTGGAACGCTCTCAGGACGTTCTGGCCCATGGGTCCCCTACTGGGCTGGTTAAAGCCTGTCGATTTACGTCTTTGGGGAAGCCGCATGACATGCCCGCCATGAAAGCCTTCGCCGCTCATTTACTCAGGATGGTCGCGCTGGTGTTGGCCTCCGGGATAGCCTGCGCGATTCTCGTGCGCAGTGCGCCCGGGGCGCTGGTGGATGAACGGGAGTTGGATCGGCGGCTGGGCGAGGATAGTCTGGCGGCTCTGCGGGCTCAAAAAGCGAAAGAGGCTAAGCTCGGGACCGTGTTTGTCCGCTATCTGCACGGCTTGATTCTGGGAGACCTAGGGTATTCAGAGTCGAACCACGAGCCGATCGCGGCGTTGATCGCGGAGCGGGCGCCGGAGACGCTGCGGGAGCTTGCGATCGGGCTGGCCGGAGCGTGGCTGCTCGGATTGGGGCTGGCGATACCCTCGGGCCGCTGGCGCCAGTCGCGTTACATCTTCTTGGCCTACGACGCTACCTCGACCATCGCGGCCGGGTTTCTGCTGAGTTTGCCGGCGGCCCTGGTGGCGTATCTGTGCCTGGTCGCGGGCGCTCCCGCGTCTGTCGTCTTGATGCTCGTGCTGGCGCCGAAGGTTTTCCAATTCGCAAGGAACCTGATCGTGCAGGGATACGGCGCATCGCACGTAGCCATGGCGCGAGCTCGGGGCGTGGGCGAGGCTCGGATTCTATGGGCCCACGTTTTGCGCGCGGCGGCACCGCAGTTGCTCGCGGTGGCCGCTGTCTCGGCCAGCATGGCGATCGGCGCGGCCATTCCGATCGAAGCGATTTGCGATGTTCCCGGGCTGGGCCGGTTGGCCTGGCAGGCGGCGCTGGCACGCGATCTGCCGTTGCTGGTGAATCTGACCATGCTGGTTGGGCTGGTCACGGTCGCGGCGATGGCTGTAGCGGAGACAGTCTCGAAACATGGCGTCGCCCCTGCGGTGGGAGCGACCGCATGAAAGCTGTGCGCACGGTCGCGATGGTGTTCTTGATCCTGATCGCTGTCTCGGCCGTTAAGCCGGAATGGTGGACTCCAGCGCAATACGATACGCAGTTCCGGGACGCGCCCGATGCTCCGCCGTCAACGCGCTTCCTTCTGGGCACGGATTCTCTGGGCCGGGACCGTTTGTCTCGTCTGTTGCACGGCACGCGCGTCTCGCTGGTCCTGGCTCCGGCGGCCGCGTTGCTCTCGTGTCTAGTAGCCGGCGCACTGGGCGGGGTGGCCGGACTCGCCGGCGGCTGGCTCGATCGCGCGATTCTGGCGGCAGCCGATTTGTTCCTGTCGGTGCCATGGTTGTTTTTGCTCTTGATGGTCCGGGCTTGTCTGCCCCTGAACGTTTCCCCCATGCACTCGGCGGCGATCACTTTTGTACTTCTGGGAGCTTTGGGGTGGGCCGCGCCCGCACGAGTGGTGCGCGCGGCGGTGCGACAGCTCAAGGACTCTGACTTCGTCTTCCATGCCCAGGCCGCTGGATGCCGCGCAAGGCGGCTGTTGTGGCGCCAACTAATGCCGAATGTGGCTCCGGTATTGTTGGCTCAGTTTTGGGTCGCGGTCCCGGCGTACATTTTGGCGGAGGCCACTCTGGGGATGCTCGGGCTGGGGGTCTCCGAACCGCTGCCGTCTTGGGGCGGGCTGTTACGCGAGATCGAAGGGTCCGCATTGGGATCGCAGATGTGGGTGCTCGCGCCGGCGTTCCTGCTGACAGCAGTGGTTGGCAGCTTTCGATTGATCCTGCCACGGGAGGACTACTCGGTATGAAGCGTGTGTTCTGGCTTACGGCAGCGGTGTCGTTGCTCGCAGGGATCGCGGCGGGTGCGGAGCTTCGCTTCGCACTTCACGACGATCCGAAAACCTTCGATCCGTTTCTCGCGGCCGACGAGCCGGCGGAGGCTGTGCGCTACCTCACCGAAGGGGTGCTCATTCGGATCAACCGTCTGACGCAACAGCCCGAGCCGGAGCTGGCTTCCTCCTGGAAGATTGAGAACCACGGCGCGCGGATCGTGTTCCATTTGCGATCCGGAGTGAAGTTCCCGGACGGGTCGCCCTTCACTTCGGCCGACGTGGTGGAGACGTTTCATCGCTTGCTCGACCCTGCGCTGCATTCGCCGATCGCCGATACATTCAAGACCGACAAGGGCGCGGTACAGGTACGCGCCGAAGGACCGCTGACCGTGATTGTGGACTTCCCTGCCCCGGCGGCCGGAATGGACCGGCTGTTCGATCAAGTCGCAATTGTTTCGGCCCAGGCGACGCAGCGGCCCGCCCCAGGCTTAGGAGCGTTTCTCGTAGCCGAAAGAAAAGCCGGCGTTTCGATTTTGCTGAAACGCAACCCCGCCTATTGGAAACACGACGCGGACGGCAGGCCTTTGCCGCGCGTGGACGCGATCCACTTGGACATCGAGCAAAACCGGGATCTGGAGATGTTGCGATTTCGCAAGGGCGAATTGCAATTCATAGATAAGCTGACGCCCGATCTTTACGAACGTCTGGCCGCCGAGATTCCGGCGGCTGCGGTCGACGCCGGGCCTACGCTCGACTCCGAGTTTCTGTGGTTCAACCAATCCCCGCGCGCGCCGCTGCCCGACGCGACCAAGGAATGGTTCCGGTCCACCGCGTTCCGGCAGGCGCTGTCGGAAGCCATCAACCGGGCGGACCTGTGCCGCGTGGTTTACCGGGGTCATGCGAGTCCCGCGGCTGGTCCGGTATCACCCACAAACAAACTTTGGTTTAACCCGGGCGTGCGGGCCACCGCATTCGATCCTGGAGACGCCGCGAAGCGCCTGGCAGGCGCGGGGTTTCGGCTCGACGGAGGAGTCCTGCGCGACCAGCATGGAAACGCCGTCGAGTTCTCCTTGATCACCAATGCGGGCAGTAAGACGCGGGAGCGCATGGCCGCCATGATCCAGCAAGACCTCGCCCGGCTGGGCATTAAACTGAACATCGTTACGCTGGACTTTCCATCTTTGATCGAACGTATGACGCGGACGCTTAATTACGAGGCCTGCCTGCTGGGCTTGGTGAATGTGGACGCGGATCCGAGCGAGTTGATGAACGTGCTGCTCAGCTCAGCCAGCAACCATCCGTGGAATCCGGCGCAGAAATCTCCCGAGACACCGTGGGAAGCTGAAATCGACCGCTTGATGCTGGCGCAAGCGGCGACGGCCGACTATCGCGAGCGTAAGAAGAGCTTCGACAGGGTGCAGGAGATCCTGCACGAGCAGGCGCCCATCCTGTACCTGCTGCATCCGAACGCATTGTCGGCGATCTCGACGCAGGTCGCGGGCGCCAAGGCCACTCCGTTTTTCCCGCATACGTTCTGGGACGCGGAACACGTGACGCTGAAGAGCCGTGCGGCAGGCGGCCTTTGAGGCGCTAATGCTCAATCAACAAGCGTTGTGGGGCAGGATGGCATCCTGCGCGCCGGTTGGCAACCGGCGCTGGACCGCCCATTTTGTAAGCGTCGACAGGCGGGTTGCTAACCCGCCGCAGGTTGACAACCTGCCCCACAAATGCGCATGAGTGACACGTTGCTCAGCGTGCGCGTCTGGGCGGATTACCCAGGAAAAGCGGGCGTGCTGCGGGACGTGTCTCTCACGGTGGGATGCGGCGAAATCGTGGGCCTGGTCGGCCGGAGCGGCGAAGGCAAGAGCACACTGGCGACTGCGATTCTCGGGCTTCTGGGGCTCAAAGGAGGCGTATGTCGCGGCGAAATCTTTTTCCAGGGGCAGAATCTCGTAGACCTCAGCAGCGCGGAGATGCGGCGTATTCGCGGGAAGAACATTAGTCTGGTGCCGCAAAGCCCGCTCGCGGCGCTGAACCCCAGCTTACGGTTGGGCGCGCAACTGGACGAGGCATCGCGTGCGCATGCCAACGGGCCAAGGGATTGGGCGCCCCTTCTGGACAGCGTCAGCCTGCCGTCCGCACGGGACTTTCTGCGCCAGTATCCCAGGAGCCTGAGCGTCGGAATGGCGCAACGGTTCCTGATCGCGATGGCTATCATGCACCGGCCCTCGCTGTTGCTCGCGGATGAGCCGACCAGTGCGCTCGACACGGTCACGCAGGCCGAGATTCTCAGTCTCTTCCGGCGGTTGAATCGCGAACAGGGTATCGCAATTCTCTATATCTCACACGACCTGGCGTCGGTGGCTTCGCTGTGCCATCGCGTCGCGATTCTGGAACAGGGCCGGATCGTGGAATGCGCCACTGCGGAAGAAGTGTTTTCGAACCCGCAACACGAATACACGCGAATGCTGATCGCGGCGATCCCCAGGTCGCCCGGCGGCTCGGTGGCTCCGTCCAGAGCTGGATCAGGGGCTCTATCAGAGGCTGGACCAGGGGCTGGATCAGAGGCTGGCCGAGCTTCGCTGAACGCCCTCAGTCAGCAAGTCGCCGGATCTCGCCAGCACCGTTCCGACGGAGAGCAGGGCGGTGAGATCGCTCTTGGTGAACGCATCGCGGTCGAGCCGGTACAGCGATAGAACGCCGAACACTCCGCCGTTGTTCTCCAGCGGAATCGCCAGCGCCGACCCCAAGGTACTGAACTTCGTGGGATCGCTGAGGTAGCCCGGCTCGACCGACGGGTTTCCATTGATGATCGACTTGCGATTCTCGGCCACCCAGCCCGAGAGTCCCATCCCTAGGGGGATCTCGAGTGAAGTAAACAGCCGGGAATCTTCGCCGTCCACGGCTCCCGGGATGAGGGTTTCATGACGCCGCAGGTAGACCACCATCGCTTGGTAAGGCACCAGGCCCAGCAACGTGGTTCGCAGAACTGAGAACACGCCCGCGTCGTCTTCACAGTCGTCGAGCGCCCGGGTGAAGGCCGCCAGTTTTCTCGCCTGCCCCTCCGCTTCATCGATCGACTCGTGCAGGCTCACCAGGTCCCGATTGGTGGCCGCCCCGGAAGCCTCGAACCCGGCGGCGGGCGCGAGGCCTCGTTCGATTTTCAAATGCGTCGAAAGCTTGGCTTTCGCCGCGTGGCCGGAACTGCGCGCCATACCTTCCAGCTCGACGTAGCGCCGGGCCAGCACATCCACTACTTTAGGATCGAAACTGATCCCTGCCTCGGCCTGCACCACTTTGATGGCCTCATGCAAAGGCATGGCCCGGCGGTATTGCCGGTCGGAGGCGAGCGCATCCAGGCAATCCACGGCCGAAAGGATGCGGGCTCCGATGGGAATCTGGTCACCCTGTAGCCCGTCCGGATAGCCGCTCCCGTCCCACTTTTCGTGGTGGGAGCGCACGATGGGCGCGACCGGGTAGGGGAAGCGAATCCGCTCGACGATCTCCGCTCCGACCACCGTGTGCGTCTTCATCTTTTCGAATTCTTCCGGCGTCAGCTTCCCGGGCTTGGAAATAATGTACTCCGGCACCGCCAGCTTACCGATGTCATGCAGCAGGGCCGAAGCCCGCAGGGCCTCTAGCTCAGTTTCACTCAAGCCCAGTTCCTTGCCTACCGCGATAGCGTACACCTCCACGCGCTCCAGGTGGTCGGCGGTGGTTTGATCCTTCGCCTCGATGGCGATGGCCAGCGTCTCGATCGTTCGCCGGTGAAGAGCGGCCACCTCCTCGGCGTGGGCGCGCTGATCTTCGGCCCGCTGCTTGGCTTCTTCCAGGCGGCGCACATAGAGGCTGTGCGAGCGGTACACGAAAAACAGAACCGGCAGCAGGAGCAGCGGGGCTTGTCCTCCGCCCAGACGGCTGGTGATATTGACGACCCAAGCCACCGCTGCACCCAGCAGGTAATTCGGGAACGACCAAAAATAGGAGTCGCGCCACACCGCCCAGGGGCGCTTATTTTCCGTCAGCGCGATCACCGTGGCGACGGAAAGAGTGTTGGTGACGAAGAAGGCGGTGGCCGCCAATAAAAGCCGCAGGGGCGCATCGAGCGAGGCAGCGTCGCTCCCACCGTAAAGTCCCGGGACGAGCAAAGACGCGTGATACACCACATAGGACGCCTGAATCGAACACGCCATGCTGGCCACGTTAAACGCTATCTGGACGGGCCGCGGGCGGCTCTTGGCATGAAAGATGGACTGCGCCAGGATTCCCAGGCAGCCCATCACCAGCGTCTGGCCCAGACTCATTTGCGAGATCCCGATGAGGACGAACAGGAAGCTCGTCGACATCGTGCCTTTTATCGCGGGTAGAGTAACCTTCAGGCCCGACGCGAGTAGGGCGATGGCTAAGTAGGATAGATAGCCAACCCAGTTGTGGGAGTCCCAACGCCAAACACCCGCGCACAGGATGGTGACTCCGGCCGCGACCACCACGCCGATATATAAGTTTGCACGCCGCATGGGTGCTCGACGCCCAGCGCAAGGGTCAGCGCCGGTCGAAGGCACACGACGCACAAATCTTGCGGGCTCTTAAGTCGTAATCGGCGGCAACTCGTGAGGACTTAAGGAGTCAGGCAGCCATTCGTCTTAGGCGGACCTTAGAATCGCCCGCGGTTTTGGAAGCGACGCGAGCGTCACGGTGACGCCGCGGGCGTCATTCTGACGCCTCACCAGCAGTACTAGAGTCCTTACCTTAGCGGCGTTACCTGCCTTGAATCAGGCGTTTAAGTACTAGTTCTGTTCCGGGTAAGATGGCCCCAGGCGTGCCTAAGGTGAAGACATGTGCACCGACTGGTTCCGCTCAACTCGACGCCTCTCGTCTCTCGCTCTTCTGCTTATCTTGCTCACCGCCGGGTCGGCGCTGGCGGATAACTCGAAGATCTCGCCGGACCTGCTGCCTTTACTGGCGAATCCCTCGAATCAGGTGAATGTGATCGTGCAGTACAACAACCCGCCGCAGACTTGCTCCCCGGGGCCGTTGGGACTCGGAGGACTGATCTGCACTGTAGTGAAGATCGTCGGTGGCGTGGTGAAGACGGTATTCGCGCTGATCAACGCAGTGGCGGCGACGTTGACGGCCCAGAGCGTGATCGACTTATCGAACCAGTCGAACGTGGCTTATATTTCGCTCGACCGCCCGGTCGCTTCCATGCTCGATCTGACGCGCGACGCCACGGGCGCCGACTACGCGTTTCAATCCGGCTACACCGGCGCGGGCGTGGGAATCGCGGTGATCGATAGCGGCATCTATGCGCACCCCGACCTGGCTTCGCGTATCGTTTACCGGCAAAGCTTCGTCCCTAAAACCAACGACGACGATTACGGACACGGCACGCACGTCGCCGGAATCGCCGCCGGGAGTGGCGCGTCCTCCACGGGCCCCCAATTTACGCGGACCTTCCGCGGAATCGCTCCTGGCGCCAACCTGATCGATCTGCGCGTGCTCGACGCGCATGGCATGTCGAGCGACAGCGTGGTCATCGCAGCCATCGAACAGGCCGTGGCCCTGAAGGCTCGCTACAACATCCGCGTCATCAACCTTTCGCTCGGCCGGGAGGTTCGCGAGAGCTACAACCTGGACCCGATTTGCCGTGAGGTGGCCGCGGCTTGGAAGCAGGGAATCGTCGTGGTGATCGCCGCCGGCAACCTCGGCCGGAACGGAAACGCAACCATCCTTTCTCCTGGTAACAGCCCGTATGCGATCACCGTCGGGGCCATGAAGACCGAGGGCACGCCCAGCACGAACGACGACAAAATCGCCAGCTATAGTTCCAAGGGCCCCACTTGGATCGATCTGGGCGTCAAGCCGGACATCGTGGCTCCGGGGAATATGGTCGATTCCCTGCTTGCGCCTGGCTCGACTCTTTTGCAAGAGTACCCCGCCAATTTAGTCCCGCTTTCGGCTTACTCGCAAAGCGCGACTTCGGGGACGCCCGAATACTTTCAACTCAGCGGCACCAGCATGGCGACGCCGGTGGTCAGTGGAGCGGCAGCCATTCTGCTACAGCGCGAACCGGGTCTCTCTCCCGACACGGTAAAGGCGCGGTTGATGAAGACGGCCTCGAAGAACTTCCCGCTTACGAGCTATGCCGTCGATCCGACCACCGGCCAGGTTTATACCAGCACCTACGATATCTTCACGGTCGGCGCCGGATATCTGAATATCCCCGCGGCGCTCAACAATCACGACAACGCTTCCGGCGCGGCGCTCTCGCCCTCGGTGACGTGGAACCCGTTCTTAAACACGGCCATTCTTATGAAGGCCTGGGGCTCCACTTGGGACAACAATCTCTGGAGCCTGAGCAATGTCTGGGGCAGCCAAGTGGTGTACTCCATTAACGGATCTTCCGCAGCGTGGGGCGACTCCGGCGCGTGGGCCAGTTCGGCGGCGTGGGGAGACTCGGGCCAGTGGGGAACATCAGCGGCGTGGGGCGACTCTGGATCGTCGGCAACGTCGGCGGCGTGGGGCGACAGCATCGGGGGCAGAGGCGAGCAGTAACCGCGCCGCGCCGGGCGGCAGCTGGCTCTAGGCTGCCGCGGTTGGCCGGCGGGCTTGACACGGCGCTTCGAATTCGGGAAATCCTTGTGCATGAGTGCCTTGGAGGGACCGTGTCGTCGTACTCCGTAGGCCTGACGGGAGGGTTTCGGGTTCGTTTTGTAGTCTTGTTCTGCGAGCCGGCGGGCGAGGTCTCGGGTTTGTTTTGTAGTTTTCGCTGGAAGTCTCCGGAGCCAGTGCTTGGGTTCGTTTTGCATTTTTTCTTCCCACAGGTGGCACCCACAACCTGCTGCGGAGGCCCCCTCGGCCGCGTCCATAAGAACCGTGCGCCATCAAGCCGAGCTTAGTCCCAGCAGGAACAATGGGCCTGGATCGGCTGCACCTATGCGATGGCGGACATTGGGGAAAGACCTGCAAGATTAGGGTGACCCGCCGCCTGGCCGTGGGCACAAAATCGGGCTGCGCACCCCCGCGGGCGACATTACGGGGCTTTGCCTCCGTCTGAAGATTCGATAGAATTCATCAGGACATCCAGGTTGACCAGAGTCCGAAGGAGGCCGCAACCATGACCATCTCGGCGACTAGATCAGCGACGATACCGGCGATCGCGGTCCTGGCTGCCGCCGCGGTCGGCTTGGTGATCGCTCCCGCTCCGCTCGCGGCACAGTGGCTGCATTACCCTACGCCAGGGATTCCGCGAACACCCGACAGCAAGCCCAATCTCGCCGCACCGGCGCCGCGCACGAGCGACGGCAAGCCCGATCTCTCGGGCGTGTGGACTCGAGTCTCCCCCAAATACAGCCGCAATATCGCCGCGGACCTGAAGCCCGGAGAAGTCCAGCCCTGGGCGGAAGCCCTAGTGCAGCAGCGGCAGGAAAACCTCGGCCGAGACTACATGAACGTGCTGTGTGTGCCTTTGGGCCCGGGGTACTCGACGGCCGGAGACAGCACGGGCGCGGAGATGATGAAGATTGTCCAGACTCCGGCGCTGATCCTGATTCTCAACCCCGACCTCACCTATCGCCAGGTGTTCCTGGATGGCCGCCCATTGGAGGCCGCGCCCAATCCGAACTGGATGGGCTACTCGGTGGGGCACTGGGACGGAGACACGCTGGTGGTGGAGAGTGCCGGATTCAACGACCGCACGTGGCTGGATCACGATGGCCATCCCCACTCCGAGGCACTGCGCACCACCGAACGCTATCGCCGGCGCAACTTCGGCAATCTGGACCTGGACGTGACGTTTTCCGACCCGGCGGTCTACTCGCGGCCTTGGACGGTCGCGGTCCGCGCGGAATTGGCCGCCGACACCGAACCCATCGAATGGGTGTGCAACGAGAAAGGCAGCGAGCTGGAGCACTGGGTGGGCAAGGCCTCAGACGAAAAGAAATCCGCGGTGAAGGTCGCTCCGGCGATTCTGGCGAAGTACGTGGGCACTTACGAGGAAGGGCCGAGGCTGTGGAGCCGGACCGGCGTTCCTAGAGTCGTCGAGATCACGGTCTCGGGCGATACGGTGTTCGGCGAGATGGATGGCAGGGGGAAGACGCCACTGGTGGCGCAGTCCGAAACCACGTTTACCGGCTTGTATGGACTCGGGGTTGAGTTCACCAAGGGCGACGGCGGCGGACCGCCGGCGCAGCTATTCGTGAAGCACGTCTCCGGCGATTACCGGTTCGCACGCAAGAAGTAGGCGGCCAACGTGGAGCGGGCTTCAGCCTGCAACGGAGGCTTCAGTCTCCGCCTGTACACGGGTGCTGAAGCACCCGTCGCAGGCTGAAGCCCGCTCCACCTGTAGGTCCCATTTATTTGCGATTGTTGCTCGTTTCCAAGTACAGTTCCACTTTTGCTTTGACAGTGCGCCGGTCGAGCCCCATTTTCCGCGCGGCCTCCTCATAGCTCCCCGTCAAGCGGTACACCTGAGCGGCGTAATGCGCGAGCAGCTGATCGGCCGTTAGCTTGCCCGCGCGGAACCGTGTAACAAAGGCATCGTCCGCGTCGGCGGAGGGGGACTCGACAGGCCGGTAGGAACCGCGAATGATCACGTTCCGAACGCACTGCTCCAATTCCCGATAGTTGCCCGGCCATGCGTATCCGGAAGGAAGATGCGTGCGAATCCACGCTTCCACTTCCGGGAGGCAGTGTTCCGCTTCCTCGCCTACCGTTCGCAAGGTCATGTAGTGCACCAACTCATGCAACACGCCCGGAGTATCTTGAATCTGGTCGGCTAGCGAAGGAGTTTGGATGAGATCCGCGCACATTCGGTAATACAGGTCTTCCCGAAAGCGCCCGGCCCGAATTTCCTGTTCCAATTCGCGATTCGTAGCGGCAATCAATTTCCCATTGAACTCGCGGGTCGCCGTATCGCCCACGGGGGAGAACTTTCGTGTTTCGATCACTCGCAAAAGCTTCACCTGGATTGAAAGATCCATCTCGCCCAGCTCATCCAGAAACACTGAGCCCGGCGCGGGACAGGCCTCCAGCCAGCCTTTGCGATCTCCGATCGCGCCAGTGAACGAGCCGCGCCGATGTCCGAAGAGTTCGGATTCGATCAGCGCGGGCGAGAGCGCCGCGACGTTGACCGGCAGGAATGTTTCGGCGGGCGAATCGGCGAATTCCATGCGCTCGGGATCGAAGGCCACATACCGCGAACCCGCGATCGCCCGGGCGATGAGCTCTTTGCCGGTTCCCGATGGCCCGGTGATCAGCGTCGGAAACTCACCCATCTTGCGGTATAGAGTGCGGCGGTAGCGCCGCATATCGTGGGTGAAGATCGATTGCCAGATGCTCGCGCGCAGCCGCGCCGCGGGCATCGAGTTGCCGATGATGTTGTCGTAGATGTGGTGAAAGGCCCTCTGGATTTGCCGGTAACAGGCGAACACGTGCGCGGGCTTCAAGGCGCTTTCGAACTGCTTGCCGGGAAAGCGGCACAGCGCGTTCCAATCCTTCAGGAACTCGCGATAAAAGCCCCACTTGCCCTTCGCTGAGACGAAGCTGGGATGATATCGCTGATAGAGCAGGTACTGGACGCTTTCCTCATAGATTCGTAAGTCCTCTTCGCCGCAATCGGCCGCTCCGCCGATACGGGCATGTAAGTCTTCGATGCGTGCGTTGAGTTTGGCGTAGATGGCGGCCACATTAGGAGGCGTCGCATCCGGATCGCTCACGGAGGCGCTCCAGACCGGCCCTCCGTCCACGAAGGCGCGTCCCAGCGCAGCCCGCTCATGCGCGATTCGCTCCGGCAGGAACGGGTTGCCATACGCCAAATTCGCCACGGATGACAGGAGGTGCCGGTCCTGCACGGTAAAGACCGTCATACATGTAATGTACACCAGCGTACATAGGAAGTACCATGGAGCTTTCTTCCCACTAGGACTCCAAGCGCTAACTATTTGAAAGAAATGCTCATCTGCCTGTAATCGTTTGGTCCGAGAAATGCCGAATACAGAGCATGGCAAGCACAACGGATCACAGGAACCAAACGGCCGGATACGCCTCGCTGCTGGGCGATGGCGGCTTTCAAAGCTTCTTATGGACGCAATTCCTGGGAGCATTCAACGACAACGTTTATAAGATGATCGTGTCGGTTGGGGCGGTCGAGCTGGCGGCCGACCAACTGCTGGGGTCGAGGTATCTGGCGCTGGCGGGCGCGGTATTTGTGATTCCGTTTCTGCTGTTCGCCGGGTACGCCGGACAACTCGCCGACAGATTCAGCAAGACTCGCGTGCTGCAAGTCACCAAAGCGTTCGAGATCGTGACCATGGCGGTCGGCATTCTCGCCCTGGCCGCACACAGCTTGCCTGGGTTGCTGGTGGTGCTGTTCCTGCTGGCCACGCAGGCCAACTTTTTCAGCCCGGCCAAGTATGGAATTCTGCCGGAACTGATGGATGAGGCGCAACTGACGCGAGCCAACGGCTTGCTCGAGCTGTCCACGTTTGCGGCTATCGTACTCGGAACCAGCGCGGGATCGTTTCTGTTCGCCCGCTGGAAGGATGAGCCGCTGGTGATGGGCGGAATGCTGCTGGGCATCGCGATAGTCGGATCGCTGACCAGCCTGTTCATTCCCAAAGTACCCGCGTCCGGATCGCGCCAGCCTTTCCTCATGAATCCTTTTGCGGAAGTATGGGCCGGGACGAAGCGGATTTACGAAGATCGTTCCTTGTGGCTGACAGTGGCGGGGATTACCTATTTCTGGTTTCTTGGGGCGCTCTTTCAAATGACCTTGATCCTGGTCGGTAATGAGACCCTGCATCTTTCCGATACTCGAACCGGGTTGCTGGTGACCGCGCTGGCCGTTGGAATCGGAGTGGGCAGCATCGCTGCCGGGTGGCTTTCCGAAGATCACGTCGAAATCGGATTGGTGCCGTACGGAGCGGCCCTGCTGGGGTTGTCGGCGGTGCTGCTGGGTTCTGCGGGTTCGTTTTCCGCGACGGTGGTCTGGCTGGTGTGCGCCGGTTTCGCCGGCGGATTGTTCATCGTGCCCCTCAACGCTTTTCTGCAAGAACATTCCGCTCCCGCCGAGAAAGGCCGCCTGCAGGCGACTAACGGCTTCTTCAATATGATCGGCGTAGTGATTGCTTCGGGCGCGCTCTATCTGCTTCACGACGTGTTGCATTTCACGCCTTCTGTAATTTTGATGGGACTGGGTTTCGTAACGCTCGCCGCGACCATTTACATTGCCTGGCTGGTGCCGGCGGCGCTGGTGCGTTTGGTGATCTGGTCGAGTGCGCGGCTCTTGTTCCGGATTCAAATCGTTGGCGCGGACAATATTCCTAAGACCGGCGGCGCGCTGATCGTTTCGAACCACGTGTCCTACGCGGACGCGATCTTGATCGGATGCGCTTGCCCCCGCTTCATTCGTTTTCTGATGTGGCAGCCGCTGTACGAGAACAAGTGGCTGAAACCCATTTGCCGGCTCTTCAAGGCGATTCCTTTAGCCCAAGGGTCTCCCAAAGAGGCTCTGCGAGCACTGAAAGGCGCTCGCACGGAACTGCAAGAGGGCCAGCTCGTGTGCATTTTCCCGGAAGGGGCGCTGACGCGGACGGCTCACGTCCAGCCCTTCGAACGCGGCGTCGAAATGATTACGCGCGGACTGGAATCGACTCCCGTGGTCCCAATTTATCTGGACGGGCTGTGGGGCCATCCTCTGAGCGTGAAAGACGGACGTCCCTTCCGCATCTCCGGCCTGCGGCTCCGGCATCCGGTGACCGTTTACATCGGCGAGCCCATCACCGGGAAAGTCACCGCGGGCCAATTGCATCAGCGCGTGCTGGAACTCGGTTCCGCAGCCGCCGGATATGGCAAAACTTCTGCTTCGACACTATCGCACCGTTTTGTGCGAGCGGCCCAGCGCAACTGGTCTCGCGAGGCGGTCGCCGACTCCACGGGCAAGCATCTGAGCTTCGGAGAAACGCTGACCGCGGCGCTGCTGCTCAAGAAGTGGATTCAGGCGAAGTGTTCCGATTCCAAAAGCGTCGGTCTCCTGATTCCGGCGTCGATCGGCGGGGCGCTGGCCAATCTCGGCGTGACGCTGGCGGGAAAGACCGCCGTCAATCTGAACTTCACCGCGGGCGAGAGCGACATGCGGCACGCGATCGAGAAATGCGGCATCACTACCGTCGTTTCGTCGCGAGCTTTCGCCGAAAAGGCCAAGCTCCCCGAACTGCCCGGCGCTGTCTATCTCGAGGATGTCCTGCCGCAGTTCACCGCGTTCGACAAAGGCAAAGCGTGGGCCGCTGCGCGATGGCTTCCGGCCCGGCACCTGGCCAGCCCGGCCCGCCCGGATGAGCTTGCTGCGGTCATTTTCTCCAGCGGGAGCACAGGAACGCCCAAAGGCGTCATGCTTTCGCACTGGAACTTGATTGCGAATGCCGAAGCCGCGGGCCAAGTGTACTCGGTGGATCGCGAAGACTGCATGCTGGGCGCACTGCCGTTCTTTCACTCCTTCGGATATACGTACTGCCTGTGGTTCCCGCTGATGCACGGATTCAAGGCCGTATTTCACGCCAGTCCCATGGACGCCAAGACAATCGGCGAGCTGGCGGGCGCACATCGCCCGACGCTGTTTCTCTCTACGCCGACATTCTGCTTGAGCTATTTGCGTAAGTGCACGCGCGAGCAGTTCGCCAGCGTGCGCCATCTGTTAGTGGGCGCCGAGCGGCTGCGGCCCAAGGTCGCGGCGGCGTTCGAAGAGCATTTCGGCGTGACGTTACTCGAAGGGTATGGCTGCACCGAGATGGGACCATCCGTTGCCGTCAACGTTGTGAATCGCGACGCCGCGAATCATGCCACGACCGGCTACAAACCCGGCAGCGTCGGGCGGCCTTTGCCGCACGTGTCGGTGAAGATCGTGGACCCGGAGACGTTCGCTCCCCTCCCCGCCGGAGAAACCGGCCTCCTGTTGGTGAACGGGCCCAGCCGCATGTTGGGGTATCTGGGCGATCCGGAACGGACGGAGCAGGCGTTCCACCAGGGCTATTATGTGACCGGCGATCTAGCCTGTGTCGATGACGAAGGCTTTCTGCACATCGGCGACCGTCTCTCGCGCTTCAGCAAAATCGCGGGCGAAATGGTGCCCCATCTCAAAATCGAGGAAGTCATCGATGAAATCCTCCAGAGCCGCTCCTGCGTAGTGACGGGCATCCCGGATGACCAAAGAGGCGAGCGCCTGGCGATCCTCTATACGAACGGCGAGGTCACGCCAGCCGAATTGTGGCGGCGTTTGACCGGCACGGATTTACCCCGCCTGTGGATTCCCAAGCGGGAAAACATTTACCAGGTGGATTCGATTCCAACGCTGGGAACCGGCAAACTCGACTTGCGCGGCGCGAAGGCCAAGGCGATGGAGTTTTCGGCGGCAATGTCACCCGTCGAGGTCAACTGACAAGTCATGAACCAGAAGGATTACCCACGCGTCACGGCTGCCGGTGCGGCAATCGCAACGCTCGCAGCGTTGCTCCTGTTCCTGTTCGTGCCGCCCATCGCGCAGGATGAGAACTACCATGTTTTCTCCGACGGACATACCCTCCTCGGCATCCCCAATTTCTGGAATGTGATTTCGAATCTTCCGTTCGCATTCGTCGGCATCCTGGGCTTGCGGAGGCTTCGGGGCTTCACGGCACAGGTCCTATTCTCTGGAGTGTTGTTGACGTGTTTCGGCTCCATCTACTACCATCTGTCCCCCAACGATTCGCGCCTGGTGTGGGATCGGTTGCCCATGACTCTCGTCTTCATGTCCTTTCTCTTTTGGGTGATCACCGAAAAACAGGAGCGTCCCAGCCTTCGCGTGCTGCTGCTATTGTTGTTCTGCGGCATTTCAAGCGTTGTCTGGTGGCGGATGACTGGCGACCTTCGGCCCTATGTGCTGGTGCAATTCGGTCCGATCTGTCTCTTGTTGCCGGCGCTTTGGGATGCAGCGGGCAAGAAGTATTTGTGGGCCGTGTTCGGGTTCTACCTCTTGGCAAAAGCCGCCGAACATTTCGACCCTGCGATCTATTCGGGCCTGCCGATCAGCGGTCACACTGCGAAACACCTTCTCGCCGCCTGCGGGTCCTACTGCATTCTCCGCTGGCGAACGGCCTCAAATCCGGGCGAAACGATTGCGCCAACCGCACCACGGGCCGATAGCATCGCCGACTGGACGCCGGCTGCTGCGGAGTTGGGCTGACGAGAAACGTCCATGGAGTTTCTCCTAATAGTCGCGATTGCTGGTGTGGTCTGGGCAATACTCTCGTCCCGGCTCCGCCGCCTCGAAGACGAGCTAAAGCGGGAGATTCAAGCCCGGGAATCCAGTAGCGAACTGGTCGCCAGTCTTGCGCACCGCGTTGGGGTCCTCGAAAAGGCTCGCCTTGGGGAGCTGACGGCGAAGGGTGCTCCGGCGTCTGCGGCAGCCGCTGCCCAAAGACCCACTCAGGTGAAGGTTGACGAACGCGCTCCAGCCGCAGAACCCGCTCCGCCGCCGCTCGTGATTCCGCCCCCGCTTCCGCCGCCTCTGCCCTCGACCGCCGTTAAACCGGACTCAGAACCGGTAGCTCCTCCGCCCTTGCCCCAACCTCAACTCGCTGTTCCAACGTTTCGCGTTCCGGCGTTCGCCGCAGTCGACACGCCGCCGCCCATGCCGTCAGTCTCCGCATCGGCCCATCCGCCGCGCAAGAGCATGGGCGCCTCGGAATGGGAAGCCCTGGTGGGCGGGAACTGGCTCAACAAAGTCGGTGTGCTGGTTTTCGTGATCGGCGTCGCATTGCTGCTGGGTTACGAATTCACGCGGGTCGGACCAGTCGGGCGTGTGGCGATCGGACTGGCTGTCAGCCTGACGATGCTCGTCGGTGGAATGGCGCTCGAAAGGCGGCCGGGATACGCGATCTTCGCGCGAGGGCTGATGGGAGGCGGCTGGGCTGCGCTCTATTTCACGACGTACGCGATGTACGGCGTTGAGGCGGCGAAGGTGATCCAGAGTCCCTACCTTGGGTCCACGCTATTGTTGGCCGTGGCTGCCGGGATGATTCTCCATTCCCTGCGTTACCAATCGCAGACCGCCAGCGGCCTGGCGTACTTCATCGCGTTCGCCACGCTGGGACTCAGCGAGAGCACGCCGTTCTCCGTGCTCGCCTTGCTGCCGTTGGCCGGCTCCCTTCTGTTCTTGGCGCATCGCTTCCATTGGTACAAGATGGCTGTGTTCGGCCTGCTGGCGACATACGCCACGTGTGCGTCACGCCCAGACACCGGCGCGTCGCTTTCGTCGACGCAGGCGTTATTCGCGGCGTATTGGCTGCTCTTTGAGACCTTCGATTTACTGAGTCTCATCCGGCGAGCCGCCGGATGGCTGGTGGAGTCCTGGATCTTTCCGCTTAACGCCTTGGGATTCCTCGGTCTATCGCTGGTGAAATGGCAGAAGTCGGCACCCGAGCGCCTGTATCTGTTCCTGGCCGCCGCTGCGGCGTTGTATTTGGCGAGCGCGATCTTGCGCTCCCGGCTGCGTCCGCCCTCAAGTTTTGCGGAAGACTCCGACACGCCGGCCCGGATCGCGGGAGGCGGTTATGAGGGACCCATCACGTTAGCGTCGGCGCTGGCCGCAGCCGCGATTCTGCGGAGAGCTACGGGCGAATGGATCAACCTCGGCCTGCTGATCGAAGGCGAGGTGTTGTTTGTCGCGGGGTTCCTGTGCCGCCAGATTTACTTGCGCCAATTAGCCGGCGCCGCTTTCCTCGGTTCGGTGGCCAAACTCCTGATTGTCGACAAGCCAACGGGCGACACCATCACGCTGATCGGCCACAAATGGCAAGCTTGGGTTCCCGTTGCGGTGTTAGAAGCAGCCGTCTTTTACGGAAATCGGATAGTGCGCGTGATGGAGGGCTCGGCGTACAGCTCCGCCGCAGCCGCTCTGATCACTCTTGTCCTGGGCTATGAAACGCCGCTCGAATACCTGAGCGTGGCGTGGATGGTTTTCGCGGCGCTGCTATTCGAGTTCGGCTTCGTCAAGAAAAAACCCGAGTTCCTCTATCAGTCGTACCTGATCGGCGCTCTGGGAACCGGCGCGGCCCTGGTGGTCAACACCGCCGGCGGAGACCCTACTTGGCACTGGCCTTGGCTTCCCTTGGCGATTTGCGCCGCGATCCACTATGCGATCACGTTGCACGTGGGACCTGGCCCCGCGCAACAACTGGACGAATCCGAGAGGAAGCCGTTGCAATGGGTAACATCGGCTTCGGCCGCGACGTTCTTGGCCGCGATCGCTTGGAAACTAGCGCCCGGCGCATATTTGGGTGTCGTCTGGCTGTTGATCGGGGCTCTGCTCTTCGAGCTGGGCCTGCGAAAACTGCCCGAGCATTTCCGGCAGCTCTCCTACGTTGTCTCGGGCGTCGGACTGGCGAACATCGCTTGGCTCCACGTGATCCAAGCGCACAAAGGGTCCATACTCGCCGAACCGATTTCCTTGGGGCTCGGAGTCCTGTTGTGCTATGGCCTGAGCGCGCGGGTGTTCGGCCCGATACCGGAAAGAATCGGGGAACCAGAACGCGAAGGCTGCCGCGATCTCTACGCCGCCGCGGGCACTTTGCTTGCTCTGACGTTAGCTTGGCTGGAACTGCCCGCCCCAGTGGTCGGCCTGGCGTGGGCGGTTGTGGGCCTGCTCCTCCTGGAAGTGGGATTCGTGTTCTCGTTCGGCCGCTTTCGGCTGTTAGGCAACGTGGTGGCCGCATCCGTGTTCGGCCGTTTGTTCCTGGCAAATTTCACGGACTTGGGCGACACACTGCATATCTCCCACCGCATGCTGACCGTCGTTCCCGTGGTGTTATCGCAGTACTACACGTGGGCGCGATACCGGCAAGCCCAAGCCGACGGATGGGAACGCAATCTGGTGCGGTTGTACCTGTATGCGCCCGCGATTCTCGCCGTCGCCCTCGCCCGTTTTGAGCTCGGCCGCACGTTGGCGGTAGTGGGCTGGGCCTTATTTGGGCTCGGAGTCTATCGAGTGGGCCTGGTCCGCAATCTGGCCGACCTCCGATGGCAAAGTTACGCCATCGCGATCCTCTCGTTCTGGCGGAGCTGGAACACGAATTTCGACAGCCTGGCAAGCCTTGGCGGCATCCGCAGCCGGGTGTTGACCGGGGCAATCGTGATTGCAGCCTTCTATTGCGCACAGCTACTATCGCCTCGCCAATCTGCCCGCGACGGCGTGGGCCGCCGGTCTCTGGACCAGTACTCTCACGCTCTGTACTCGATGCTGGCGGCGGTGCTGCTGGCGGTCTTGCTGTACTACGAAGTCTCCGGCGAAATGCTCACCATGGCCTGGGGAGTAGAAGCGCTGGCGTTGCTGGGCGCCGGATTCCCATTGCGCGATCGGCTGCAGCGCTTGTCCGGATTGTCCCTGTTCCTGATCTGCGTGTTGAAACTGTTCCTCTACGACCTGCGCCAGCTCGAAACCATCAACCGGATCCTGTCGTTCATCGTATTGGGAGCCCTGTTGGTGGGCGTCTCCTGGATGTACACGCGCTTCCGTGACCGGCTCCAACAATATCTATGAAACCGAATCCGGCCTTCTTCGCGTTGTTAGTTCTGATGATGGTCTGCGGCGTCGCGGTCCGAATGGGGAACCTCGATCCGGACGTAAGCCTGGACTCGGCGAGGGAACTTTGGTCCGACGTCTTGCGGGATGTGGATGATTTCGGGCTGCACGCCACCCGCGTGTCGGCTTACAAGGAGATGGAGTTGGGAGAGCAGATGGCGTCGCAACTGGCGACAGGAATGCCGGAGGATTCGAACGCCGCCCAATACGTGACCGCCGTGGGGTCGCAGCTGTTGCCCAACGTAAACCGGAAGTCCATCCGCTACCACTTTCACGTGATCGAATCGCCCGAGATCAACGCCTTTGCCTTGCCCGGCGGGCAGATCTACGTGTTGCGCGGGCTGTTGGATTTTCTTCAATCCGAAGCGGAACTGGCGGCCGTTCTGGGTCACGAAATCTCGCACGTGGATTTGCGGCACTGCATTGAACAGTATCAATATCAACTGGCGTTAAAGAACGTGGGAATGGGGGAGGTGGGATCGATCGCCGGGTTCGCACATACTCTGGTTGCGCTCGGCTATAAACAGGATCAGGAATTAGAGGCCGACGCTGCGGGGGAGCGCCTGACGATTGAAGCCGGTTACGATCCCGACGCCGCTACCGCGGTATTCAAGAGGATGCAGATCAAGTTCGCCGAAAGCAAGGCGGTTCCCGCGACAACTCCCGCCGGTGAACTTGGTCAAGCAGTGGGAGACGCAATCGGTTCGTACTTTCGAACGCACCCGCCGTCGGAAGCGCGCGTCCGGCAACTGTCCGCGATGACTGCGAAGAATCGCAGCGAATTGGCCGGACGGATCTATTATCGCGGCGTCAGGAACTATCGGATGCGGATCGCGCGCGACACCCAAAACTTTGCCGAGGAACAACACGTCTACTAGTGTCCTGAGTCATTAGTTCGTCTACATAATCTGGCGATAGAGTTGAGGATGTCGTCGGCGCTCTTGGTCCAGACGAAGGGCTTGGGTTGGGCGTTATGCAGGTTCAGATACGTGCGGATGGCC
>Ga0209517_10000415_pt1 | contig 73594 bp, 38 predicted proteins | sample PeaSoiMetSII2010_FD_187695 | JGI IMG/M metagenome (GOLD analysis project Ga0209517, IMG submission 187695) | Peat soil microbial communities from Weissenstadt, Germany - SII-2010 (SPAdes) (version 2) | ecosystem: Environmental > Terrestrial > Soil > Wetlands > Peat | place: Germany... | reverse complement strand
ACGGTTTCCTTCCTTCTGGTCGTAGGAACAGAGGATTCGTTCACGCAAGTCCAAGGATATGGTTCGCATGAACGAATTCTACCAAACCCGGAACCACATGGCTACAGTTTTATTTAAAATGCTCTATCCCCGGCATACTCGGTCATCCCGATCAAAATTTGCCGGTTGTTGTTGACATCAACCGCCATTTGGCCGCGCTTTTTGGCGGCCGCCAGCGCCGGCAACAACATGGCCGCAAGGATGGCAATAATGGCAATCACTACCAGCAACTCGATGAGGGTAAACCCTCGTCGCAGCGCGGAGCGGTTGAATGTTGTTTCGGTGGTCATTTTTATTTTCTGATATTTCCGGTTTGCGACCCGATCAATTCGATTGCAGACGATAAAAACGGCTTTGCACGGGATCCAGAGGCAGGGTCACGTCAAATATTGTCCCGGTATTTTGAACGGAGTTGGTCACGGACGACCAAACCGCCGGCGGCCCCAAATTTGTGGTCGTCATCAAATTCATTCCTGCTCCGTTGATTGGCCACTGCAGCATCAAATTGGGGCCCGTCAAACTGACGCTTAAATCAACCGGCGCCGACAGTTGGCCAAACGCATCCGCCGCCGGCAACAAATTGGCGTCGCTGCCGAAAAACGAGCGCGTTCCAACTCCAGCCTGGTTGGCATTGGGGTATTGATACTCCGCTCCCCACCAAAAAATTCCCGCCCCAAGATTATTGGGCGCGCTTTTGACGATCTGGGCCAGCGTAATGACAAATTGAACCTGACCGTTGGTTGTAGCCGGGATGCCATAGATATTTGTCGAAAAAATGTAAGGAAAGTCAGTTTCGGCAATGAAGATCGGTTTGCCGTAACGCTTGGCGGCGTTGGTGACACAGTTGGCCAGATTCGTGTAAGGTCCGTGATAGAATGGATAGTAGCTTTCGCCGATGATGTCGTAGGGAACTCCCTGGGCATTCAGGTTGTCGAAAAACGACTTGGTCGTATTCCAGTCCCCGCCACGGTCTATGTGGACGACGATTTTGGGCATTGGCGCACCGGCCGCGTTGGCCGCGTCCCGAATTCCCTGGATCGCATTGGTCATCAACTCGCCAAGCCGAATCCACGATGGATTGGAACTGCTCCACATGCCTGTAAGTTGCCCATTGGTCCACAACATGCCGTCGGTGATCTCATTTCCAATTTGGACGTAATCCGGCATGGCGCCCGCGGCGGCAAACGTGGCGATGGCGTTGCTGTTGTAGGCACGCATCTGCGGCACCAGTTGGGCAAAGGTCAGGCCGGCCCAGGCGGCCGGGGTGGCTTGATGTCCGGGATCGGCCCAGGTGTCGGAATAGTGAAAATCCAGCATGAACTGCAATCCGGCGTTTTTAACCCGCACCGCCAGCGGGACCGTATAGGTGAGGTTGTTAATATAATCATAGGGATCCGCCTGCGCTTGTGCAGCACTGCTGGTAAATAATCGAAGACGGATGCAGTTAATGCCGTGATTTTTCAGGATTTGAACCGCGTCGCCCGGCTGGCCATTGTCGGCATAAACGATTCCATTGGTTTCAAAATACGCCAGCAGAGAAAGATCGGCGCCGGCGATAAAATTATTCTGGGCACACAACACCCAAGGGGAGCACAGCGCCAGAGCGCAACCGAGCAGGTATTTAATTTTTGAATTCAAGCTGCTGTATACGATTCAATCTAACACATTAATCAAAAGCTGGAGCTATTCCGGTCTGGCCGTGAACAACTCCAGCTTTGCTCCAGTTCACACTCAAGTTCTTTACGGACCGTTCAGCCGGAAGAATTGTTGTCCGGTTACGTTGAGGGACGCTGAATTTGATCCCTGGGTGTTGGCCACAGTCCCCCAGCCGCCGGACGGGCTGGTGGTACTCTGAAGACGCACATTTGGACCGGCGGTCCATTTGAGAACGGCCACACCCGCGTTGTTGCTGATGGACAGATTGCCGAGATTGGCAACGTTGTTCCAATACACCACCGGAAGATTGGTGCCCGAAACCGGCACCGCCACGGTGCGATTCGCAATGGTTTCCCAGCCACTATTGCCAATCCCGGTGTTACTATCGACATATTTAAAAGAGGTTGTGCTGCCCACGTTGGTTACGCTGAAAGTTCCCACGTAAAGGTCTGCATTGGTGGGTGACTGTGCCAGTATAAAAGCTCCGGTGGTCCAATTATTAAGCGGGTTGCCGGCCACAGATATCGAATCGACGCCGGGGGTGAAAGTCCCCCGGGCATGTTGTACCGCCATGTTTACATTGAAAGTGACGCTGGCGTAGTTTGGCGGATTGGTCACGTTGTTAAAGTAAGCCACCGGAATGTTGGTGGCCAGAGCCGGAAGTGTAAATTGACGGTTTTGGGCACCAGCGGGACCGAGACCGTCCACCTCCCATACACTGGCGGGAGTGCCGCTAATGGGTAGAAAAAGAAATTTATAATTCTCGGTGGCGCCGACCGTGTTGGTCACGTTACAGGTGGCCGTCCAGACATTGTGCCCGTTATCCGTCATCAGGGTTGCCGAATTGGCGGTGAATCCATTGAAATCTCCAGCCACTAAAACTATGTCACCTGCAGCCTCATTGAAATTTCCCATGGCGTTTTGAACCGACATGTCCACCGAAAAAGTCACCGGGACCGTAACCACCTGGTTTGCATTGGATACATCATTGAAAAACACCAGGGGCAGATTTGTGTTCACGGCCGGCACCGAGAAATAACGATTGGGACCGCCAATGACATTGGGTTCCCAGATCAGGCTGGCGAACGTGCCGCCAGGGTTTATGACAAACTGATAATCCTCAAAAGTTCCCGTGGCGTTGGTGACGGTGAAAGTGCCGGTATAGTTGGTCGTGCCTGGCACCAATGTCAATATGTAGTTGGTGGATCCATCCGTGGCTGTTTGCAGCCAGGCGCCATTCGTTTCGGCAAAATTGCCGCTGACAAAAACGGTGTCCCCATTCGCCGGATTGAAATTGCCCAACTGTCTTTGGACCGACATGTTTACGTTATAAGTAACCTGAATTTGTGCGGACGCCGCGAAGGCAGAGAGCACGAAAATGACTGACCAGCAGCCATACTTTTTGGCGGAAGTTTTCAAGGTTTTCATAGGTGGAATTGGTTTGTACAAACGCACGTTTACGGTCGTTTTCTATGACGGTGTCATTACTACTATCAACGATTTCGAGAATTTATCCAGCCTCACAAATGTATGGTTCTGCCTGCGGTTTTAGGCCCGGTCGCCATCAATAAAAGGCGGTCTCCTGCGCGCTGATATATTGCCATTGAATGACGGAATGTTGATGGGTTTCAACCCGGCCATCGGCGAATCCCAGGTTGACATTGGCCACCTGGTTGCCGAGGGAATGGCCGTTGAGCATCGCCGCCGTGTTTGTACTTGTGCCTGATGCGTTACAGTAGTCACTGATGATGGGTTGTCGGCCGGCAATCCGGTCAGTAACCCGGCTGGGCCAGCCGTTGGTGTCGCGACAGGATGTGCCCGCCATATTGGGCGAGGGAAATTGGGAGGGACCGCTGCCAAGTATCCGCGGCACCCACCAGGCATGATACAAGGTGACAAAAGCGCCGCTCAGACCACCATGTATTTGCAGGGCTCTATTCAAATCCGTCAGATTGGCAATGTGCCGATGATAGAAATGGTAGAACCCCGCATCGGCGTCGTTGTACTCGGTGGAGCGAACGGGACAAAACCACATCGGTATAGTCAGACCATAATTTGCCAAGCCGGGAACCATGTTCAACGAAACGTCCCACGGGTTAAGGGCGCTTCCGGTCATGGCAAAAGTAGGCAGCATCCCATGATTCTCGCCGACATACATATTGGCCACAATACCCCACTGGCGATAATTCGACGTGCAATTGACGCACCGGGCGCGGAATTTGGCCGCCGACAGCGCGGGCAGGAGCAAGGCGGCCAGAATGGCAATGATGGCAATCACCACCAGCAGTTCGATCAGGGTGAAGCCCGGTTTCGATCCAGCCCCGGTTTTTATCTTCAATACTGATTTGGACATCGTTCAGGCAATCTTTTGTGCAACGCCAGCAGGAAAATGGTTTGGTTGACTGAACATGGCCGCTTTTGCCGATTTTGGCTAGCCTCACAAATGTAGAGTAATGCGGCAGTTTTCGCAGGTATTGGCCGATCGCGGCTGGCAACACAAGCGATCAACCCATTGCTGAAATGCAAAAGTGCCGCTCGTTTTCACAAGCAGCACTTTCATTGAAGCCAGCCAGAAACGAAATTAACGGGCGGAGGAAATTCTCCGGCGCATGATCAGGAACAGGCTGCCCAATCCGAGCAAAGCGCAGGTGGCCGGTTCGGGAACCCCCACGACGGTGTACAGGGTCGCCGCCGTACCGAATATTGTGCCTCCTGCGTCGGTGGCTGAGTCATAATAATTGGAACCAAGCCAAGGTTGATAGCTGGCATCCGACTCTGCGGGCCAACTCGTGTTGTCCAAGGCACCGTAAGCCGATTGTCCGCCGGGAGCGGCATATGAGGATACAACGTCAAAGTAGAAACTGTTGCCAACGCTTAAATTGAGACTGCTGAGCGGTACCGTCATGGTGGCAAAAGTCGAGCCTGTGCCGCCAGCAACATAACTTGCCCCCGACCCCATTGTCCAGACACCGCCACTAAACGTACCCGGCGTGGCCCCGGTCCCCCAAGTATTGATCAAGGCGTTTTCACCAGTACTGATGCCGACGTGTTCACCCCAAGGATTGACCATGCTGGTATCTCCATTGGCAGCCTGACCTACGATCTGGAGCTCGATCGAATAAAATATGTAGGAAGCCTGGGCCTGGCTCGAGTTGATGGTGAATGTGATACTGGTTGCGTCGTTGTTGACCACCACGCTGCTAATGCCTGCGCCGTCCGCAGCACCGCTGCCGTTGGAATTGCCTGTACCAAGATAAGTGGCGGCTTCCGCGGGCAATCCGGCCACTGTTAACGCGACGATGATTGAACTAACAAACGAAACAGTTTTCATAGGTTCTTGAGTTATGGATTTACTAATGCATTTAATATGCCCAAAACCCTTGAATTTGCCTAGCCTCACAAATGTAGTGTATTCCAGGCCCTCGCCGCATTGGCAAATTATGCAAGTCGTTCTGGATTAACGACTATCCTGTTTGTCCTGCTTCGTTGAGCGGAATTTGAGTGCGGCTTCGGTGCGGGAGCGAACATGCAATTTATTGTACACGTGCCGGAGATGCCAACGCACCGTGCCATCCGTCAACCCCAAACGGTCGGCGATCTGCTTGTTGGGAAATCCGTTGGCCAGCAATTCCAGAATCTCGCGTTCGCGAGCGGTCAGATCCTCCACCTCAACGGCGGTGGTCAGCGGTTCCTGAAACGAAGCGATGACCTTGCGCGCGATTTCCCGCGACATCGGGGCTCCTCCCTGCCGGACCTCGCGGATGGCGGCAATGAGTTCTTCGGGCGCACACCGTTTCAAAAGATAACCACAGGCGCCCATGCGAAGGGCTTTGAATATCCGCTCGGTGTCTTCATAGACCGTCACCATGATAATGTGGACGGAGGGCAGCAACTGTTTTAATTGCGCCAGGCAATCAATGCCCGACATGTTGGGCAATTGAATGTCCATCAGCACGATTTCCGGCTCGTGTTTGGGAATCACCTTCAACGCTTCTTCTGCCGTCGCACAGGCGCAAACACAGCGGCATTCCGGGTCCGCGTGGATGAATTCCATGAGACTCTCACGAATGACTTTATTGTCTTCAACAATGGCAATCCTGGTCATGAACTTAAAGGCATGTAAAACCGCACCGTGGTGCCGTGGCCGGCTTCACTGGCGATTTCAAATCTTCCACCCAGTTTTTCGATGCGCGCCCGCATGTTGGCCACACCGTCCATTTCCTCGGTGTGAACGCCCGAGGCGAATCCGCGCCCGTTGTCGGCGACGGTCAGCCGCACCTGACCCCGTTCCGCCTGGATGCTCAACCGAACTTCCGACGCGTTGGCGTGGCGCACCACATTGGTCAACGCTTCCTTGAACGCCAAAAACAGCTGATGCCGGTGCCGTGAATCCACCATGGGATCCGGCGTCCCGGGCATGCCTTCCAGACGCCAGGCGATGTTGGCCAGGCCCAGAAAACGGTCCGAGTAAAGACAGAAATAACTGACCAGAGACGCCAGAGAATCGTGTTTCGGATTCATCGCCCAGACGATTTCATCCAGCGCCGTGACCATTTCGCGGGCTTTTTCACGCGCTTGTTCCAGATAGTGGTTCCGTTTTTCGTCGGGGGCGGGGGTGAATCTGGCCCGGGCGGCCAGCATGCTGATTTCCGTGATGCCGGAACCGAGTTCATCGTGCAGGTCCTGGGCAATCCGCGCGCGTTCCTGCTCCATGGCCCGCTGGTGCTCGACGTTCTGTCGTTGCCGGATTTGAGCCTCGAGTTCCCGGGTGCGTTGTTCCACTTGCCGATGCAGTTGCGTAATCCACAGCGCGGCGGCGGCCAGCACACACACCAGCACACCCATCATGACCAGCAATCGTTCCAGTGTCCACCAGGGCGGGCGGGCCAACACTTTGATGTCCGCGGGCGAATTGAGCAGCAGTTCGAAGGAGGTAATATCCTGTCCCATCGCCCGGTTCCCGCCTTCACCGAGATAAACTCCGACCAGTTCCAAACGGGCGCCGGGTGCCAGCGAATGTACGGAATCATCCCTGGTGTTGAGCCGGGCCATAAAGGTGCGGACACCGCTCCGCATTTCCAAAGCCTGGCCGGCCGGCGTTTCCCGTACGCTCACGAGCGATCCGTCCACCGTCACGAGTGTCGAGTCATATCCCGCATGGATTAAATTGTCAGATTGCAGCTTTCTTGCCTGCGGCAGGGTGGCGTGGCCGATCCTGCGCGCCACGGCTTCGTGCAGGAGCGGAGAGGCGCCACTCAATCCGGGAAAGCCGACCACATCCACCCGATCACCCGCTGCCAGTCCCGGAACCGGTTTCTTTAAAACAAATTGCACGCCATTTTTGTCGTCCATCAAATAATATTCCGGAGGCTGCGCATAAATAATCTGTCCGGAAACTTTCACCCGCTGGAATACGCCGGCTTGCGGGTTGAACTGCAACAATTCGGCAACGGTCTTCAGGGGCAGCGAAAACAAATCGGTCGGGGCGGGCTGATCGGCCGAGATTTCCGCACCATAAACCCGGATCTCGCCCACTTTTACCTGGTGCGTCACATAATCCCAGGAGGCCAGCAGACATCCCCGCACGCGGACGACAGCATCTTCGTAGCGCTCCAACTCCGCCGTCTTCATGCCGATGACCCTTAACTCCAATTTGAGTTGGCCGTCTCCCGTGAACAGCGTTACGCCATTGGTACTGACCGAAGTGATGATGCCCTGCAATTCAACATACTGGGCATCCAGGCTTCCATTCATCAACTGTTCCCAGGCCGGACGCACCGGCTGCGGCAAACGCCCCGCTCCCAGGTCCCGGACGCGGTCGGCATCAACAATGGGGGCAAACAAGCTGGGATCAGACTTGCCTTCGACCTCCAGGTACTCGCCGATCTGCGGCGGCACGGACCGGCTTTCGGAAGCATCAACCACATACAACCCACGGGTGGCGTCTTGAATGATGAAGGCCTGGCGTTCCGGCAGGACACAGGTAACCACACCCTGGATGTTCGCGGGATAGCCGCGCTGTGCCTCTTCCCGTTTCAATTCGTGGACTTCGCTGGCGGTGGTCAAGACCGGCAGTGTTTCCAGGCCGGCGTCCTGGTTGCTCGTCGTAGAATTGGTGGTCCCGATGATTTTAATTCCGCGTTTGTCCGAAACCAGCAGGATACCCCCCACTTTCTCTCCTTCGGCATCGTAAACGCTTTGGCAAACCCCGGTGACCCGGACCCGGCTGTTCAACAGCCGGTCCGCCGACAATCCGGAACCATCCGCCACCTTGAGCTTCAGGCGGCCGGTCTCGGAGGTTAATTCCAGGTCCCATCCGTCTTTCCGTTCACTGATAAACGTGACCTTTCCTTCCACTTCAACCCACTGATAACCCCCGCTTTCGCTCAAGGTCTGTCCGATGATCATCGGGCGCGGTTTCGGCAGTTCTATGGGTCCAACCGTTTCCAGCCGGGGCGACGGTTCAGCGATGAATAATTGACTACCATCATCCGAGGTGAGGTAAAAGGTATAGAGACCGTCCCGAGGAACTTGAAGATAGCCGGTAAATCGCAATCCAACGTGTTCATTGCGGCTTATGACGCCCAGCATTACGGCCAGATCAAAGTTGGACACATTCCCGGTTTTGAGAGGGGTCAGCGCGCTGAAATCAGGCAGAACTTCGCCATCCGCTTCGTAACAGGCGTAATTCAGTCCGTTGACAAAACTCGTTGCGCCGGTGGCATCGGTTTGAACGCGAAAAAGAGCTGAATCCGGAATTCTTTGCCGGGGCAGAGCCGGCCCTTGATAATCCACTGCCAGGCCAAATTTTTCAACGCCATTAAACCAATCCACACGAATGGGATGGCGGCCCGCCTGAAGATAGACCGCCCCGGATTTTTCAATCATCGTATGGATGCCATCATCGTCCACCACCGGTCCCATGACTCCGAGCTGAACCCCGGCACCACGCCGGGAAATGGAAGTCTCACCTTCCAGGCGTATCCGTTGACCCGGCTGCGGCAACTGGCCGTGCAAATCCATTGCCAACTCCTCCGTCCCGGACGCATCCTGCAAAACGAATTTTCCCTGCGCCGGGTCCGCCCACAATACGTCACCCTCCAGACGGATAAGATAGCTGACATTCGGGTTCTGAGAGCCCAGCCGGGAGAGTTGCACAACGTTTGTCACGTCGGGCGTGGCTGCCTCGGCCGCAACCGGATCGGCCCGGACGGCGGCGGGCAGAGCCAATCCGGCGCCGAAAATCAAACCCCGGCAAATCATGACATACCAAGGGGACGTTCCCAACGCCTGGCGCGCGCATGTCAAAACGGACTTCACGAATTCAATCATGGTAAAATCGGGACCGAATTTGTCGAGACTCTAACCTTCAATTCAACGGCGGCGTCCCTGAGTCCCGCCGCCGACGCGATGATGCGAACCGGACCGGCTTTGCGGCCGGCTTGCACGATGGCGAGACAACGACCATGCCAGGCAAATCTTTGTTCGGCCTTGTAATCTTCATGGCTGATGGGGTTGCCGTTGTCCACGCCGATGATTGAAGCCGCGCCTTGTAGATCAAACGACACCAGATTGGTGGCTCCCGGCACGAGGTCGCCCCGGTCATCAACAATTTCAACCGTCAGATGGGTGACATCGCGTCCGTTGGCGTTCAAGTCAGGACCATCCGTTGTCATGACGACGGCTGCCGGATCGCCTGCGGTATGAACTTCCTCCGCGCAAACTTTTTTGCCGTATTTATAACCCACAGCCTTAAGGGTTCCCGGCTCGTAGGGAACATCCCACGTTAAATGCAAGTCGGTGGTGGTTCCGGTGGGCTGTTGCGGCCGGGCATAACTGTTCCAACCTCCGGCAGTGCCCTGGCGCGGAAATTCCAGCGACTTGACTCCAAAACTTTTTCCATTCAGAAAAAGTTCAACCGTGTCACAACTGGTGTAGCAGACGACCGGAATCACCTGCCCTTCCTGCCCTGGCCAATTCCAATCCGGGAACAGGTGCAGCATCAAATTGGTCGTCCATCGGCTTTGATAGAAATAGTAGTTATCCTTGGGAAAGCCACAGGTGTCGAGCATGCCGCTGGGCGATAGTTTGCCGGGCCAGCGCGATTCACCCAGATAATCAATCCCCGTCCAGCCGAAATCGCCGATGACATAGTCGTGGACTTTGACAAACTTCCAAAGCTGCTCGGCGCGGATCATTGACATCGTGTAGGCGGGCGGCCTTTTTACCGGGACTCCGGGGGGAGCACCACCCGGACCACCCGAGCCACCGAAACCGGCGAAGCCAACGTTGGTGAGCGAGTAATCGCCGCGCGCACCCACGACCACGCTTTCCGTTCCGATGAACTTGCGTTGCGGAAAAGCATGACGGTCCTCGTCATACATGGTCTCCCGCCGGGTTCCCCAGCGGTCCACGTAGTTGTAGCCCACCATGTCCAGCAGATTCAGAAAGGCCGGCGTCGCGCTTTTCGAATCGGTGTAAACATTGTCACAGGCGGAGGTGACCGGGCGCGTCGGATCTTCCCGGTGACAAGTCTCGACGAGTGGACGGAGAATGGCCGCGCCGTTGGCACTGGTCTGCTCGGGAATTTCGTTGCCGACGCTCCAAATCACGATGCCGGGATGATTCCGGTCGCGATGCAGCATGTCGGTCAAATCGCGTTGGGACCATTCCTTGAAATAGTCTGCGTAACCGTGGCGCACCTGAGCCTTCGAGATGGTCCATTCGTCAAACGCTTCGTCCATGACGAGAAAACCCATGCGGTCGCACAGATCGAGCACTTCCGGCGCGGGCGGATTGTGACTCATGCGAATGGCATTGCAACCCATGGCTTTCAACTCTTTTAAACGGCGCTCCCAAACCCCGATCGGCACCGCCGACCCGACCGAACCACCATCCTGATGCAAACACATGCCCTGCATTTTGACGTGCCGGCCGTTGAGTAGAAAACCCCTGTCCACATCAAAGTAAATATCGCGGATGCCGAAGGCAGTCTGGTAATCATCCACGACCTGGTTTCCGGTCTTCACCAGTGTGAGGACGCGGTACAGGTTCGGCGAATCGAGCGACCATAGATTCGGTTGGGCAACTTCGACGCTTTGATCAAATTCGCGAACGGCCCCGGCACCGATGGATTTCTTCGATTCGGCCGTCGCCACGACGTTTCCTTCAGCATTAACTACCTGGCTCACCAACGTGACTTCGCGCCGCATTGGCAACTCGTTGTGAACCTGCGTCCGAATTCGTACCGTTGCCGATTGGGTCGAAACCACCGGTGTGGTCACGTACGTGCCCCAATGCGCCACATGGACCGGTTCGCAAATCGTGACCCAAACGTGCCGGTAGATGCCGGACCCGGAATACCAGCGGCTATTGGGCTGGCGGGAATTGTCCACGCGCACCGACAGAACATTGGCTGTGCCAAATTTCAAATACGGCGTGAGGTCATACTCAAATCCGATGTAACCAAACGGCCGATGCCCCAGGGGTTGGCCATTGACCCAGACGTCACTGTTCATATAGACCCCGTCGAATTCCACGAATACCTTCTTCCCGCGCCAGGTTTCCGGTGCGGTGAAGGTGCGGCGATACCAGGCGATTCCAGTTGGCAGGTAGCCGCCGCTGCCGCCGGTCGGGTCGGATTGGGTATAGGGGCCTTCAATGCTCCAATCGTGCGGCAAATTTACGGTGCGCCAGGTTGAGTCATCGAAATCGGATTTGTCGGCAGCAGGTTGATCGCCCTTGATGAACTTCCAGTCGAAGTCCGCCGTGAGCTGTTGACGAGGTTGGTCGGCCGCTCGCAGAACCAGCGGGTTGCCAAAAAGAATGATCAGGATGCCAACTCCAACCGCGAGGAACGAAATCATCCGATTCAGCCGAATCCGCGGGTGGTCAGTCTGGTTTGGAGCCGTCAGTTTATGTTCGCCTGAGTGTTCCATGGGATTTCATTCTCATTTCAGGTCGTGACCGACCGAAAAACGTTTTATCGCTCAACCGTCAACACGTACCAGGGTGTGACGATCCGGCCGACGGCAATCTCCCAACCTTCGCTGGTTGGTTTGGCGATAATTGGATCACCGATGGGATGGCCCGAACCATCCAAAGCTCTGGCCGAAACCCCGTATGCCCTGGCGAGATCGCGAAGAGTAATGGTGCCGGTCACCGGCTCAATCACCGTCGGCGTCCCGCCCCACTTCGCTGGAAGCGATCGTTCGGTATTCCAGGTCATGCCGGCGTTTTCGACACGCGATCCGGTAACCAGCAACATCCGGTCTGCCTCCGAGATCGGTTTGGCATCCAGCGAACAGAGAATGATCGCGCAGAACGTGTTTGAGACATCGGCGGAAAGGTTGCTGACACTTTTGCCGTTGGCCTTGACGAAACCCACCAGCGCTTGCGAGCGTGGACTGTCAATGGTCACCAATCCCCGGTCAGCAGAGTTGGTGTACCAGGCCAATTGGCCGGTGTCGCTCCGGAAAGGATCCGCCGGGTCCAGCGTTAAGCGGGCCGTCGGTTGGCCGTCGAACGCTTCAATACGCGAAGCATGGAGCAACGGCAGGGAGAGTGGAAAGCCCGGCGTAAAATAGGGCCGGATCGTTCCCGCCAGCCGTCGGCTGTCCCAGACTTCTTCCCGGGTATAGGAACGCTCGACGGTTTCCCGGGCCGGCTCAACATCGCCGCGCAGAAACATCAGCGCCCCGGCCGCCATTTCGGGCATCTTGACGGGATCATGCGACATGTCGAAAGGTTCGGTGAGGACGGGCTGCCAATCGGCGTTTCGTTTCGGCTCAAACGTGTACCACATGATGCCGTTCCAGCCCTGGAAGTCACCGTACGCCGCCAGAATTGGAATCCCCTCGCACGCGAACTGGTTGGGCCAGGGATGGTTGACTTCACTGACCGTGTAAGGTTTGCCGGCGATGGCCGTGCGCGACAGTTCGACCACGGTCGAATTGAACGGTTCATTTACCATCGGATTATGCCGGAAGGGCGGCACACCCGGATGCCGCCAGTAATCATGGCCGTCCATGATATCCAGTTGTTGGGCGTCCGTTTCCAACGGATAGCCGCTGCCAGCGTGACTGTGGTCGGCGGTGGCAATCAGTGCGCACTTCACCCCCAAAGTCGTCCGCAACCAGGAACTCATCTCCTTGAAAAAACCGGACTCCAGGTCGGAGAAGAATCGGCATTCGGTGTAATATCGGTCCTTGGTCGCGCTGTGCAAAGCCGGGCCTTTGAGGCGGGGAATGGGTTGACCCGGACCGACACCGGCTGCGTTGCGAAATTCGTTGAGTTTTCCGGCGGAGACGTTTTTGAGCAACCATGCGTTGAAAAGGTCGGTCAGTTCCTCATCATAGGCTTGATTGCCGCTCCAGCCGATCCCAATGGCATCCTCATTCACGATTTCGACGAGGGCGACGCCCGGGTCATCCACGTACGCCATTTTGGTGTACGGGTTCACATGGGTCAGCAATTGTCTGGCGTAGTCTTTTTCCAGTTCAATCAGGCGCCGGTCGAACAGCAGGGGGCCTTTTCCTTCCCGCAAAGCGAGGACATGGTCCCCTGGTTTGAACGCCCGGCCGACGTTGAGGTTGAAATCAATGTAGATGCCGCGCTTTATCAATTCGGAGAGGAAAAAATCCTCGTTGTCGAGTTGCACCGGATCGAAGTGCTGACTGTCATCGCGGGTGCCGTCGATCAATCCGCGCGGGGCTGCCAGATCGAGAAATTGCAGGCGCACGATATTCACCCCGGCACGTGCCAGCGCGTCCGCCCACATGGGCGCGTCCTCTTTGGAGGGAACCTCGGTTGAACCGTGGCTCCACTCGGTGACGTTGAATCCCCAAAAACGAATCGGTTGGCCGTTTCCTTTGACCAATTGGTCGCCTTTCGCGTGGATAAAGCCGTCCCTGCCGGCGGGCGCTTCCAGCAGGAAGGACAAATCAATCAGGGAGTTGGTGGCGTGGCGATGATCGATGACAAAAGGCTTAAGCTGGATTCCGGGCGTCTCGAATGGCGTCGTCGGCCCGAAGATCCGTCTGAAAAAATCCGGCCGCCACCGGGGAGCGTTCACGTTGGTCGTTCCCACACCGCCGGCCGGCGCTGGTCCGCCCGCGGGTGCCCCACCATTTTGGGCCAGCGCCGGGGCCGTGGTTAAAAGCGCAAACAGCAGGATGCATCCGTGCGTTCGAATTTTCATCTTCCAGTAAAAGTCAGCGGGTTCAGAAGAATGCGCCCGACACTCCGCACATAATTTATGTTCAAGTTCTCCGCGGGAACACTTCGGTCCCTCGTCGGAGGATGTGTGTCTGCTCTTAATGTCGTTCAACCGTTTCCGCATGTGCTGTTTGCATGGCGGGTTGAAGGCCTAATACGTACATTGCGGGAAGCGGATTGCCCTTGGTATCGAAAAGTGAGTTGGCATCCGGCCCGCTCCAACGATCGGTGGAACCCGGAATGAAAGTGGCCTCCGGATGCCAGTAGTTTACCCCGATACCTCGCCCGTCGGGCGCCTGCCGGACCACCCGGATCAGGTCAGCCAGGAATTGTTTCTGCCCCTCGGGCGTCATGGGCCAGACCATGTTTTTGGCCGCGGCCGGTGAAGGATGAACCTCCCGGGAAGGATAGGCGGTTTCGACAATCATCACGTCCTTATGGTATCGTTCAATCGTGTGGCGCAGGTTGTCGCGGACATTTTCCAGTGTGCCATGCCAGTTCGGATAATAACTTTGGCCGATGACATCGTAGTCAACTCCGGCCCGGGTAAGATGGTCAAAATACCATTTGGTGACCGGCCAGTCACCGCCGCAATCAATATGAATGACGATACGGACGTGGTCCTCCGGCGTTGTAACCGAACGGACACCGCCGGCATCGGCTTTTAAAAGCCGGATGAGATGATCCCATTGCCTGGCATCGTTATAGGGTTCCGGTGGCTTGATGACCTTCACGTCACCTCCGAAGACCTTGACGGTGGAAAGTGGAACTTTCACCTGGCCGTCGGGCCACAACATGCCACCGGTGATTTCGTTGCCGATCTGCACAAAATCCGGCGTGGCACCGGCGTCCTTCAAAGTTTTGACGACGTGGGCGGTATACGTCTGTGTTTCTCTGACCAGCGCATCAAAATCCAGATTGGCCCACGCCGCGGGTTTGTTCTGCTTCTGCGGATCGGCCCACCAGTCGGAATAATGAATATCCAGCATGAACGTCCCGCCGGCGGCCTTGATCCGTTTGGCCAGTTTGGTGGTATATTCGAGGCCATTGACACCATTGCGGGGATCAACCCAAATCCGCGAGCGAAAACACGTCCAGCCATTTTTCATGAAGATGGCGAGCGCGTCGCCCGGCTTGTCACCGTCCTTATAAATGCCGCCGCGCCGATCAATTTCCGAGAGGGTGGAAATATCCGCACCCAGATAGAACGGTGAAGGGTTAACCCTGGCCTCCGTTGGCGGAGCGGGGTCGCTCGCACATCCGGTGGAAGGGAATAGAATGGTTGCGGCGAGTATCCAGATGCCCGATTGAACGCTGTTCCAGGACAAAACGGTGGATGATATTTTCATCTTTCCTGAGGTTATCTGGTTGTCGTATTTGTTGGCAGCCGCCGACCCGTGTGTGAAGCCGCCGACAGCGCAACTTCGACGCAGCCAGGCCGGAAAAAATGTGTACATGGAATGATGTTACACCCGCAAATCAAGTTGTTGCATCAGGAAATTAACCAAAGGGCCAAAACCATACATTTGTGAGGCTATGCAAACTCCTCCTAAAGGGTTGCCATTTATTGAATGGCCACCATGAACTTGTCGGAATGGAACCCTTCTCCCGGGAATAACAAGCTGGAAAGGCGATACTTATGAAAGGAACAACATACCTCAATTTATCTCGACTTGGTTGGAGACATCTCGTTGTCGTTATCCTCTTTACTTTGAATTTGTTAACCACCGCTGCTCCAGTATCAGGCCCCGTTAGAGAACGCATTTCATTCAACTCCGACTGGCGTTTTACCAAGGGCGATCCGCCCGGAACGGGTGACGGACTCAATTATACCAACATCAAACCTTGGATGATGGCCACCGGCAATGAGTTTGTGGCAGATGGCAAACCCGCGACGCGCCCGTCGGGTAATCCCGGTGAAGATGCCGCCTACACCCAACCTGGATACGATGATAGCGCCTGGCGCCAACTGAATCTTCCTCACGACTGGGGCATTGAAGGGCCATTCAAACAGGAAGCTTCCGGTTCGACCGGCAAGTTGCCGTGGGAGGGTGTTGGCTGGTATCGCAAGCACTTCACGGTTCCCGCATCCGACAAAGACCGCCGCCTTTGCCTTGCGGTGGACGGAGCAATGTCTTACGCGAATGTCTGGTTTAACGGCCAATACGTCGGCGGCTGGCCTTACGGTTATTCTTCCTGGGAACTCGACTTGACACCGTATGTCAAGGGCGGTGCGGAAAATGTCCTCGCCCTCCGTTTGGATAATCCACCGAATTCCTCGCGGTGGTATCCGGGCGGTGGCATTTACCGCAATGTCTGGCTGGTAAAAACCGGGCCGGTGCATGTGGAACACTGGGGTACTTATGTCACCACGCCGGAAATCAAGCCTTCCGCCGCGACGGTGAAAATACAGGTTGCGGTAGAGAACGATACCGATGCCGCCGCCACCGTGTCGCTGAAAAATGAGGTTTACGAGCTCGGAACGGACAACACCAAAGGCGAATCGATTGCGTCAACGACGACGGATGGGGTGCAGATCGCGTCGCACAAAAATCAGTCGAGCGAAACGGAAATGACCTTGAAGAATCCGCGTCTGTGGAGTTTGGAGAAACCACAACGCTACGTCGTCGTCACTTCGATTGAGCAAAACGGCAAACAGTTGGACCATTATGAAACGCCCTTCGGCATCCGTACCATCCAATTTGACGCCAACCAGGGTTTTTTCCTGAATGGAAAACACGTCCGCCTTAACGGCGTTTGCGACCATGCCGACCTGGGCGCGCTCGGCACGGCAATCAATGCCCGTGCCCTGGAACGTCAGATTGAAATTCTGCAGGAGATGGGGTGCAACGCGATCCGTACCAGCCATAATCCGCCCGCGCCGGAGTTGCTCGATTTGTGCGACCGGATGGGGATGCTGGTGATGGACGAGTCGTTTGACTGCTGGCAGCGCGGCAAGCGGCCAAACGATTATCATCTGCTGTTCGACGATTGGCATGAAAAAGACTGGCGCGCGGAGCTGCGCCGCGACCGGAATCATCCCGGCATCATTCTTTGGAGCATCGGCAACGAGGTGCCCGACCAGGGGACGCCGGCGGGGCCGCAGATTGCGGCGGAACTGAGCCGCATCGCCCACGAGGAAGACCCGACGCGGCCGACCACCGCTGCGTGCGACCACCCTGCGTCCGGTTTCAACGGTTTCCAGACCAACCTTGATGTGTTCGGTTACAACTACAAACCATTCTTGTATGCCAAGGTGCATCAGGCCAATCCCGGTTTGCCGATCTTTGGCAGCGAAACCGCCTCCTGTATCAGCTCGCGTGGCGAGTACTTTTATCCCGTCAGCACCAACAAGAACGATGGCAAGTCGGGTTATCAAATGAGTTCCTACGACCTTTCGGCGCCGCCCTGGGCAACCATCCCGGACACCGAATTCAAAGGCCAGGACGAAAATCCATTCGTGGCCGGCGAGTTCGTGTGGACCGGTTTCGATTACCTCGGCGAACCGACGCCTTACGATGCTTATAACGATCCTGCGCGCAGTTCTTATTTCGGGATCGTTGACCTGGCTGGTTTCAAGAAAGACCGTTTCTACCTGTACCAGGCGCGCTGGCGGCCTGACTTGCCCATGGCACACATTGTTCCGCAGTGCTGGAACTGGCCGGACCGCGCCAGGCAGACTACACCCGTTTTTGTTTATACTTCCGGCGATGCCGCCGAATTGTTCCTCAATGGCAAATCGCTGGGCCGGAAGACCAGGGGACAATATGAATACCGCCTTTGTTGGAATGACGTGAAATACGAACCGGGCAGGCTTAAGGCAGTTGCTTACAAAAACGGCAAACCGTGGGCAGCCGACATGGTGCAAACCGCCGGCCCGGCCACGAAGCTGGCCTTGCAACCGGATCGCAAAAAAATTCACGTGGATGGTGAAGATTTATCCTTTGTTACATTGGCGGTCGAAGACAAGAATGGCCTGCCGGTATCCCGTGCGGCCAACTCCATTCATTTCGAAATTTCCGGACCGGGCGAAATTGCGGCTACCGATAACGGCGACCCAACGGATCTGGTCTCGTTTCCCTCGCATGACCGCAAGGCTTTCAACGGCCTTTGCCTCGCCATCATTCGTTCCAAGACCGGGCAGAGCGGTACCATTAAACTTACGGCGACATCGGATGGTATGAAAACGACCAGTGTTTCCATCCAAGCCCGATGAACTGACTCGGGGCAAAGAGGACCATCCTGATGGGAAGTGGTCCTCCATGCTTGCTGGTGGAGATGAAATTCTCTCTAATCAACGCATGGATTGCCGCAAACCTGGTTTCACCGGCGCGTTCAGGTTCCTGCTTTTATTCGGTACAATCCTTTCAACGGCCGCCGCCGGCGGCCCGTTGGCGTGGCCGCCCATCACTTCACAAACGCGCCCGTGGGTCTATTGGTGGTGGATGGGCAGCGCGGTGGACAAAACCAATCTGACCAGGGAGTTGACCCGTTACCACGATGCCGGACTCGGCGGTGTCCACATCATTCCGATTTACGGCGCACGCGGTTTTGAATCGAATTATATCAGCTATCTTTCGCCAAAATGGATGGAGATGATGAGCTGGTCGGTCACCGAAGCCAAACGCCTCGGCCTGGGTGTGGACATGACCACAGGCACGGGCTGGTGTTTCGGGGGGCCGAACGTCAGCGACGAAGACGCGAACGCCAGTGTGGTGGTGAAAACTTTCGATCTCGGCGTTGGTGAAAGGCTCCGACAAAGATTCGACCGCAAAACGACCCAGGCACTCGTTGCCTTTTCTCCCGATGGAAAATCAATCGACCTGACCGATTTCATTGCCACCAACGGCGAAGTGTTCTTTTCCCCGCCGGGCAACTGGATGGGGACCGGAACATCCGGGCCGCCAAAAAACTGGAAAGTTTATGCGATTTCGCAAAAGCCGTCCGGCCAAAAAGTCAAGCGCGCCGCGCCCGGCGGCGAAGGCTGGATGCTCAATCCCCTTTATGCCGACGCCATGTCGAATTATTTGAAACGGTTCAGCGGCGCTTTTGACCATTATTCCGGCGCGAAACCGCGCGCACAGTATCAAGATTCCTATGAGTATCGCTCCGATTGGTCACCTGATTTCTTCGCCGAATTTGAAAAGCGGCGCGGTTACAAACTGCAAAACGAGCTGCCCGCGCTCTTCGGCACGAACCGCGACGACCACACCGCGCGTGTCCTCTGCGACTACCGCGAGACCGCTTCCGACATCATGGCCGAGGAGACTCTGCCGCTATGGGTGAAATGGTCGCACGACCACGGTTTCATGACCCGGGAGGAAGCGCACGGTTCGCCGGGAAATCTGCTCGACCTTTACGCGACGGCCGATATTCCCGAAACGGAATTTTTCAGCAAGAAGCGGAACCTCCTCGTTTCCAAATTCGCGTCGTCCGCCGCGCATGTTGTGGGACGCCAGCTCACCGCCTCGGAAACCGGCACGTGGCTCGCGGAACATTTCGCCGAAACGCTGGCGGAAATGAAATCCGTCGTGGACGACATGTTTCTTTCCGGCGTCAACCACATTTTTTATCATGGCTGCTGTTATTCGCCCGACGAAGCCGGCTGGCCGGGCTGGGTTTTCTATGCCTCGACGGAAATGAATCCGCGCAACTCCATCTGGCACGACGTGCCCGCGCTCAACGACTACGTCGCGCGCTGCCAGTCCTTTTTACAATCGGGAAAATCCGACAACGACGTATTGCTTTACTGGCCGATTTTTGATTTTTGGAACAGCAACGACCCGCCGACTTTGCTGCCGCAGCTACAGGTCGAAGCGGCCTCGCAGGCGCGCTGGTTCGAAAACCAGCCCATTGGCAAAACCGCGCGCGAATTGTGGAATCACGGTTATGCCTTCGACTACGCCTCCGACCGGCAACTGCAAACGGCAAAAGCAAAAGACGGCGAAATTCAAATGCCCGGTGGCAACTATAAAGTCATCGTGGTTCCGCCCTGCGATTACATGCCGCTGAAGACCTTCCAACAATTGCTGGCGCTGGCCGACTCCGGTGCCACCATTTGCTTTGAGCGGTTGCGACCGTGGGACGTGCCGGGTTGGGGAAATTTAGAAAAACGGCGGGCAGAATTCCTCGAACGGTATAACGCTTTAACCACCGGAGTTAATATCACCAATTCAGGAATTCCAGTCGGGATCAAACGCGGAAAGGGCCTGGTGATTTTCGGGGATTATGAGCAAGCGCTGGAGGATGCTGGTGCCGCCCGCGAGCCGATGGTGGACGCAGGACTTTCCTTTGTCCGCCGTTGGTTTGAAAGTGGGTGGAATTATTTCATCGCCAATCGCAGCCAGTCAGATTTCAACGGTTGGGTGGCGCTGGGTCATACCGCGAAATCCGTCGTCGTGCTCGATCCCCTGACCGGAAATTCCGGCGTTGCCGCAATCCGGGAAAGGGGCGGCCAAAAACAGATTTATTTGCAGCTGCCAGCCGGGGAGTCTTTGATTTTACATGCGTTTGCAAACCAGAAAATCAAAGGCGCGGCCTGGAAGTACTGGCACCCGAGCGGCCAGCCACGTGAAATCGCCGGAAACTGGCACGTGAGATTCATTTCGGGCGGGCCAGTCATTCCGGCAGATACTCAAGTTACCAGGCTGGCTTCGTGGACAACCTTTGGCGGCACGAATGCGCAACATTTTGCCGGTTCGGCGAGCTACGCCATTGCGTTCGACGCCCCGCCGGGCGGCAACAAAAATTATTTTCTCGATCTTGGCGGGGTCCGCCAAAGCGCACGGGTGAAATTGAACGGCAAGGATTACGGCACGCTCATCACGGCGCCGTTTCGCGTGGTTGTGGATAATCTGAAAACGTCGGGCAACCAACTTGAAGTCGAAGTCACGAGCGTCCCGGCCAACCGCATCCGCGATCTGGATCGGCGCGTGGTGCGCTGGAAAACTTTCCATGACATTGATTTTGTGGACATCAATTACCAGCCGTTCGACGCTTCGGGCTGGCCGCTCATCGATTGCGGATTGCTCGGCCCCGTCACCCTGACTGCCGTGGAGCCGTTGGCCAATTGAAGCGCGTCATTAATCAATGTTTGGACTCAGGATGATCCGCGCGACGCCGAGGACGAGTGAAATCAACTCTGCGGTTTTACGACGCACGGAGAGAGCAGGAATGCCCGTTACGCCGGTTATTCACGAGCGGAAAACAGCCGGCTGAATTCAGTGCAGAAATCTCATGTTATCTTGCAAAAGATAGTAATTATTTTAACGGGAATTGGCGTTATCCTTGTTGGGTAGTGGGGAATGGAAGATTTTATGATAGAATTACTGAAACTAGAGAAGTTTTCGTTTGGTGTCGGAGACCGTTTTGCGCGCCAGGCCAAGGCACAACTCCAGGCATTCATTTTGGCCGCCCAACAAGGCCTGGACGTCGTTCCGGTCTGGAATAAATCCAACCGCGAGCATGTCATCGTCGGCTCCGAGCCGTCCGGCACCCGGGCGGCGGTGGAGGCCGCGGTAAAGCAATTGGGCTGGCGAAAGGCCTATCACGTGGATGCCGACCATATCGGGCTGAAAACGGTGGACCGGTTCATACCGCATTCGGATTTTTACACGATTGACGTGGCGGATTGGATTGGAAAGCCCGCGGACGCAACGAGGGTGGAAGCGTTTATCCGGACACATCCCGAACTGGTGGGCGACATTTCGATTCCTGAAATTGAATGGCCGTTCCAAACCACCGTGGCGGAGGTGAGACGCATTGCCGGCAAATATCTGCTGGCGGTGCAGGAAGCTGGAAAAATTTACCGGCACATTGTTGAGACCAAGGGCGGCCGGAAATTCATTACCGAGGTTTCGATGGACGAAACCGACCAACCGCAGACGCCGCCGGAATTGTTGATTATCCTGGCCGCCATCGCCGATGAGAAGATCCCCATCCAGACGATTGCGCCGAAATTTACCGGACGGTTCAACAAGGGCGTGGATTATGTGGGAGACGTTGCGCAGTTCGAGAAAGAGTTCAACGAAGACCTGGCCGTTATCAACTTTGCCGTGCACCAGTATGGTTTGCCGGATACGCTTAAATTGAGCGTGCATTCCGGCAGCGACAAGTTTTCCATTTACGCGCCGATGCGCCGCGCCCTGGGCCGGTTTGGCTCCGGTTTGCACATCAAAACGGCGGGCACAACCTGGCTGGAAGAAGTGATTGGACTGGCGGAGGCTGACGGGGATGGATTGGTTTTGGCCAGGGAAATCTATGCCGGGGCGGTGGAGCATGCCGGGGAGCTTTGCGCTCCTTACGCGACGGTGATTGACATTGATTTCAAGAAGCTGCCGTCGATTGTCACGGTCAACGGCTGGAGCGCCGCCCAATTCACCGCCGCCTTGCGCCATGACCAGAAAAATCCGGCATACAATCGCCATTTGCGACAATTGATCCATGTCGGCTACAAAATTGCGGCAAAGATGGGGGACCGCTATCTTGACGCGCTGGATAAATATGAAGATACGGTGGCGAGAAACGTCACCAGCAACCTTTACGAACGCCATATGAAACCCTTGCTGCTCGGACTGGAACGCGTTACCCCGCGGAAGGCGGCCGTTCCGGCTCAAGCGGCGACGGCGGCACTATGAAATTCATTCACGACGATTTCCTCCTGCAAAACCGCACCGCCCGGCGGCTTTACCATCAATTTGCCGAAACCGAGCCAATTCTGGACTACCATTGCCACCTTTCACCAAAAGACATTGCGGAAAACCGCCAGTTCAAGAATCTCTTTGAACTCTGGCTGGAAGGCGACCATTACAAATGGCGGGCGATGCGTTCCAACGGTGTGGCCGAACGCTTCTGCACGGGTGACGCTGATCCCTTTGCCAAATTCCAGGCGTGGGCGGCGACCGTGCCGCACACGCTGCGCAATCCGCTCTATCATTGGACGCACTTGGAATTGCAGCGCTACTTCGGCATCGACCGGCTGCTCGATGAGGCCAGCGCGGTCATGATTTGGAAGGAAGCCAATCGGCAGCTGGCCACGCCGGAACTCACAACGCAGGGCATCCTGAAGAAATTCAACGTCAGGACCTTATGCACGACGGATGATCCAACGGATGATTTGAGCCACCATAAAGCCATCCTGGCTTCCGATTTGACCACGTGCGTGCTCCCTGCGTTCCGTCCGGACAAGGCGCTGGCGGTGCATCAGCCGGATCAATTTAATCAGTGGTTAAGCCGGTTGTCTGAAGTCAGCGGCATGGGGACCGGAAGCTTTTCGGAATTTCTCGACGCCCTGCGGTCCCGCCATGACTATTTCCATGCGCAAGGTTGTCGTCTCTCCGACCACGGCATGACCCAATGTTATTCTGATTTTTGCCCGGAGAAGACCGCCGCTGCGATTTTTGCCAGAGCGCAAAAGGGGAAACCAGCTTTGCCGGAGGAACAGGCTCAATTCTCCGCCTTTATGATGCTCTTTTTCGGGCAATTGGATGCGGGAAAAGGCTGGACCAAGCAGCTTCATCTGGGAGCCTTGCGTAACAATAATACGCGGCTGCTCAACCAGCTGGGTCCGGATACCGGCTTTGACTCCATTGGCGATTTTCCCCAGGCCGGTGCCCTGGCTGCCTATCTGGACCGGCTGGACCAGGAAAAGGCGCTGCCCAAGACGATCATTTACAACAACAACCCGGCGGACAATTACGTCTTCGCCACTATGCTGGGCAATTTTCAGGACGGCACGATGGCGGGAAAAATCCAACTCGGCTCCGGCTGGTGGTTCCTCGACCAGAAGGAGGGCATTGAGTGGCAGCTCAACGCGCTTTCGAATCTGGGGTTGCTCTCGCGCTTCGTCGGCATGGTGACGGATTCCCGTTCGTTCATGTCGTATCCACGGCACGAATATTTCCGGCGCGTGTTGTGCCATTTGGTCGGACGCGACGTGGAAAACGGCGAAATTCCTGATGACGATTCCCTGCTCGGGCCGATGATTCAAAACATCTGCTATGCCAACGCCCAGCAGTATTTGCAACTGCCGGCGAAGGGATCAAACAAGGAATCCCGCAAGCCGCCGGCTTCACGCTCCGGCGCCCGGATTCATCCCGCGACCCGCCGGGAAAAATGAACCTCCAGCGCGGTGGTTTTCTCCCCGGAATCAGTGCACCGCGCTGTCGCGAAATTGCTTGGGGGACATTCCGGTCGCCTGCTTGAACGCCACGCAAAAAGTGTTGGCGCTTTGATAACCGCATTGGCCCGCCAGCACTTCCAGCTTGTTGCTGGATTCGGCCAGCAGCCGTTTGGCGCGTTCGATCCGCACGCGTTGAAGTTCCTGGCCGGGGGTCCGCCCCACATTTTCGAGAAAAGCCTTGTGCAATCCCCGCCGTGACATCGCCGCGACGCCTACCAAATCCTTCACGGTGATCGGCTCGGCAGCGTGTTCCCAGATAAACCGGAGACTGTTCGCCACGCCTTTATGGTTGATGGCCAGCAGATCACTGCTTTTGCGGGTAACAATGCCGGTCGCGGGAATCCGGATTGGTTTTTTGGGCGGATTTTTGCCATTCATCAAATCCTGCAACAATGAGGCGCCCATATAACCTAAAATCTCCAGATTGGTATCCACGCTGGAGATGGGGGTGTGCATGGTGTTTGCCGCCAAAAGGTTGTTTTCCGCCCCGATGATGGCCACCTGCTCGGGCACGGTCAGCCCCGTGCTCTCGCAGGATTCCAGGACGTCGAGCGCCTGCTCGTCGTTCGCCGCGAAAACCGCCAGCGGTTTGGGCTTGGATTTCAATTGGGCCAGCAGCCATTTCCGCTTGTGCTTCCACTGTTCCCGGTCGTCGCGATAGGCTGGAGACTCGTGCCATCGCAACCAGGTGCAGTCGTGCCCGGACCGTTTCAAGGCCTCGATAAAACCGCGGCCGCGTTCTTCGTAAGACCAGTTATCCGTGTCGCTGTAATACAAAAAGTTGTGAAAGCCCCGGGACAGGAAATGTTCGGCCGCCAGTTGGGCGGCATGGGCATGGTCCTCCAATACCCGGGGAAATCGCAATTGGGGACGGCGAAAACTGAAGTCCACCGTTGGTTTTTTGACGCTGACGACAAACTCCGCCAAATCATCCCCGGCGCCCAGCCAGGCCAGGATGCCATGTCCTTCCCAACCCCAAGGAATGACCTTCTCCCGGGTCAGATTGGCGGATAGGTGCCAGTCGTGTTCCTGGGCAAACTTCTCGATGCCGCGGTGCAGTCGGTAGTCGTACCATCCGAGCGCGATCAGGACCCGCTTTTGCTTGTTTCGCATGTCTCATCACATTGAGCCGAACTGGCGTCCTTTTCAACCGATTTTTGCCGGAAGACTTCCTCGGGGGCGCAACTTCGCACCACCGCCGGAGCGCCGAACACCGTTTCGGCCCGGTGGCGGCATTCGCCAGGTTCACGCCGATACGGTGATCGGCGCTCCGTTCTGGCCGCATCCTCAGGGCGGTGGTGCGAAGTTGCACCCCTTCCTGGGACAAGGCTTTTCGAGTCTGGAAAGAGTCCGGGTGGAACGTGAATTCATCCACAAAACACGACATGAAAATATGGCCTGGCCGACGGATGGGGTGCTCAATTTTCAAACAGGTTTGCAACAATACGAGGGTGACACTAAGGAAGGGCTCAGGTAAGATTTTACAATCAATCAATGTTAAGCGAAGCCGCAGTTTATGCTCATGACAGGTGAGCAGCGGCGGGTGGAAGCCGGTTAAGTCCATAAAGGTAAAAATTAAATTAACGTATAAATCTCAAACCTTCTGGAGATTCCTATGAAACAGATTCGTCTAATTCTCGCAATTGTCCTTGGCGCCGTTTTCAGTCTGAGTGCCAACGCCACCACGATTTTAACAGAACAATTTCTAAACTATACCAGTGGGTATCTCGGCAACGTCGGCATTGGTGGTGGTGGCACCATCCCTGGTTGGAATAGCGCCAAATCTCACATTGTCGTTACCAACGGCAGCGGCAGTCTTTCGGGAACGAACCTGGGTCTGGTGTCGTCGGCCGGCGACATGGTTTACATCTTAAGGACCGCCGAAACCAATGACAATTTCGACACCAACGCCGCGGGTGTTCCTAATGGCTGTTATAATTTGTTTGTCCAGAAGGTTCCGACCCTTCCGAATTTAAATGCGACCAATGCCAATTTCAGTCTTTATACTTCGTTTCTTTACCGATTTAACGACAACACAAATTTCCCCGGCAACGGCGTGGCCATGATCGCCGGGATGTATCTTCAGAGCGGCGGCATTCAAAGCGGAACGCCGCAAGGCATTGATGCCTATTGGCAATTGTTCGCGAGGACCAATAGCTCGGGCCAGATCCAGCTTGGAATCGCCAAAAATATCTTTAATACAACTCCGGCGCCGGCAAATCCAGGCGTTACCAATTGGGATCCCACCATGGTTGGCGTGGGACAGACTTTTTTTGTGGTCGTCCGGCTGCAGGTCGTTGCGACCAATGGAGTCTCGTATTATACGAATGATGAGGCGGATCTTTGGATCAACCCGCCTGTCAATTCGTTCGGGACCAACGAAGCCAATGTGCCGACGCCCGACGTAATCTCGCCTCCGCTCGACGGCGCTCCTATTTCAAGCGCCACCGGGCCGGGACGGTTTTTCATCGTAGATAACGGTCCCACCGCCAACCTGGATGAATTGCGCATTGGTACGAACAGTTGGGCGGATGTCACTCCTCCCTTTGGTCAATGTAACCCCGCAGGTTTTACACTGAATCTGACGAACATAACGCAGAGCGCGGAAATAAACGCGAGTTTCTACACAAAATCGGAGGACAGCACCGCTCCAACTTACCAGTGGCAAATCAGCCGGGACGGCGGCAGCACGTGGTCCAACATCAGTGGCGCCATCAGCCAAAACTACACCACGCCCAATTTGCAGTATCCGGCTGACAACGGAAACGAGTATCGGACCATTGCTTATGTCAGTTGCGACAATACCTATGCCACTTCCTCGGTCGCAACCGTAACGCTGACGGCGCCGACGGCCACGTCGCCCGGCGTGATAATGAACGACACTTTTGGGAGTAGCACCTTTCGGGATGTGGGTCCCGTGACGAGCACCCATTCAGTCTGGTACACTGGAAACGCATCACCTTCCGCTTCGTCGGATTTGGTTACCGATCCGGGCGGCACGGGCTTGATCGCTACGACGATTGCCGGGACTTCGTCCTTGTATTTGGGTTATTATGTTAATGAAACCGCTACCAGCAAAGTGCCGCTTGATTTGGCCATCGGAACACAAATAACCGCCACCCTCGAGTTCACTCCCAACTCGTTCGGTGCTTTTACCAACAACGGGTCGCTTCGGTTCGGCTTGTACGATTATGCCGATTCCGGGACATTGTATAGTGCCGATGATTCAACCCTCACCGGAAGCCTGGGTAATGGACGGAACGTTAGAGGGTATATGCTTGACCTGGACTTTGGTAAATTCTTCAGCACGTCCAACCCCCTGTCGCTGTACGTCCGGGATGGTTTGCAGGATAATAACCTCGCTGGCACGACGGGCGATTATTTGTCCATGGGAAGCGGGCCATTTAATGGGGCTTATTCAAACGTTGCCGCGTTCCAGGCCGGCACTACTTATACTCTGGCATTGACCGTGGCGCGAACCGCCACCAATAACTGCACAGTCACGGCGACAATTACCGGAGGCAGCCTGAACCTGACGTATTCGGCCGCCGACACCAACAGCCTGGGCTATCATCGGTTTGATACCATTGCCGTCCGGCCCAACAAAGCGGAGAATGCCGCCGACACCTTCACCTTCCCCCTGTTCAACGTTCAAGTCGCCAGCGCGCCGGTGTCGGTGTCGAACGTCGCGATTACCGGCATTCAAGACATTCGCAGCCTGGGAACCAATAATGTGACCACCAACACTGTGACACTGACATGGCAGCCCACTCCGGCTGTTAATTCTTCGCTGTTTTTTGTGCAACGCAAGGACAACAGCCTGACCGACACGTGGAGTACGGTGGCAAGTCAACTGCCTTCAACCACAACCACGTTCACAGATACGGTCACCAACAACGTGAGCTTTTATCGCGTGTACGGTCAATAAAACTTGATTCGGTTCTTTCCAAGCGCCCTTGGCTTGCCGCCAGGGGCGCTCTTTTTGTCGAGTGAGAAACCTTGGCTTTCAGCATTTTACCTTTGCGTTTGCCGTTCCTTCTACGTTTTCTTGCGTTGAGGCACATTCCTTTTCGCGCAGGGTGGCCGCTGCATGTTCAGGCTTCGATACGAATACAAATCCCAGAGCTTTTTCAACAAACAGGCAGCCACCGATATCAGTCGGCGCAAATCCAATGAAAGTGAAGATATGGCGCGAACTGATCCCGCAAGGCGGGACGGCTACGAGACTGATTAGGTTCCTCGATATTTTCAGCGGGTGAGAGGATACGAAACAAGTTTCTTAGGTGTGATCGGGAAATCAGTGAAGACGTCCGCCCTCACCCAGCCCCCCGGAGATTTTGAGGATGCGGTTCATCCAGACAACGAGTTTGCGCATAACGGCAGTGAGAGCAACTTTGGCGGGTTTGCCTTTCGCTTCCCGGTCCGCCAGTTCCAGATTCAACTTCAGGAGGAAGGCCAGAATGTCTTCTTCCGGTTTCATGCCGCAGGCACGCCGGACGGCGGCGTGGAGCTCGGCGTGGGCCTAACTTAAGCGGTTTTCGCCGGGCGTTTCGAGCGATTTGTGAAGTTCGCGCAGCGACCGGCCTTTATCCCGTATGATTTCGTGGCGCACTTGCCGCAACGCCCGCGCGGCCACGGCCACGGCCGGATTTTTGTAGCGCACCCGTCCCGGTGCCCGAACCAAACACACGCGGGGCGGGACGCCGCTTTTACCCGCCAGCGAGGACGCCGGCGCTGCGACTTCTACCGCCGGCCAATGAATTTTTGGCGCGGGTGTCAAATGGCGCGGTTGAATGACTGCCTGGCCCTTCAACCCTTGAACAGACCGAAACCTGGCTTCCACGTTGTCGCCAATGCACAGCGGGCGGAACGATTGGATTTAGAGCGTTTTAAAAAATTCTGCAGCCGGCAAACAGGCCTGGGTTGGCCGGATGACGCGCCGGCGTTTGGGAGTGCGGCGGCAACCGGCGCGCGACGCCGCTTCGGGTTGGGGATAAATCATTGCCCGCGGCAGGATTTCGGGCAGCCGATGCAAAAGCAGTGTCACGGCCACCGCAGTTCAAAACCTCGCGGAATTTCGATCCGTGCTTTTCAATCGCGGCTAAAGTTTTATTTGTTTTGCTCCAGATCACTTGGAGCTGCGCTTGCCCCTGCCACCCGCGGTGCTCGCACTGTGTGCTTGTCAGGCTGTAAGGAGATTAAAGAAGACACCCCAAGCCCATTGGCGTTGGTTCGGAAACCGCCCTGGCACGGATTTTTCAAAGCGATCTCGTTAACACAGGGTTTCAGCCCGGTGAAAACAGCCCCGGATAACACCAGCCAATTAACGGTTGCTGACACCATGTCAAAGCCGCTGAAGCGGTTGGGAGTTTTTTCGCCGCACAGGCACCGGGCTGAAGCCCGGTGTTAATGGAAGAAGCAAAGGCAGGTATTAAATATCCGTCCTGGCGACCATTCTCCGTACACAATTACGGAGGCAAAAGAGACCGGACGTAGCGAAAGATACTGGCACCCCCTTTTTCGCCAATGGCATTCGCATTACCCGTTTTATCCCAATAGGTGGCCGTGCCATTAGGTCCGGTGCTCGAGGGATTATAGAGATTAAATGCGTTGGGATTATCGTGCTGACTTACCCACCGGACGTGGCCGTCTGGGAAAAGCGCATTCATTCCAATATTCCCGTTCGCATAGGGAAAGCTGTCATAACCCTGGGTTTGATCGGTGGCAATGCATTTTTTCTGGTCCAATTCAGACACGGTCAAGGCCGCTTTCGGGCGATAGACACCCGCGCCAGCATATTCCGTGTTTCTGGACTGGGGAAAATAATCATAACCGATTCGGATATAACCGGGATTATTGGCTGCCGCGTTTGGTTTGGTTGAATACGACGGCCACGCATAGGGGGGGTTAACATAATAATCGTACGTCATGTTTGCGCCGATGACTCCCGCGCCGACGGGGGTATATAATACTTTGCCATTGGCAATATCCTTGTCTCCCCAGAGCAGCCCGAGATTCCACCAGCCATCCGGCGAGCCAGTGGTTTTGAGAAAACTGTCGTCATACGCTGTGTCAAAAGTGTTACCCGAACTCATGCGTGCTATTTCATGCGTTTCCCAGGGTGAGGCCAGACCGCCGGTGTCTATTTTGTCAAATCGAGCCACGCCACTCCAATGGAGCGGCAGCAACTGGTTGCTGTGGTCCCCCGGATACATCGTCCAACCTTCGCCAACCTGTTTTTCATTGCTGGCGTCAGCGACTCGCAATGCCTTTTGCTTGGCCGCGGACAGCGCCGGCAACAACATTGCGGCCAGAATGGCGATTATGGCAATCACCACCAGCAATTCAATCAGGGTAAACCCCTTGTGCGGTAGACGTTGCGGCCGAACGGCAGCCGGCTTCGCGCCCTTTTCGGCGATCAGACTCAAATTAATAGGCATAATATTTAAATGTTTTGTTACGCCAGACACTTCAGGATTGTTTAATACCTACATCCTAACCCCGTGCCCAAGCGTGGGCAATTGGTTGCATTTGCAAATCCAATTGAAGAAAGTGCACCGGAAAAGTTCCCGGTTCCTTCATTAATCAAGGCCCCCACCCTCGTTGCCGGACAGATGAATGCGGCTGGCGTTGGTAATCATGCTCCGGGCTCCGACACCTGGAAAAATACAATGGGCAATGGTCACATCGGTGATACGCACCGAATCGGAAAATCCCTCAATCACTATTGGCTGTCGGGATAGCCTGTCGAACGTGCAATCCCGAATGACAATGTTCCGAATGACCGGCGTGGCGTCGCCATTAAGTGTGCCGGGATACTTCATGGTTATGCCGATGCCGGTCCGGGCGGATTTGACAGTGCAATGGCGAAGGTAGGCGTCTTCGATAAAGCCGCCGCGCGTCATGCCGGTCTTGAATCTCATGGCTATGTCAAGGTTCGGGCTGTCAAAGCGGCAATCCTCCGCAAACACATTTTCCACGCCGCCGGAAGTTTCACTGCCCACCGTGACACCACCGTGGCCATCTTTGAAAACACAATTCTGAACCACGATATTCCGGCTGGGAATATTGACGCGGCGACCGTCAACGTCGCGTCCCGACTTGATGGCGATACAATCATCCCCGTCGCTGAAATGGCAGTCCTTGATCAATACATCCGTGCTGGAATCCGGGTCGCAACCGTCCGTGTTGGGGCCGTCGGCCTCCACGGTGACATGTGCAACGGTTACATTGGTGCAATAAAGCGGAGATATCACCCACATCGGCGAATCAATGATACGCACGCCTTCAATCAAAACATTTTTGCAGCGGACCGGTTGGATGAAATATGGGCGCAGGTGATGGCCTGCACCGAAAACCCGCTGTTCTACCGGCACATTCCGATTTCCCATGTCCACCAGCTCCCGGGGATCCGGGATTTGTTTCCAAGAATACCAGATTGCCTGATGGCCTTGACCGTCCAGTGTTCCTTCACCGGTGATGGCGATGTTTTCCTGTCCCAGCGCGTAGATAAATGGCGAATAATTCATCACTTCCGTGCCTTCATAACGTGTGAATACAACAGGCAAATAACTCCTGGGGTCGGTGCTGAAACGAACGGTGGCGCCTTTCACAAGGTCGAGGTCCACATTGCTTTTCAGGTGAATCGCGCCGGTCAGATAATTACCTGCCGGGACAACGACTTTGCCGCCGCCCGCCTGACTGCAGGCATCAATCGCTTTCCGGAATGCTTCGGTGCAATCGGTAACGCCATCGCCATTCGCACCGTAGTTTGTAATATCAAAGGTTCGGTCGGGAAAGTTGGGAGGTACGATGTGCGCCAAAATATGAGGCAGCTTCGACCAAGCCTGCGCATTATAGGTTGCAGTGGCATCATCGGCTGTTGCATAGAAAGGCAAAAAAGAAACTGACGGTATGACGGCCCAAACGATAATCGGGCGAAATAAAAACTTAATCATGGTCATGGGACTTCAGAATAGCGGAATCATCGGGTCGGCAAACCTGGAACCTTTGCAAAAATGTGTGAGTAAAGTGCATACGCGATGGAACCTGTTTTCAGGATATTCCCCAAAATGAAACGAGCGCCGTCAAGGCGCTCGTTTCAATAATTGTGTTGTTTATTTCAGCGGCGACGGAACCGCAGCATAAAGCCGCCAACCAGCCCCAATGCTACAAGCGTGCAAATCGCAGGTTCAGGGACGACGTTGGTCAGGACCGAGAGTCCACTCAGATTGATATTATAACCGGCAGTTTCACCAGCACTGTAAACACCAACATCAAACGTATCAAACTTGCTCGTCGGGGTAATATAAGTAGCGCCATTGGTCGCACCAATCGTAAAATTGTCAACCATTGAGCCCAGGGTGTTGTCATAGATTTGTGCGGTAATCTGCATTTGTGACGCACCGGCATTCAAGGCCGAAACGGTGTAAGTCAAGGTGTACGAATCATTGTTGACCAAATTGGCGTTGCTGGCATTTCCCACCGACGTGGAAAGTTGGGTTTTGGGACTGATGTTCGAGTTGTAAGACAAGTTGTTATTGCCGGCACCGGTTTTGGCAAAGAATTTCGTGCCGGTTTTAGGTGAATTGTTGAAGGCAATGTCGCCCAAATAACCTAAATCTCCGGCAGTCGGGCCACCGGTTGCACTCGAACTATTACTTTCAACCCATGGCGGACCAGTCAGACCGTTGAACAGCGGTGTTCCTTCTGAATTGTCGAGGGCGAACAAGATATTGCCAGCGAGAGCTGAGCCGCCCTGCCCAATGTTGGGCGAATTAAAGTTAACCACAAAGCTGACATAATCACCGGCGTTGGCAAGGTTGACAGCCGAAAACGACCCAACCAAATCGACCAGTTTGCCGGTCGCCGCGGTGGTGTTCAACGTAATCCCCGTACCACTCGCCCAAGTCCATGAATCACTGGTGGCACTAACCGTGTTGGCGCTAAGGTAAGAGGCAGAGGGGTCACTTGCGTCGGTGGCAAAATTATCACTGAATACGGTGACCTGGCCCAAGGCAGACCCGCTCGTCATTACCAAAAAGCCAAACCCTGCCGCCAGCGTGGGAAAAACCGAACTTGATAACTTCATATTAGATGCACCTTTCAATTATTGTTTCGAGTTGCTTTGTTGTTGAGTGTTTTAATCTTAACCCGGTTTTTGAATCTGTCAGCCCCCGTTTTGTTGCAAATCTGCATGAAAATTGAGAACTACCGGCTTCGACAGGCTTCAGGCAGTGCCATGTAAGCCATTTATTATCAGTCTGTAACATCCAACACTGTCGGAACATTTGTAGCGCAGAGGGGAATGCAAATTCGCGCTGTTCCTGGCTCCGGCCGGCAATTCTGCCAATCACCGAATTTGCAAAAGATAAAACGCCTGGGGAGCATTTGGATCCGGGACGTTGGTGAAAATGAAATTACCGCTGCTATCAAATAGATTGGTGGCAACCGGCGTCCACTGGTTCAGCGGAAGCGCGATATTGGTGGAAACCAGCACGTAGAAAGTACCATTCGTTGTGCCGCCCGAACCGCTCATCACCAGGCCACTGGCCGTGGCGTTGATGCTGCCGAAGCTGGGCGGTGAAGGTGGCGCGGGAGACTGGACCAGCAATTGTACCAATCCGGGCGGGTTGGTGAGGCTGCAATTGTAGCCGGCCGGGGTAGTCCCCAGGACGGGAGTGCCGCCAAAACCACCGCCGTAGCTGAACAGCGTGTAGGTACCGGCGCCGAAACCAATATCGGCAACAACATTCAGCGTGCTGTTCAAGGTCAGGCTGCCGGTCGTCAAGACGTGAGCAACATTGAGGTTGTTTGTGCCCAGAACAAAATTGACAACGGTCGTGTTGGGCAAACTCAGACTGTTGCTGATGATAAGCGCGCTGGTGTCCAGAGTGATGGGATTGGCGCCAAACACGTTACTGGCGGTCATGCTCGCCGATGCGTCGTAGAGCGCCAATGAATTGGTGCTGGTCATGCCGTCAAACGTGACATTGGGTATTCCAGCCAGGTCATTCGTCAAAGCCAATCCGGCGTTGAACACGGTCAAAGCCATGTTGCCGGCGGGAACCGTGACTTGCGAATCCGCGAATTGCACACCGTAGGCGTTGTAAACGTCGAACGTTTTTGGGGCGGTGATATTGACATGGCTCAAAACGATATTGGTAACGGGCAGTTCAAGACGTCCCCAAACAATGCCCGCAATGCCGCCACTGGCGACCGTGGCCGTCACATTGCTGATGACGATATTGCGCCAGACCGGAACCGTGGTCACGTCCTCCGTCTGGGTCGAGGCTATGAACGGCGTGATGCCGCTGGGAGTTCCATATTCACTATAGTAACTGTAAATGACAATCGCGCCGTGAACGAGGTTGGTCATCCCGAGGTTGTAATAGAAAAGATTCTGCGCAATGCCCCCTTCTCCGCTGCCGCCACTGGTATTGTCATCGGATTTCATGCGGATGCCATAATCCGTCCCGCTAAACGTGCAGTTAATCACCGTCAGGTTGGACACGCCGCCGGCCGTATTGCTGCCGATGGAGACACCGTGGCCGATGCCGAACGCGCAGTTGGTGACGACGGTATCGGACGTCGGCGTATTGGCACTGCTCGTGCCAAAAGCAATATTGTCGTCGCCGTCGCTGATCGAACAATTTTGGACCAGGCAATTCGTGCCAACCAAATCAATGCCATCGGTATTGGGTGAAACGGGCGTATTGATGGTGATTCCCTGGATGGTAATGTTTCCGCCTTTGTTCTTAAGTGAAATATGCATTTTGGGCGCGTTGATTAGAGTCACATTTTGGATCAGCAACCTCTGGCACGAGCTCAAGCTGATCATGTAAGGCCGTTCCGAAGTACTGAGACCGTTCCACCAACCCGATAATGTCGCCGAACCGTCAATCGTCCCAGAACCGCTGATTTCGATGTCGTGAAGGCTCGACCCAGTGATAAAATCAGGCGGTGACGTACCGCCCGGCCATGTTCCGTAAGGCAGCATTTTCAGGGTGGCGCCGCTGTCAATCTGCAAATTGATGCTGCTTTTCAAAGTGAGCGGGCCGCACAAATAAGCTCCACCCGCCGCTGGAATTTCGACCGTGCCGCCACCGGCGTTACTGGCGGCCACGACGGCGTTGGAAATGGCAATGGTATCCACGGTGGAGCCATCGCCGATGGCACCATAGTTGGTTACGTTATATGTGCCGGCTGGAATGGTCGGCAACGTCGGCGTACCCAATACCATCGTGGCAGGCAAAAGGCTCAGGGTGATGACCGCTGGTTGAAGGTGGGTTCGAAGAATCCTGTAAAAATTGACGTTGCTCATTTACTTCCTGGTTTGCATCGGCGCGTGTTACCGGTCGCTTCTTTCCAAGCAGAGTTTGTTAAAATTAGCAGATTTTCTGTGTGAAAGTAATTATTATTTTGTGCAGATGCATCTGAATATTTTGCACTCGAACTCGAATTCGGCCAGCACGTCTTCCAGGCGCAGTACTCAAATTTCAAGCTTTTTTGCAAAAGTGGCGGCTGCAACTTCCAAAGTGTCGGTTAGAATCCTTGAATGATAACCTCATTCAGCCGGCCGCGCCAGTGGAAAGCAATTATCCAATCAACGAAAAAGCACTTCACCTGGAAAAAAATACCCGTCGCGTGTGTGTGGCTGGTCATGCCGCTTCTATGGCTGCTGCCTGTGCTTGCCGGTTGCGGAACGAATGCGCAGGCCCAGCCGAAGATTTTCAATGTGCGCGAATCGGGGGCGACGGGCGACGGCAAGACCCTGGATACGAAGGCCGTTCAAAAAGCGTTGGACGCTTGCGGCCAGGCCGGCGGGGGCACGGTGTTGTTTCCGGCGGGGACCTATTTAAGCCAGCCGCTCACCCTGCGCACCAAGACCACCGTACTGCTCGAAGCGGGGGCGACACTGCTGGCAACCACCAACCAGCGCGATTTCATGAAGACGCCCGGCAACTGGCTTGAGGCCGGGAGCAGCAGCGATTTCATTCCATTTATCGGCGGCAAGAGATTGACGGACATAACGTTCACCGGCCAGGGGACCATTGACGGGAACGGCGCAGCGTGGTGGGGCGAGGCGGAAAAGGCGCGTCAGGTAAAACCCGGCTACACCCTGCCGCGGCCCAATTTGATCGTGCTGGATCGCTGCCAGAATGTGCGATTGGAAAACATCACCCTGGAAAACTCACCAAAATTTCATTTTGTGCCATCGGATTGTGAAGACGTGGTGGTGTCGAACGTGACCATCCTCGCGCCGGCACACGCGGCCAACACCGATGCGATTGACCCCAGCGGCCGGCGCATGCTCATCACGAAATGCAGGATTGACGTGGGCGACGACGATGTCGCCATCAAGGCCGGGAGGAGAATCGCGGGGCATGAGTTCGAGAGCGAAGACATCACGGTGACGGACTGCACCATTCTGCACGGCCACGGCATCAGCATCGGCAGCGAAACGCTGGGGGGCGTGCGCAATGTGACGGTGCGGAATTGTACGTTCGAAAACACCGAAAACGGCCTGCGCATCAAATCGCAACGTGGCAAAGGCGGTCTGGTTGAAAACATCCGTTACAGCGACATCACTATGAAGAACGTCGTTCCGGCCATCACCTTGACCTGTTACTACATGAATAATTCCGCCGGAGATACCGCGCAACCATCCGCTGCCAAAGCCGACACGGCGCAACTGGCCAGCACCATGACTCCTGTTTTTCGCGACATTTATATCAGCAACCTGACCGCCACCTGCCAGAAATCGGCGGGGGTCATCACCGGTTTACCTGAAAGCGAGATTTCAAACGTGGTGTTGGCAAATGTCCGCATCTCATCGTCCACCGGCATGACCATCAAAAATGCCAGCGGCGTTCAATTTAAAAACGTACAGATCACAACCGAACAAGGTCCGCCGGTTATCATCGAGAACGCACACGTGGAAGGTGCGGAGAATGTGAAAGCGACATCAGTACAATAGTGGCTGGTGCGGTTCGGCCGAATGAAGTGAAGTTGGCACCCCGGAATTTCAATATTCCGGGGTTTTGGGTTTAGGCACAAGAGCCGGGTTGGGAACCGCAATCTGGAGAGAGGTTATCACAAAAAGCAAGTTTTTCGATTCGTTGATTTTGATGACATGACAATGCCGTGGAAGAAAAGCAGAATTATCAATAAAACGACAAAACTCCGGAAATCGTGACCTGCGAATATTCATATTGTTTGCCTTGGATAACAATATCGTGTTACCACCAAACAGGTTTGCTTCCGCACCATGCCATTGAATCAGACCGCCAAGCACTTAAAAGTAGACCTCAATTATGAAAAACAAACGAAACGTAATGGCGCTGCTGGCCTGCCTTTGCGCAGGCTTTTGGCTCAGTGAATCCTCAAAACTGGCTGCCGCCAACCCGCCCCGGTTGTTGAATGATCCGGTGGATATCAGCGGCGATTTCCACAACTTCGCCAACCTTTATTATCTGGCTGACAAACTCGCCGATTTTGATCCGGCCACGGGCAAGGGAGAAATCACCTACCAGCGCGCCGAATATTTCACCCGGCAGGCCTTCGACAACATGCTGGCTGTTATCAGGCCGGTCGACCCGAATGAATTCCCGGAAAATGAATATGCAGCCAATCCCACCCTGCCGTTTTCGGTTGAATTCGTTTCACCGCGAACCGTACGGATCCACCTTCAAACCGGGCCGGAGGTGGCCCCGCCACAACCCGAACTGATGCTCGCCGGGCCGGTGCCCCAGGACCATTCGTGGAAACACCAAAAAATCGAAGGCGGCTACCGTTACACCGGCCAGTTCGGGTCGGTCACCATTCTGGAAAATCCGTGGCGGATCGAATTTCGCGATGCCCAGGGTCGCTTGCTGACCGAAACGGATCATGCGTCAGACAATACCACCACCTTCACACCCATCGTGCCGTTTTCCTTTGTGCGGCGGGCGGCGGATTATTCGCGGAGCGTGGACGCCGCGTTTACACTCTCACCCGGCGAGAAAATCTTCGGTTGCGGCGAATCGTTCACCGGCCTGAACAAACGCGGCCAAAAACTGGTGCTGTGGCCCGATGACGCCAATGGCATTCAGAATCAGGGCATGTACAAGCCCATCCCGTTTTTCATGAGCAGCCGCGGTTACGGCATGTTCCTGCACACCAGCACGCCGGTTACCTGCGATTTCGGACATGATTTCAGCGGCGTAAATTCGCTGATGATCGGCGATGACGCACTCGACCTTTTTGTCTTTCTGGGTTCGCCGAAGGAAATTTTAAATGAATACACTCAGTTGACCGGCAAATCGCCCCTGCCGCCGCTCTGGTCGTTCGGTTTGTGGATGAGCCGTTGCACCTACAACGCAGAGAAACAGGTCCGCGACGTTGCTGCCCAACTGCGCGAAAACAAAATTCCCTGCGACGTGATTCATCTCGATACCGGCTGGTTCGAAACCGACTGGCGTTGTGATTACCAGTTCTCCACCTCGCGTTTCACCGACCCCCAAAAAATGATTGATGATTTAAAACAGGAAGGATTTCACATCTCGCTCTGGCAACTGCCTTACTTTGTACCCAAGAACAAATTATTCCCCGAACTGGTTGAAAAAGGGCTGGTTGTCCGCGACGCCAAGGGCAACCTGCCATACGAAGATGCCGTGCTCGATTTCTCCAATCCCCAAACCGTCGAATGGTATCAAGCCAAGCTGGCCAATCTTTTGAAGATGGGCGTCGGCGCCATCAAGGTGGATTTTGGGGAAGCGGCGCCAGAGGACGGCCTTTACGCCGACGGCCGGACCGGGTTTTACGAACACAACTTATATCCATTGCGGTACAACAAGGCCGTGGCGGACATCACCTGGCAGACCACCGGCGAGCACATCATCTGGGCCCGCAGCGCCTGGGCAGGCAGCCAGCGCTATCCGATTCACTGGGGTGGCGATGCCGAAAGCACCGATGACGGCATGGCGGCCGAATTGCGCGGCGGCCTGTCCTTTGGTCTTTCCGGCTTTTCATTCTGGAGCCATGACGTCGGCGGGTTTACGGCGAACTCCGTCGAGAACATGGATAAGAACCTGTTTGCCCGTTGGCTGGCATTCGGCATGTTAAGTTCGCACAGCCGCTGCCACGGCATCGCGCCCAAGGAACCATGGAATTATGGCCAGGCCTTCATGGATGAATTCCGCCAGATCGACGATTTGAAATATGAACTGATGCCCTATGTCTATGCCCAGGCCAAGGATTGTTCCGAACGTGGTCTGCCGATGGTGCGTGCCCTGTTTATCGAGTATCCGGACGACCCCGGCTCCTGGCTGGTGGACGATGAGTATCTGTTCGGGTCGAGCATGTTGGTCGCACCTTTGCTGCATGAAAACGCAGCCGGACGCGACGTCTATCTCCCGCCCGGAACCTGGATTGATTACCAAACGGGTAAATCATACGACGGCGGTTGGCGTCATATCGAAGCTGGGCAACTCCCCGTCGTCATGCTCGTGCGGGACGGGACGGTTATCCCGCGAATCAATCTCGCACAATCCACGAAAGACATGGATTGGTCACACCTCGAACTCGTTGTGTTCGCAAAAGTTGCGCCAACTGCGACCGGTTTGGTTTGTCTGCCTTCGGACAGCGAGTTGCACGAACTATCTCTGACTAAGGAAGGCAACCGCTTTAAACTGAACAGCGACCCCTTGGCGGGCAAAGTGACCTGGAAAATCACTCAGGCTGAAAATGTCGAATAATTTCATGGAAGGATTTTGAATGCGTTCGGGAAAGCAATTGATGCTCCGCGCCGTGGCACTGATGTTGTTGTGTGGTCCTACAATGATGGAAGCCCAACCGCCACCGGCAGAATCCTATTCCTGGCACAATGTCGCCATCGGCGGCGGCGGGTTTGTGACCGGCATCGTCTTTCATCCCCGGCAAAAAGGGCTGATCTATGCCCGCACGGACGTCGGCGGAGCTTATCGGTGGGATGACACGACGCAGCGCTGGATTCCCCTCACCGATTGGATTGGCCCGGCTGACGTGAATTTCACCGGCATTGAAAGCCTGGCGGTGGACCCTTCGGATCCGAATCGGGTTTATCTGGCGGCGGGCACCTATACCCGTGGCCAGGCAGCCATTCTGCGGTCAGATGACCAAGGCCGCACTTTTCAGCGAGCTGAGGTGCCCTTTAAAATGGGCGCCAACGAGATCGGCCGTTTTAATGGTGAACGCCTCGCCGTGGATCCCAATCAGGGCAAAATCCTCTTCTTCGGTTCGCGTGAGGATGGGTTATGGCGGAGTGCTGACCGGGGAGCAACCTGGCAGAAGGTGGCGGGCTTTCCGAACATCCAGTCCGGGCCGGATCCGGCCGATGGACCACGGCGCCGTTCCTGGTTCCGCCAGGAACCGGTTGGAATTGTATGCGTGCTTTTTGATCCCGCGAGCAGTCATCCCGGCAGTCCTGCTCAGCAAATTTACGTGGCGGTGTCCACCGCCAAAACCAATTTATACCGCAGTACTGACGGCGGAATCACCTGGCAAGCGGTCGCAAACCAGCCGGTGGGGTTGTGCCCCAATCATCTCGTCCTTTCACCGGATGGGTTGCTTTATCTCAGCTACGGCAAGGAACCCGGTCCCAATATCATGACCGACGGCGCGATCCGGAAATTCGACCCCAAAAACGGCGTCTGGTCCGACATCACACCTGTCAAACCAGCAACCGCGGATCAAACTTTCGGCTACGGAGCTGTTGCCGTGGACGCGCAACATCCCGCCACCATCATGGCCACGACGTTTTGCCACTGGAAACCGCACGACGAGGTTTTCCGCAGCACCAATGGCGGCGCGACCTGGACGCAACTCTGGAACGATGACACGGAATGGGATCACTCGAGCGCGCCGTACACCAAATCCCGCAATCCCCATTGGATGGGAGTCATTGAAATAAATCCGTTCAACCCGGATCAGGTGCTCTTCACCACCGGTTATGGCATCTGGAGCTGCGTCAATGCAACCGCCGCCGACTCAGACCAACCGACACGCTGGGTTTTCCTCGACCGGGGACTTGAAGAAACGGTGCCGCTGGCGCTGATCAGTCCACCGGAAGGCGCGCATCTCCTGAGCGGGGTCGGTGACATCGACGGTTTTCAGCACGATAATCTCACTGACTCGCCTCCAGAAACGTTCGCCGGTCCGCGCTTTGGCAATACTGAGGACTTGTCGTTTGCCTGGGAAAAACCGCAAGTGATGGCGCGCACCGGCACTGCCAGCGGGCACGACACCGGAGTGTGCGCCGCCTACTCGCTCGACGATGGCACAACGTGGACAGCCTTTGCCAACAATCCGGCAGATGATCCAAGTGCCGGCAGCATTACGATTTCGGCCGACGGGGCCATCTTCGTGTGGACTCCCCGACGTAATCCCCCGTACTACACCGTGAATTACGGAACCAACTGGATTGCCTGTAAAGGACTCGCCACCGGCTCTCAAGTAGTTGCCGACACGGTGAATCCGAGCCGGTTTTACGCTTTCGACTCGCGCACCGGCAAACTCCTGGTCAGTACCAACAGTGCGGCTGACTTTTCAATTTCAGCAACGACTCTCCCGGCCGTGGAAGGTTTCGGTGCGGGCTTTGGCGGCAGTGGCGGGGCAGGCGCTGTGCTCTATGCTACTCCCGGTTATGAAGGCGATCTGTGGATAGCCTTTCACGCCAATGGGCTCTACCATTGCGCCCATGGCGGCATGACCTTCAAAAAAGTGGAAGGAGCCCGGGAAGCAAATTCTCTGGGCTTCGGAAAGGCGGCGCCGGGAAACAAATATCCTTCCCTTTATCTGGCTGGCCAAGCGGACCAGCTCCAGGCCATCTTCCGCTCCGACGACGCCGGACAAACCTGGGTGCGCATCAACGACGACCAGCACCAATTCGGGTGGATCAATCATGTCACCGGGGATCCGCGCATTTATGGCCGGGTTTACTTCGGCACCGCCGGTCGCGGCATCATTTACGGCGACCCGGTTCCAAATACTAAATGACTGCGTAACCCCTTCGGCTTACTGGCTGAGTTCCAGGCGATAGAATTGATTGGTTCCCGCCATCTCGATCAGCTCCAGATATTCCCCGCCAATCTGGAGCGGAGCGTCAGTGACCGGCTCCCAGTCTGCCGGCGAAAGGCTGGAGCTTGTTTCCAGCACAAAACCCGGCGCGTCCACCGGCCAGAAAATCAACAGATTATTGCCCGACTGCATCACCTGCAACACCGGCGCCGGATTAATGGTCAGCACCGCGTTGGAACTGAGAATGGAACTCACCGGATTGGCCACCAGTACCGCATACTTGCCCGCCTGATCGGGTTGGATACGGTTCAGTACCAGCACGGCGTTGGTCGCGTTGGCGATGTTGGTCTGGTTGAAGTTCCATTGGTAGGTTAACGGCAACGTGCCGGAAGCGGTGACACTAAAGCTGGCGGTGCCTCCAACATAAACCGTCTGGTTCGCAGGTTGGGTGATGATGGTGACAGGAATCAACACCGCTACGGTGAAGGTGTTCGTCGCGCTGTTCCCATGAACGTCAGTTGCCACCAGCGTAACCGTATTCGTGCCAATCGGGAACTGCGAGCCGGAAGACGGCGTGGCGATGAGGTCGGCTATGCCGCAATTATCCGTCGCCTGAGCAGCAAAGGTCACCGTGGCGTAATCCTTACCGGCGTCAACTGCCTGGACCATGTTGACGACAGGTTGAATGACCGGTGGTTCAGCATCATTGACGGTGACATGGAAGGTATTGGTGTTGCTGTTGCCGTGAACATCCGTCACCACCACTGTCACCGGCGTCGTCCCCACCTCGAAAAAGCTGCCCGAGGCCGGCGTCGCCACCTGGCCCGCCACCCCGCAGTTGTCCGTCTGCTCCGGCAGCTCGAAGTGGACCACCGCACCGCATTGACCAGCATCATTCGCCTGCACCACATCCGCCGGCACGTTCGCTGACGGCGGGGTCGCATCCACCACCACGATCGTGTTGGTCGAGTAGTTGGTGTTGCCCGCCTGGTCGGCCACCGCAATCACCACCTCATTGCTCCCGATCGGCAATACCGCCCCGTTGGTCGGCTCTTGCGTGATGATTAAGTTCGTTCCGCTGCAACTGTCGTAGGCCAACACGTAATTGGTCCCCGTTACATCCATCATGTTGGTCTGGCAACTGTCGCTGCTGGTCTGCCACACCAGATTGGTGAAGCTCCAACTGATCACCGGCGGAGTCGTGTCACTGACGGTCAAGCTGGTCGTCCGGGTCGTGGCATTGCCACTGGCATCAGTGGCCACCACAGTAATAGTGGTGGACCCTTCGCCCACCAGCGTGCCCGCTGGTGGAGTCTGGGTCACGGTCGGGTTGGCATCGCAATTGTCGCTGACCTGGTACATCACCGCTGGCACCGCCGCCTGGCAGTTGGTGTCCGCCGATACCCCCGCCGGCGCCGTCAAACTCAACACCGGTGGCGTGGTGTCGTTGACGGTGACATGGAAGGTATTGGTGCTGCTGTTGCCGTGAATATCTGTCACCACCACCATCACCGGCGTCGTGCCTGCCGGGAAGGAGTCACCCGAGGCTGGCGACACCACCACGTTGGATACCCCGCAGTTGTCTGTTTGGGTTGGCACTGTAAAGTTGACCACTGCGCTGCATTGGCCGGGATCATTCGCTTGCACGATATCTGCCGGCACGTTTGCCGACGGCGGTTCAGCATCATTGACGGTGACGTGGAAGATATTGGTGCTGCTGTTGCCGTGAACATCCGTCACCACCACTGTCACCGGCGTCGTCCCCACCTCGAAAAAGCTGCCCGAGGCCGGCGTCGCCACCTGGCCCGCCACCCCGCAGTTGTCCGTCTGCTCCGGCAGCTCGAAGTGGACCACCGCACCGCATTGACCAGCATCATTCGCCTGCACCACATCCGCCGGCACGTTCGCTGACGGCGGGGTCGCATCCACCACCACGATCGTGTTGGTCGAGTAGTTGGTGTTGCCCGCCTGGTCGGCCACCGCAATCACCACCTCATTGCTCCCGATCGGCAATACCGCCCCGTTGGTCGGCTCTTGCGTGATGATTAAGTTCGTTCCGCTGCAACTGTCGTAGGCCAACACGTAATTGGTCCCCGTTACATCCATCATGTTGGTCTGGCAACTGTCGCTGCTGGTCTGCCACACCAGATTGGTGAAGCTCCAACTGATCACCGGCGGAGTCGTGTCACTGACGGTCAAGCTGGTCGTCCGGGTCGTGGCATTGCCACTGGCATCAGTGGCCACCACAGTAATAGTGGTGGACCCTTCGCCCACCAGCGTGCCCGCTGGTGGGGTCTGGGTCACGGTCGGGTTGGCATCGCAATTGTCGCTGACCTGGTACATCACCGCCGGCACCGCCGCCTGGCAGTTGGTGTCCGCCGATACCCCCGCCGGCGCCGTCAGACTCAATTCCGGCGGAGTGTTGTCGGTGATGGTGACGGTAAAACTACAAGTGGCAATACCACAAGCGTTGGAAGCGGCACAATTGACCGTCGTGGCACCAACCGGGAACGAATAGGGCGGGGTAATGGTCGTTGAACCAATTGCGCAGGTGACGACCGGTGCCGGGCTGCCGGTGGCCGTCACCACAAAGGCGACATTGCTTGAGCATTGGTTTGGAGCAGCAGGCACAGAGATATTGGCCGGGCAGGTAATCGTTGGTGCAACGTTCACTGTCAAATTGGCCGGGCTCGAGATTGCGGGCAGGCCGCAAGGACCGCTGACGACCACACCATATAATCCGGCGTCGCTTGTGGTCACTGAGGGGATCGTGTAACTGCTGCCCACAGCACCATCAATGTTCGTCCCATTTTTCTGCCATTGATAAGTCAAGCCGGTCCCGGTCGCCGTCACCGCGAACGCAACCGGATCACCCACGCAGTTGGTTGAACTGGTTGGATTGCTGGAGATTAACGGTGGCGAGCATAAGATGTAAGTGACCGTCACATCCTCCAGAACCGGAGTCTGGGTTGTGTCCGAAGTTGCCAGTTGTGCCGCGTATTGGAGGTAGCGCGAGCTGCCGGTCAAAGCGCTACCGGAAGTGTTCACCGGCGTGAACGCGGTCCACGACACGTCAGGCGTCGGCGTATTGCCGGTCCGGTAACTCATGGCCAGGGTTGTCCCGGTTGGGGTAAGGGCCGTCCAGGCCAACTTGTACCAGGTCACCGACTGACCGGCGTCAATCACGCGCGAGGTGAAGCTGCACGGCGTGGTATACGGAGTCATTCGCATCCAATCCACCTTCACGTTTGCGCCTCCGACAGTGTAATCGCTCGCCATGGGACGCATGTTGGCGCTGATTGCAACTACCTGCGAGGCAACCTGCGCTCCATCAATCCAGTACACGACATTGGAAGCCGTCCACGTGATGAGGTAATGGTGCGGGCTGCCGAGCCAACTACCTGAAATCGCAATATCTGATTTGCCGCTCGCTCGCGCGTACAGGCTGGTGGTTGAGCTGGCCGTGCTGAACATAGCATAGGAACTGAAGGACGAATCGGTAGCGAAGCCGACGTGCTGGGATGTGGCGGCACCGAACGTGGCTACAAACTCAAGCGACCGGCCTGGCCCGTAGGCTGTCGCCGTTTGGGCCATGGCACCATCAATCGCCATGATGCCGCCGGCCACGGTAACTGTGCCGCCGCTGGCCCAGGTGGAACTCGTCCAGCCTATCGGTAATGTGGTGCCCGAAAAGTCCTGGTTGAGCGTTGGCGCCAGAATCACTTCACCGTTGCCAATCTGGGAGACCACCATGCTGCAGGCGCCCGGCGAGCCGACGCTGAAATCGGACACCGTCGTGTCAGTCTGGCCGGCGATGACCGGCGCCGTCGAGAAAGTCCACACGGTATCGGTACCCAGCGGATTGCCGCTGAGGTCGGTGATAGTTCCCGCCACGGTCACCTGGTAGGACTGGCCGGGGAGCAGCGGGCTGTTGGGAGTCAGAGTTGCCGTGGCCCCGGAGCTGCTTATGGTAGCCGCAATGTTGGTCGAACCGCCCACCAGACGCAGCCGGAAGCTCGTGGTCGTGATCGTCGCCAGATTCATCGGTTCGCTGAACGATACGACGACATTGATGTTGGTGGACAAATCGGCTGCACCTGGAGCCGGTGAAAGTGAGATGATGGTTGGAGGTGTAACGTCGGCATTTAGATTATATCCAATCGTCACGTCATTGAGCACAGGCGTCTGATTAGGATCGGACGTGGCCAACTGGGCGCTGTACTGGAAGTACCGGGCGTTGCCGGCCAGCGCGCCGCCCGAAACGGTCACCGGCATGAATGGAGTCCACGAAGCGTCCGGCGTCGGCGTGTTCCCAATCCGATAGCTCAGAGCCAGGGTAGTCCCGGTAGGCATCTGGCTGGTCCAGGAGAGAGCGCTCCAATTGGCGGCGCTGCCACCATCGAACACGCGCGACACAAATGTGCCCGTTGCCGCATACGGGCTCATCCGCATCCAGTCAATGGAAAGGTTCGGACCGCCCACAGCCAGATCACTTGCTGCCGGGCTCATGCTACTGGAGATGGCGGTGGCGTTGGTCGCTACTGGAGTGCCGTCAATAGAGAAGATGACGCTGGCTGCGGTCCAATCAATGCGGTAACGATGCGGCGAGCCGATCCAGTTGCCGGGGATGAGAGTATCCGTCTGGCTGCTGTTACCCGCCAAGGATGTGCGCGCATAAAGGCTGTTGGTGCCGGTCTTCGTGCTGAAAATGGCCCACGGCGGATCAAACAGAAGGTCAGAAACGAACCCGATGTGCTGATTGGCTGCCGCATTGATTGTAGCCACAAATTCCAGCGACCGGCCCGGCCCGTACGACGCGGTCGTTTCTGCGGCTGCGCCGTCCAAGGTGAGGCCGCCACCGGCCACTGTTACCGAGCCGCCGCTTGCCCAAATGGTGCTTGACCAACCGGTCGGCAATGCCGAGCCGTAGAACTCTGCCCCCACCGTCGGATTAAGGATGACCTCGCCATCGGTGGTTTGGGAGATGTAGGTGTTCGCGCCGGGTGTGCCGGCGCTAAAATCGGCGACCGTCGTGTCCACAAAGGTGGCTGAAGGGGTGGTGAAGCTCGCCGGTGGAGCCGGGCTGGCCGGCGACGTGGCCGAATTGTTCGCGGCGTCGGCCGAGGTCACGCGGAAATAGTAGGTCGTGGCGGGCGCCAACCCGGTGAGCGAGAGGCTATGCGAGGTCACCAGCGAGGCACTCGACGCCGAAAGTGCGAGCGAATTGCTGCTGGTGCCGTAGTCAACCCGGGAATTCGCGGGTTCATCTGTCACCCACGTGATGGTGGCGTTGCCTCCGCTTCCGGCATTCGCAGTCACTGCGGATATGACGGGCGGGGTTGTATCGGCACTAAGGAAGCTCGCGGGCGGCGCAGGACTCGCCGGAGAAGCAGCACTGTTACCGTAGGTATCGGTGGAGCTTACCCGGAAATAGTAAGTCGTCGCGGAAGCCAGGCCGGTCAGCGTGATGGTGTGTGATGTGATCAGCGAGGCATCCGATGCGGCAAGCGCCAGCGAGTTGGAATCGGTCCCGTAGTTGACTCGAGAATCGGATGGTTCATCGGTTGTCCAGGTGATCGTCGCTGTGTTTCCGGTCCCCACTGTCGCGGTTACAGCTGTGATGACGGGTGGTATGGTGTCCGCAGTGAAGAAACTTGCGGGTGCCGCCGGACTGGCCGGAGACGTGGCCGAATTGTTCGCTGCGTCGGTGGAGGTGACACGGTAATAGTACGTTGTGGCAGGCGTCAGGCCGGTGAGCGTAATGCTGTGCGATGTGACCAGCGTGGCATCTGACGCAGTCAGCGTCAGCGAGTTGGAATCAGTTCCGTATTCAACCTGCGAATTAGCCGGTTCATCGGTCGTCCACGTGATCGTCGCAGTGTTCCCTCCGCTGCCAACCGCCACGGCCACAGCCGAGATAACGGGCGGCGTGGTGCGAGGTGCAGTGGTGTAGTAGATCGTCACATCATCGAGTACCGGAGTCTGGTTTGGATCCGAGGTGGCCAACTGGGCGCTGTACTGAATGTAACGGGAGTTGCCTGACAGAGCGCCTCCCGAAGTGCTCACAGGACTAAACGCAGTCCATGAGCCGTCCGGTGTCGGCGTATTCCCGATCCGGTAGTTTGGAGCCACTGTCGTTCCGGTTGGAGTCACGCTCGTCCACGCGAGCGTGCCCCAGTTCGCCGAGGTGCCGGCGTCGAACACGCGCGACACAAACGTGCCTGCCGCCGCATACGGACTCATCCGCACCCAATCAACCGAGAGCGATACGCTGCTCGATGTGTAGTCGCTCACCACCGGGCGCAAGTTGGCCGTGATGGCAACATTCTGGGTGTCGGCCACTTGGCCGTCGATCGAGAAGACCACGCTGGTGGCTGTCCAATCAATCCGGTAGCGATGAGCAGTACCAAGCCAGTTGCCCGCAATGATGTGGTCGACGAACGTCGAGCCGTCATAGGTGCGGGCCAGCAGGCTCGTGCCGGCCGTTCCCGTGCCGAAAATCGCCCACGGGGTATTGTTCAAGTCATTTCCGAATCCCGCATGCTGTAAAGGCTTGGGTTGGAACGTGGCCACAAATTCGAGGGAGCGACCCGGCCCGAAAAATGTGGCCGTACCGACAAGAGCACCGTTCACTGTGAGGTTCCCACCGCTTACGGCAACAGTACCGCTGCCGGTCCAATTCGTGATCGTCAACCAGCCCGCAGGCAGCGTCGACCCGTAGAACTCGGCTCCAATGGTCGGGTCGAGGATTACTTCGCCGTCGGTGGTCTGGGCGATGTAAGTGTTCGAATCGGGTGTGCCGGCCCCAAAATCGGCCACTGTTGTGTCCACAAAAATGGCTGGTGGAGCCGGGGTGTTGAAGCTCGCGGGCGGCGCGGAACTGGCCGGCGAGGTAGCGCTGTTGGCGAAGGCATCGGCGGAAGTGACTCGGAAATAGTATGTCGTGGAAGGCGACAAGCCAGTGAGCGTGATGCTGTGTGTCGTTACCAGCGATGCGCTCGACGCCGTGAACGTCAGCGAGTTGGAATCAGTTCCGTAGTCCACCCGCGAGTCGGCCGGTTCATCGGTCGTCCACGTGACCGTGGCTATGCCTCCCGCCCCCGCAGTTGCGGTCACCGCCGAGATGACGGGTGGCGTTGTGTCACCGGAAACAAAGCTCGCGGGCGGAGCCAGGCTGGCCGGGGAAGTCGCGCTATTGCCGGAGGCATCGGCAGACGTGACGCGGAAATAATAAGTCGTGGAAGGCGACAAGCCGGTGAGCGTGATACTGTGAGTGGTGACCAGTGATGCGCTGGATGCGGTCAACGTCAGGGAACCAGAATTGGTTCCGTAATCAACCTGTGAGTTAGCTGCTTCGTCCGTTGTCCACGTGATCGTCGCTGTCCCTCCGGCTCCGGGAGTTGCGGTCACTGCCGAGATAGCGGGTGGCGTCGTATCCAGGCCTGAGCTGTAGAAGATCGTCACGTCGTCGAGCATGGGCGTTTGGGTGGCATCGGCCGTTGCCAGTTGCGCCTCGTACTGGATATAGCGTGAGTTGCCAGTCAGCGCCCCACCCGAAGCGCTCACCGGGATGAACGCCGTCCACGAACCGTCCGGCGTCGGAGTATTCCCCATCCGATAGCTCAAGCCCAGGGTCGTTCCCGCAGGGGTCTCACCCGTCCACGAGAGCGAGTTCCAGTTCACCGCCGTGCCGGCATCGAACACGCGCGACCCAAACGTGCAGGAGGTTGAGTAGGGTGTCACACGCAGCCAGACCACCTGCAACGACGCAGCGTCCACTGTATAGTCGCTGACCGCCGCAAGCATGTTGGCGCTGACACCAATGTTGATGGTCGCCACTTGTGCACCGTCAACGTAGAAAACAAAGTTGCCTGGGTTCCAGACGATCCGGTAATGGTGTGGCCCTCCCAATAAGCTGGCGGAGATCAGGGTGTCGGTGCCATTGCTGGCGCGGGCATAGACACCGTTCCCGGTTGTGGACGTCCCGAAAGTGACCCACGGTGCGTCGAAAGCGAAGTCTGACGCAAACCCCACGTTTTGGAACGGGCCCGCTTGAAAGGTCGCCTCGAATTCGATGGCGCTGCCGGGGCCGAAGCTCGCTGTCGTGGCCGCATGCGCTCCGTTTACCGTAAGCAAGCTGTTCCCGACGGTAACGGTGCCGCCACCAGGCCAGTTCCCGCTTGTCCAGGCACTGGATAAGGTCGTGCCCGAGAAATCGTCGTTGAACGCCGGGGCGAGAATCACCTCGCCATTCCCGGTTTCTGTCACGGCCGCACATGCCCCTATGGTGCCCGCCCCAAAATCCGCTGCCGTCGTGTCGAGAAAGGCGGCCGACGGCGTACTGAAACGCGCCGGGGAAGTCGAGTTATCCGGCGAGGTGGCGGAATTGTTCGCGGCGTCGGTGGAAGTGACGCGGAAATAGTAGGTGGTGCCGGGCGACAAGCCGGTGAGCGCGAGGCTATGAGAGGTCACTAGTAAGGCATCATAGGCAGTAAGCGTCAGCGAGTTGGGATCAATCCCGTAACTGACCTGGGAATCGGATGGTTCATCGGTCGTCCAGGTAATCGTCGCGCTGCCTCCCAGCCCGGGAGTTGCCGTGACGGCCGAGATCACAGGCGGCGTTGTATCTGGCGCGTAAGTCGCTTGATATGTGCCGTTGCTGGCTGCGAAGAAAGCGTATTGAACCCCCTTGATAACTTGGTTTGTGTAAGTGATGGGGTTGCCGCCAAAGGTGATGCCAGAGAGAGGCCCGGCAGATGAAACCGTTGGGATCATCAGGGTGAGTCCGGAGTACGCAGGGCGAGTGAACCCAAATGCCAGATGCGTGCCATCCCAAGCAATGTTATCCATGTGCGCCTGGTTGCGCGCCTGTAGGAAATCCAGCAGCATCTCGGCGCTCCAGATCGGCACACCGCGGCTGGTCGCATAAGTCATCATGGCGTCCGCGTATGCCTGGTTACCTGAATAGTTGGGCGGGTGAAAATTGGCATTCAGGAAGCCGTAGAACCCCTGGTCAAGACTGCGATCAATCAGCGTCTGAAAAGCGCTAACGATGCCCGAACCCCAGGTTTCATCGGGTAGCTGGGTGGTCGACTGATAAACGTCAATAAGGCCGCCATTGGGGTCGGAGAAACGCATAGGCAAGCCACTCCCAGTGAAGTACCCCGGCGTACTGCCCAGCCACGATCCCCAGTGGTAGTAATTGCAGTCCAGATCGATCCCATGGGCTGCCTCGATCTCGGCTTGCTCGGACCATCCAACCCAGACGATCCAGTGATTGCGCACCGTGCGCGGCGCAAAGCCATAGGCATTAGTGAAAGCCTGGGTCATGGTGTCATAGACCGCCGTCATCCCGCTGACGGTCGGAGCAGTCGCTTCGGCGGTATCATCGTAATGAACCGCGACCCCATTGCCAGCAGCCAGCCAATTATTGACCTGGGCGGGCGTGGGCTGGGTGCCGAGCAGATACGCCGTATAGTAGCCGCCGTGCGAGTCAACGTCCTGCATCGGCACGTCGACACACGATCCGTCGCAACCCTCGGAATCGCCCGTCATGATCAACACGCCCTTGAGAAGATTGGGGAAGTACCACAAACGGGGCAACGGGCGCCGGAGGGCATTGAGCTGCTCAATCGCATGCGTTAACAGATGCATTTGTTCGTCGGCCTGGGGGATCAGCAGCTTGCTGGTGTCGATCCAATTCGGCTGGCCGGGGTGAACGAACATGTCGGTAGCGCGAATACCAGTTGCGCCATCACCTTCCTGACCAGCCCACGCTGGATTGCCTTGCCGCATGTAGACGATCGAGCGCGCCAGATCGAAGGTGAAGATCACAACGTGACCGCTGCCCTGGTTGTAACTGGCAACCGCCGGGTAGACCGTGGGCGTGGTCGCATCGCTGTACAAGGTTGCCAGTGACGACGCGCCGGACAGGGTGTAACGATCTGCGGTACCGTGGAACTGAAGGGTATCGCCGACGATGCCCTTTCCGATCGGCGTGTTGGTATTGATTGCCATATAACCCTCAGAGATAGTGCCACCCGCATCGCTAAGGCCATAAAGCGCAGTCAACTGCTTGTCCGGGCGCATCGCAATCAGGTTGCCGCCCGCGTTCACCCAGTCGGTCAGCATTGACACCTGTGATGCGGTAAGCGGCATATCGCCGAGGATCACCACGTCATAATTGTTGAGTACCGCGATGTTCGTCACCAGCGAGATGTCCATGGCTGTAAACTCGTTCAATCCTTCGGCCCGCAGAATCTCCGCGTAGTAAGGGCTGAAGGAACTCGTTGCCGCGCTGATAACCAGAATCGGTCCGCCCGGCCCATTGGTCGGCGGTATCGGTGGCAGGTCGGCCGTGGTGAACGACCAGACATCGTCACCGGCCAGCGCGTTGCCGGCCAGGTCCTTGATGCGCGGATCGGTGGCACCGCCCATGAGCGTAACCGTGTAAATGGTGTTGTAGGCCAGCGCCACCGAGGGCGTCAACGTGGCGGTGAGCGTACTCGCGTTGTAGCTGATCGTCGCAGGTACCAGCGCATTCGCTGAATCGCGCAACTCAAACGTCGTGCCGCTAACCGTGGACGAGGCAATCGCCTCGCTGAACGTCGCGGTCACGCTCGAGCCCACCGCCACTGCTGTCGCACCGGCGACGGGCGATGTTGAAACGACCGTCGGCGGTGTCACGTCAGGACCGACCGTGGTGGTGAACACCACATCCACCCAATAGTTGGCACTCAGGTAAGTGCTGGTCGGAAACGCGGATGCGGCTGAATAGAGATAGACACCGTTCGGGCCATCCTCGCCAGCCGCGAGCGCCCGCAGTGGCGGCGAGTCAACGCCCGACACGAAGTAGTCGTCATCCTGCGAGTAGTGCCCGGTGCTCGTGTGATAGGACGCGACATAAGTCGTGTTGGCGGTGATCGCCACCGGCGAGTCAAACGACACCTCCTGCCATCCGCTAGACGTCTCGTTCGTGAATGTCGCCGTCGCCAGCAGCGTGCCAGAACCCGTCCAGAGATTTCCGAGGTGAGTGCCGGTGTTTGTCGCGCTCTTGTAGAAACGGATCCCCGTGATGTAGCCGTTGACCGATGAGCGGAACTTCACGCCCAACTCAACCGGGCTGACATCCGGATCCGCGACCGTTCCGGGGACCGTAGCCGGACTCCAGATTGTGTACGGGCCGGTGTAGTTGGCGACCGCAAACGACCACACGTAATCCGCGGCCAGCTCGTTCCCGGTCACGTCCGTGATCCCGTTCACGCCACTCTTGAGCGTTGCCGTATAAGTTCCGGCCGTCAACGGCGAGGACGGCGTCAAAGTCGCCGTGTACGAGGAGTTGTTATAGGTAACCGTGGCCGGTACGAGGCTACCCGAAGCGTCGTTCAACTGGAACGTGCTGGCATTGACGGTTGAGGGGTTCAACGCCTCGTTGAACGTGGCGCTTACCGTCGTGAATGGAACCACGCCGCTGGCATCCGACGCGGGCGAGGTTGAACTCACCGTCGGTAGCGTCAAGGCCGCTGTGCTGAACGACCAGACGGAGTCAGCCGCCAGCGCGGTGCCGGCCGGGTCCTTAATGCCGCTGCTGCCACCCTTGAGCGTTGCGGTGTAGGTCGTCAAATAAGCAAGCGGGCTTGATGGCGTGAGCGTGGCGCGGCGTCGCCCCGCGTCGTAAGTGACACTGGCAGCCACAGAATCGCCGGACGCATCGGTCAGAATAAAAGTGGAGCCGGAGACGGTGGAGGCATCCAAAGCCTCACTGAAAGTGGCGGTCACACTGGAGCCAATCGGCACCGCGACCGCGGCGTTCGTCGGCAGGGGCGTGACGACCGTCGGCGCGACGTCCAGGCCCGCCGCAATCTGCTGATAGACGGTCAGTGCCGCTTGATACCGTGCCTGGGCTGCTGCCAGACTGGTCGGGAAATACGAATTCCACACCCCTCCTGGCGACGTGTTCGTGATCAGGTTGTCCATCCACTGCACGTAAAAGTTCGCGTCATCCACGCTGGCCCGCACTGGGGCGCCGTTGACAGTGATAAACACCGCGGCGGTGTGGACTTCGTGCCCGTTGGTACCCATCACTCTGGCGCAGAGCCAGCCGCTGTTCGTGAAAGTCACGGTCGCCGTGAGGGTGTCCGGAGCCCCGGGCCCGGCTTGCGCATCCTTGCTGGCAACCACGACACCGTCGCACACCAGTTCGATTGTCCGGGCCAGGCTCTGGGTCACCGTCCACTGAACCGACACTGGCACATCGCCCGGGCCGGTCAGCTTGATTTCATCCCCCGGTGTGGCGGTGCCATTCACCTGCAAGTTCAGGTATTGAGTGTGGCCGACGCGCGACACCACCGTCCTGCCCCTGGCAATGGCGTCAATCCAACCCTGGTAGGTCAACTGGCCGCCGGCGACCTGACCGTAAGTCAGCATCGGGCCGATGACCTGGCCGCACGGATAGTCGGAACCGGCCGCCAGGCCCGGCCGGAAACCGCAATTCAGCAAGCGATAGTAGGCGTCAATGGCCGTATCGCCACCGTCCACGTCCTCCGCAATGAAGTCGGCGGTTCCGAGAGCCACCTCGACGGGATACTCGATCGGGGTACAGCAAGTCAGGGTGGTGGGAAAATCCTCACCGAGATATTGCATGTGGCAAAAGCCGGAAATGCCTCCCTGCTGATGCGCCCAGTTGATGATCGGATACGTGTATTCCTGCCAAATCTGTTGGGCCTCGGTCAGGCCAAGGTTGACCAAATGCCCACCGAGCGCCTGGTGTGCGTATTGAGAGTACGTGGCATCCCAGTGCCACTCAGCGTCCCAATGAATAATTCGGCCCGGCGTCGATATCGGATCATCCTGCCCGTTCACTTTCGGCAGGTCGGTGACCGGATTCTGCACCTCCCCGTTGCCCATGTCCGCCAACAGGGACACAACGGACACGTCCTGCGCGACCATCGCATCGTGGATGGTTGACACATCAACCGGGGACCCTCCGCAACTACGATGGACATGCATATCGCCGGCGTACCAGCCGGTCGGCTCCGGACTTGGAGCCTGGGCCGTAACGAAGGACCACGTGTAGTCCGCCGTCAGGGAGTCACCAGCCAGGTCCTTGATGCGCGGGTCGGTGGTACCGCCTTTAAGCGTCGCGGTGTAGGTGGCGGAGTATGCCAGCGCCGACGACGGTGTTAGCGTGGCCGTTAGCGTGTTCGAGTCGTAAGCCATCGTCGCTGGCACCACCTCGCCAGACGAGTCGAGCAGTTCAAACGTCGAGCTGTTGACGGTGAGCGGGTCAATCGCCTCGCTGAACGTCGCGGTTACCGCCGCACTCACCGGCACCGCGGTCGCGGTATTGGCGGGCGATACCCCAGTTACTGCGGGCGCGCTCTCCTGGCCAATTGCACTGGCGGCATGCAGCAGCAAAACTGCGGCGAGTGACGTTATCAGGGCGCCGAACCATTTCCTGCCAACAGTGGGGCACGGCTGGTAGATGTTTGCTGTCAGGGACCTTGGCTGATTGAAATGAGGAGAGTTCATCTGTGTTTTTTGGTTGAGGAACAGGCCGACTTGCTGACCATCCAACACTTTTCCCGTGGCCCACTGTCATGCTGAAAAAAAGACTTTAGGGACTACTACGGGTTGCCATAATTCTTCCAACTTTCTTAATTATAACGGCTTTTGTAAAAGTCGGGGAGTCGGCTGTTCAGGGGACAGGTCCGAACACAAAGAAAGAAGCAAGAAGAATGAATGGAGCGAGCAAACCACAAACCAATCGCGGCGTAGCGGGCAGCGGCTGGGGACAAAGTTGCAGCAGAGGGATCAGGCCGCTCCCTGCAAAGCCCGGTAAAAGCGGCGCCGATTCACGCCGGAAATCGGTTGTGCGAGCGCGGCACCATATCCGAAGGTTAACTCAACGTCGCTTTGGCGCGGTTTTCCAGGTAAATCCCCAATTTAAAGCCGCGGGTCAGCCGTCTTGTGAGAAGACGAGTTCAGGATTGTGCGCCTGATTGGGCCGTAAGGGACAACGACCTACCGTCCGGCTGGCACAGATAGGTGGCAAATCGCTTTCGGGCGCGAAGGTCAATGCGATGAATTCATTTGTAATACGGAGAACCAGCTTCACACGATTAGTCACTGAAAGCTTGTGATACAAACGTTCACAGTGTGTGTGGACCGTATGCGGCGAGAGTTTGAGATTGTGGGCAATGGCAAACTCCGTGCGATCATCGAACACCTCGCGCACGATTTGGAGTTCGCGTCCGGACAATTTCAGGCTCCGGCCAATTTTCTCCCACGCCCGCTCGGAGAACATGGTGGCATCCACCGGACACCGCAAATTATGGTTGGCGGACGAGTTCATCTGGTTAACGGGCTAATCCAAGCTTTATTCATGAGACGGCCTCTGGCCAATCTGCGTCTCTTCTGACGTTTGGGTGCTTTCAGAAACCTTACCGGCCGGCTTCTGAATCCCCTGAAGCAGCGGTGGCCTGGAAACGCATCACCGGTTTCTATCTTCAATTTTACTATTATTGTTATTATTAAGTCAATTAGTTAATAGCCTTATAACACTTTGCCAATTAACAGCTTCCTTATAATAAGGGCAGAAGAATCGGAAATCACACACAGGCATGGTTCCCATATCCGCCTCGGACGGGTTTTTGGCCAGGGGCATTATGGCCCTAATAATACACGGTAGAACCGTGTCTCAAATTTGGCTGCGTTGGTGTCATTCCAAGTGAAAGGCAAGGTTGGCGAATTCGCAGTGGCGATGGATGACCAGAAGACGAGATTTGTGGACAACTGAATCGTGTAGTCGGGGCCGGCATCACCGTTGATCCAAAACTCAAACTGGCCGTTGGTGATCATGGCGGCGTTCAACGTGGGGTGAACCGGTTGCGTGACCGTCACGGTGAAACTCTGCGTGGCGCTCAAGACCGGGGTGCCATTGTCCGAAACCACCACGCTGATCGGCTGGAGAGAAGGCGATTGCGCAATGGCCGGCCGCCAGGTGAACACACCGCTGTTTGGGTCAATGGCCGCACCCGTCGGAGCCTCGATCAGGCTGAAGGTCAAGGTCTGTGTCGGCACATCCGCATCGCTGGCCGAATTGGTGATCACCAGGATCGTCCCCGCCAGTGCCGTCTGATTGGAAATCGCGGCCAACACAGGCGGATGGTTAAACGCGCCGCCAAACTGGAACCAATTCAGGTTTCCGATACCCGACGTGGTTCCCCGGAAAACGAGATAGAGATTGTGCCGGCCGCTGGCGCCCGAAACCGGCGCAGTCACGGTCTGCCATGTCTGCCAACCACCGGTGTTTGCGATAACAACGGAACTGATCAGCTGCCCGGCCGGGCTGTCCAATCGAAACTCAAGGGTCCCGCCGTTGCTGGCGCTGGCAACCCGAGCGGTTACGTTGGTGATGCCCGTGGCGAAATCCACGTTTTGATAAACGGCATAATCGGAGTTATCGGCATAGCCGACATCGTAACCGCCCAGCGTGTCCGTCGTCGGCTCGGTCTCCAGGCCGGAAACGGAATTAAAGCTTGAAGCCTGAATTTGATTGGTGGCCATGATGGTGTATCCGCCGTTTTGAGTTCCCGTCCAGGTAAAGGTGGCTCCGGCAAATCCCGGCAGGGAATAACCGGTTTGTTTGTTTCCCCATTGAATTTTAAAGGTCCGGCCGGCCGGCGTGTCGTTGAACGCAACCAGCACCTTCGAGCCGTCCGGGTTCAGAAAAGCGGCGCTGACGATGCCGGATGCGTCGCTCGAATAAATTCGATACGCCCCCGGCAGGACAAACTTGCTGAAGTGTCCCAGGGTGTAGAAATCAATATCATAACTGATGGCGCCGGTGTTGGTATTCACCGTTACCAGGGGACTGCAGCTATTGCAACCGCCGGTGTTGGGGCCGTCATTCTGGTCAGCCGCAAGGTTCCACTTGACGTAAGTCCTGCCCCAACTCCGCATCACGTGAGTTATTTCCTCAAAATCACTTCTAACCTGATCACCGACCCAGGTGCCGCCGGAATGCTCGGTTTCATAATTTCCTTTGGCGGGATACTGGCCAGCCAGAGCAAGCATGGCTCCCGGCGTCCCGCCGTAGCCGTGCCACGCGGCACCCGCCACTTGACTGGAAGCCAGCACGACCGGATCAGAAAGCACTGTCTCTGGATAATCCGGGCGATCCCAATTGTGGTCATAGACCAAAACCCGGGCAGTAATATAATTTGAGGCAAAGGCCGGCAGGACATAATCGCGCAACACCACAAGTTGCGTGGTCGCGTCCATATACATGCCAGGATAGTCGCCGGGTTCGTACAGGGGTTCATTTTGCAGCGAAACGTAACTGATCGGAATTCCCGCCGCCGCGTAAGCCTGGATGTATTTCACAAAATAGTTGGCAAACGGCCCGTACATGCCGGGCAAGAGCGAACCGCCAATCATTGTGCCCGAATCCTTCATCCAACCCGGTGGGCTCCACGGATTGGCCATCACCTTAAGTTGCGGGTTGAGCTGCAAGGCTTGCTTGACCAGCGGGATAATGTCAGCTTGATCATGCGCGATGCTGAAATAAATCAAAATGGTATCGGTCCCTCCGGGTGGATTATCGTCGTAGGAATAATCATAGCGCGCCAGATCGGAAGCACCCATCGGGTTTCGCACAAAGCTCAGGCCGATGCCACTGCCCACGCGCGTAAACAAGTTGCTCATGATCGTGCTCCGGGCGGCCGGCGTCGCCACTTCATTGAGCATGTAACCGGTCGTATCCGTAAATGACGCGCCAAAACCCTCGATCGGCTGGTAAGTCTGCGTTTCATCGACGAACAGCGAATTGCCGCCTCCGTTGCCCGTTGAAAACCCCACAGGAGTTTGTGGCTGCAATTTTGTGGTCTGATCGTCAGTTGTAAGCCAGACACTTATATTTTGTGCGTCCACCACGGGTATAATGGCCAGCATCAGGGCGGCAAAAACCACAATAGTGTGAAGCCCGTTGATTATTTTCATATCCGAGTCTTAGTCCCTTCGCCCAAACAAGGCCGCGTCGATTGCAACGTATCCAGAATTGATGTAATCAAAAACCATCAAAATCCTGGCAGGTCATTTGGCGCCCGGCCATTGGCCACAACAAAACGCGACTTGGCCTTTCAGCCAGGTCGCGCGTCAATACTGAACATTCTTAATCCTAACCGCGAAGGGCTTTTGAAGGGCGACAGCGGTTCACGACCAGCAATGCCAACCCGATGCCCGCGAACGCAAAGGTTCCCGGCTCGGGAACGACCGCTAAATTGTTGAAGCAAACATCACTGCCATTGCCCGCGGCGTTGTTGAACAAATCAATTCCAAGTAGCGACCCGGAGAATGTGCCGCTCCAACTGTCTGTACCAGCAACCGCGCTATAGGTGTTGGCACCCGTAACCGTAAAGGAAATGTTAAATGCAGAATGGTATTGATAGCCCATTGGCCCGGCGTTTACATCGCCACCGGATCCCGCGTCGCTATAAAAGTATCCACTGCCAGTATAAGGAATATTACTAGGGTCCGGCTCCGCGCCATAAATCCCGAATGTGACCGCAGCTCCAGAGCCATTCAGCAAATCAACGCCGACATCCGTGTGAGGATTGGTGGCCGACATCTCAAATGCGAGGGAAACAGTTTGTCCGATGGCCAAGGCTCCGCCGTCAAACATGTGGGTCTCGGTAATGGTTCCAATTACGTTGTTTCCGTCAGGATAGGTATACATCTGCCAAGAATTGGGGATCAGAGTCCAAGAACCTTCCCCGCTTCCTGATCCGCCGGTGCCCTGAGTCTGCTGCCAAACCTGAACAGGACTGGAATTTTGATCAACTCCGTCCGGATTACTGCCCGGAGCAGCAGTTGCGCTGTATGAAACGTTTACGGCGGCGGATGCCAGGCCCGCTGCGCCAATTAAACTGATAAGAGTTAATACGACTTTTTTCATAGTTTTTCAGGTTCAGTTGATCTTCGCCCCCCACTGCCAGCACTGGTAGTAAAGGATTGTTGCTATACTAGCACAACCATTTAGGCATTGGCACCCCCCTTTCGGGTGGGGGTAAAACGAGGCCCTTTCGTCATCGTTTATGGACTTCAATAAGCTTTAACCTTATAAAATCCATTACCTGCCGAAGCTGAGGTGGTGACCGTCTCAAGCGTGTCGTTCCCGGTAAAGGGACTGCCAAGGTTCAACCAACTTGTATCGGTCACAGCGGTCTATACTGGAGTTGATAAGTGTGCCAGGACTCGGTGGGCAGGGTGATGGCGAAGTTCGTCCCGGTCATATCCAGAGCCGCGATGATACTGAAGGTCGGATTCAGCCAGAGATAGTTGGCCGTTGCGGAGGCCTGTTTAAATTGCCGGTGGCAATCATTTACTGCTTACAGACCTACCGATGAATTAACACCGAATGTTGTTGTCGTCGTCTTCCACTGCGACCAGTCGTTCGAAATTGTAACCGATGAATCTGAAGAAATATTTGGCGTCGGGAGCGAACGAATCGGATCATACCAGCCCCAGCCATTTGATGCCAAATCGGTCTTGTAAGTCCACATGGTCCAACTGATGCCGTCGTTGTTATAGTCACTAATGGAATAGTCGTAACAAGCCGCGCCGTTGCCCATATCATTCCATTCGCCGATGTAATCAGGCACGTTCCAGGATTTGTGGTTGTTGAAATCCGTCACTTGATTGTCGGAGCCGGTTTCACATTGGGCAACCGAGCCGCCCCACTGGTATTCGTGCATGGAATAGGCAACGTTGGTCCAGCCATACAGGGACGGGCTGGGCAGCATGCTCCAATTCCAGCTTCCAAAGGTTCCTTCCATGATGATGATATGGCCGGGGTCCACGGAACGGATGACGTCGTAAAGACTGTTATAGGCGGTCCAAACCGCGGCAGTGTTGGGCGCGCCCGTCGGCTCGTTGATCAGATCATAGCCGGCCACCGCGTTGTTGCCATTGTAGTGAGTGGCAATTTGCGTCCACAGGTAGGCGGTTTGACTCTGATCGGTACTGCTGGCCCAATACAGGTTCTGGTACTGCTGACCGGTGGTATCGTTAGTGCTTTGCCCGCCAATGACGCCGTGCATATCAATAACCACATAAATACCACGCGCCGCGCAATTGGCGACCAGCCAGTCCAGCACGGTGAATGCATCCGAACGCCAACCGGTGCTGGTGGTATTGGTGATGGAATAGAAGTTGCCCCACCAGACGGGCACCCGCACACAATTGTAACCTCCGTTGGTGATGTTATCGAGATCGGCAATCGTAATCCAGTTGGTCTGATATGTTCGGATGAGGCTTTGCTCGGTGGCAACGCCAAAGCGGCCGTCCAAGTTCGTAATGACGCTGTAGGTGTCCGGCATGCTGCCACTATCCAAGGGGCACATCCATTTTTCCATGATGAACCATCCGCCCAAATTGAGACCCTTCAACTGAACGGCGGCGCCGCTGGCATTGACGAGGTTGGTGCCGCTGGTGTGCAACAGACTCAAAACAGACACGGCATTAGCTGATATCTGCACGCGATAAAAGCGGCCGCTGCCACCCGCCAAATCGGCCACCGACTGAACTGCATTATTACCTGAAAGGGAGATGCCAACCGGAGTCCAATTGGTATCCGTCAGATTATTCTTGTATTGCAGTTGATAGCTTAACCCGGATTGGGTCAAAAATGAGATGAGGACGTTCGTGTTGTTGTAAGACGCACTGACGGTAAAGGGAGCATCCTGGATTTGAAAGCCATTGATGTCGCCTTCCGCAGTACCGGCGCCAGTGTAAGTAATGGCCAGGTTTCCTGAACCATCAGACAAGGCGGACGCGAATTCCACATAATCAACACCCGCGATGAGCGTGCTGCTGGAGCCGTTCCAGGTGCTGCTCCGGGTATTGCCATTGACCGTAAAATAGGTTGTGCGGCCAGCCGCGGCAGTATTTGCCGCGTTATACAGCACCAGGTTATAGGTCGAGTTTGCCGCGAGACGCGACAGCGTGATCGTTTGTATAGTGTCGTTGTTATAGAGATAATTCTCCATAAGTGCATTGTAGAGTGTGCTGGCAAAAGGAGTAGAGCCGCCGTAATCATTTACATTATATCCACCTCCAGAGGTAAACGCCATCGTAACAGTCGAGTTGCTGCCATTCGCATAGATCAGAGGAATTCCATTGCCGCTGTTTGTGTTTATTCCATTCCACTGGTCGCCCGCCGCTCCGAGAACCGCCGCTCCGGACATGGTGGGGCTGGGATTGGGTCCGCCCGAACCGGCGCTGCTGTTGAGCGTAAAATTGACATTAATCAACTGGGCCTGAAGCAGGCCGCTGCCAAAAGCGATGAGAGCTGCGAAAAAAATACCGAGCCGGCGAAAGCCTGAACCGGGTGAATGGTGAAGGGTTGGCGTGTGCATAAAACTTCGCAATCATGGGGCCGGCGCCGATTTTATGCGGCGCCGACCCGAACGATTGTACCTCATCGCATAGCGATACCGCTCTTAACTTAACACCATTCTTTCGGGTGGACAATTTTCACTGAGCCTCGGCCCGATAAAACCGCGCAGCTCCACCGGTCGTGCTGTCGGTAACAGTTACCGTCCCGCCGGTTCCGGCAATGTTGCTGGCGCCGGACAACGTCTGCCAATTGGTTGGGTTCAAGCTGGTGCTGTATTGCACCGTGTAGCTGTGCCCGCTCTGCGTCGGGAACTTGATCGAAACCGTGCCCGCACTGACCGAGGCACTGATGGAGTACGGGCTCACAGCCGTATAGGGCACAAACATGTAGAAGTTTGCGTTCATCACCCCGGTTATGTTCCCGGCCGCCGGCGCCGCCGTCACCTTCAACGTGTCCACTCCCCCCAGCGATACCACCGCCGGCTGCCCGTTGGTGCCCAGCAACGGTATCCAGTGCCATGATTGGTTCCCGTTGGCGTTCGGATCCGAGAACGTGCCCAATACATTACTCGATTGGTTCATCGTCCCTTGGCCCGAGGTCACCAAACTCATGACCGCTCCACTGTAGGGATTGGCAGCGGCCAGTCGGCCATACACCGCATAGGTGTTGGTCGGGATGGTGCGGGTGTAATTAAGCCAGGTCCCGGGCACCCACCAGCCCACGTCAAAGTCCACATTGGTTACTCCCGCAATGACAAACTTATTGCGCAGAAAATCGGTGGTGATTTCGGTGCCGCAACTGTCCAATAACCGGTAGGCAAATGTCTCGCCGGCAACATCGTTGGACGTGGTCAGATCCACGCCCGGCGTTGACACGTTCCCGGCACTGCCTCCGGCATAATAGAAGTAACTGTTGGCCGCAAGATTGCCAGTGGTCGTTCCATTGCCCGAAGTGGGAACCGGGTTGTCAATAAACTGCCCGCTGTTGAAGTCAAAGTCCTCCGCCTCGATCATGAAGTTGCTCTGCTTGAAGGTATCGAAGGTCTCGCTATAGCTATGGGAATGCCCGGCGGCATCGGTTGCGGTGATGGTAATGGCGCAGCTTCCCTGTTGGGACAGCGGGAGACTAACCTGCCAATTGGTTGACGAGCCGGTGAAAGATAATTGCGACGAAACGCTGGTTCCGTTCAAGGTCACCTGAATATTATTAGTGCTGACAGTGCTGACGGCAGAACTGACAGTGAATGTCAGTAAATTGGTATTCTGAAACGGCAGCGAACCGTCAGGATAAATGTTGGCAATCGCCGGCGGCGTATTGGTTCCGGGCGCCAGCATGAAAAAGTTCATGTTTACGCCGCCGCCCAGCGGCCCGGAGGTCACCCGCAACGTGGTCTGTCCATTTAATTTCACAACCAGCGAATTTCCCCAGGCATCCGACAGCGGTATGAAGTCAAAACTGTTCCATCCGCGAGCGCTGAATTGAAAGGCGCCCAACTGGGTGGTCGTCTGGCTGGTAGTACCCTGCCCGCTGGTGACTTCAGCCAGAGAGCAACTGGCCAAACCACCGTTCCCGTTGGCCAGGCGGCCATAAATATTGTAGGTGCCCGCCGGGAAAGTTCGGGTGAAATTCACCCAATTCGACGGATTAAAATACCCTACCAGATAGTCCGGGATGCCCGCGGCGGTAAATTGAGTGCGGGGCGCATCATTGGCCAGATCGGTTGACACCTGATCATTGGGGCGCCAGCCATGAGGTTGGTTTGTACTATAATTAAGCACATATTCGTCCACATTCGACACGCCCACTTGGTTGTAGTAACTGTTTGGACTGTTTGTGGAAATTACCGGGTTGTCAATGAATTGGCCGCTGTTGAAATCAAAATCTTCCGCTTCCCAGGTGAAATAGTTGGAACTGAAGGTATCGAATCGAACGGGCGCGCTCACGCTGGCGCCGCTGACATTGGTCACGTTGATTTGGCCGATGTAGATGGTGTCCGACAGAAGGTTGGTGTAACGGGCCGTGACGTTCCCGGTGCCGCCACCGCTGACCACCAGGTGGCTGGAAACATCCACGCCGTTTAAGATCAGCTGAATGCCGCTGGCATTGACCGCAGCGGACGGCGAATTGATGCCAAAACTGATCGTGTTGGTGGCATTGAACAGCGCTTTGGTATCATCGAGAGAGATGTTGTTGATGGTCAACTGGGGGGCGACCTTTAAATGATTGTATCCGACATCGCTGTTATTGCCGCCTCTGTGGTCGAAGACATCGATTCCAGTAAGAGACCCGTTAAACGTTCCCGTCCAGGTATCGGAACCGGCAACGGCCAGATAGGTGTTGGCGCCGGTAACCGTAAAGGCAATATTAAAGGGCGCCTGGTACTGATAAGTCATGGCCCCGGCTTTTGCGGCATTTGTCCCCGCATCGGTATAAAAATACCAACCCGGACCACCTCCATAGATATAGAATTTTATCGCGGTGTTGGTGCCGTTCATCAGGCTGACTCCAACCTCGCCGGCCGGTCCATTGGTCGAAGCCGGATCGGTTGACCGCATTTCAAAGTCGATGGAAACGGTCTGGCCAACTGCCAGGGCTCCACCCGCAAACGTATTGTAGGAATCAACGCTTCCGCCGAGACCGACCCCATCGTTCTGGTAACTATACATTTGCCATACATTGCCCAATCCACCTGCGAACGGCGCACCGAAATAGACTCCTGAACCATCCGCACCACTATCGCCCAGGCCATTGGTTCCACCGGCGTAAAACACATTTGTCCAGACAGTGACCGGGTTTGTATTTTGATCCGTTGCATCCGGCGTACTGCCCGGAGCCGCGGTTGCGGTGTATGAGAAATTATTCGACGCAGACGCCAATCGCACGGCGCTGACTACGCTGATAATAATCAAGATGACTTTTTTCATAATCTTTCGTTCAGGTTGAACTGCTCCCTGCCAGCCATTGACTGCCGAGGGGTTACCCTATAATCGCATAATCATGATGGTGTTGGCACCACTCTTTCGGGTGGGTTCATGGCCCGTCCGGAATTGGCGCCAGTTACGGTTTGTCGGTTATTTTTTTCTGGAATTCCGGAATTTTAATGATAACTTAAGTCATTCATTTCAGTGAGAAGACCCATTGTATTGCTGCCTTACGCCGCATTTGCGCTCCTGAATGCAGCACAAATGGCCCCGGCGGAACAATCAATTGGACTTTTAACCAATGCTTCTCAAGTTCTCTGCCTCTCGGCTGACGAGGCATCGCGCGGAGCTGAGATTTCCATCAAGGGCGTTGTTACCGCTGCGGAACAGGATTGGGGCGGGAGATTTTTCATACAGGATGACAGCGGCGGCGTTTTTGTTGAGAATATCAGCAACGTGCAACCTGCCCCGGGTGACGTGCTCGCGATATCGGGTGTCAGTTACCCGGGCGGTTACGCTCCCATTATCAGCAAGCCCCATTGGAAGAAAATGGGGACGGCACCCCTGCCGGCAGCCAGGCCTGTGGCCATTGAACAATTGATGTCAGGAGCCGAAGATAGTCAACGAATTGAAATCTCCGGCATCGTGAGGAGCACGCAAATCAGCGGGGCGACCCTTGAATTTGAACTGGTTTCCGGAGGATACCGCATCCATGTCTATGAGCCCATTCCACCAGGCATGGACCCACAATCGTTGATTGGCGCCAAAGTTCGCGTGGATGGCACTGCCGCCACCGCTTACAATGCGCCTTTAAGACATCTCGTCGCGGTCGATGTTTATGTCCCCTTTCTTTCAGATTGTGTTGTTGAAAAATCTGCCGCTCCGGATCCATTCGCCGAGCCGGTAAACCCCATTAACAAGATCGGCCAATACCAGGCAGGCCGTTCTCTCGGATATCGGATCCACGTCAAAGGGGTGGTCACCTACCAAAGAAAAGGCCAGGATGTATTTATCAGAGACTCGACCGGAGGTTTACAAATCAAGAGCAGCCAGCTCGTCTCATTATCTTCCGGCGACGTGATTGATGCGGTCGGGTTTCCCGGTGTTGAGAATTTTCTGCCGGTACTGGAGGATGCTGTTTTCAGAAGAACGGGTGAAGCGCATTCCCAGGTGCTGCCCAAAGATGTCCCGATCGGAGAATTATTAATGGGTTTGCACCACGCCGACTTCATAACTCTCAAAGGCAGACTGCTCGATCGGTTGACGGAGGCGGTCCCATCAACTGCCGGCGAATCCAACGTTGTAAAAACCACTTTGGTACTTCAAACCACCAACCAGCTCTTTACCGCTGAAGCCGAAACGGCGAACCCGGATCCAGTGCTGACATCAATTCCTGTGGGCAGCAGTATTCGGGTCAATGGTATTTGTTTTCTTCAGAGCGAAGCCAACGGAAGAATCAAATCGTTTCAAGTCCTGCTCCCCGGCTCAAACGGCGTCAGCATCATTGCCAGGCCGGGTTGGCTGACAACGCAACACTTGTTAATCATCCTGGCTGTTACCCTGGTCCTCATTACCATTGCCGCCAGCTGGATTATCATGGTCTCGAAGAGAAATTCAGCATTGAGACATTTGATCCACGAACGGGAATTGGACCAGCAGGAGCTGCAAAAAGCTCACGACACCCTCGAAGAACGGGTCAAGGAACGGACCCAACAATTGAAGTTCCAGATCACAGCCAGAAAAGAAGTCGAAGTGCAATCCAAAGCCATCCTGGCCGAACGCACCCGGTTGGCAAAGGAACTGCATGACACCCTTGAGCAAACGCTGACGGGCATCACGCTGCAGGTAAATACGGTCGCAAAGCTGTTCCAGCAAAATCCGGAAACGGCCGGTTACCATCTTGGTCTGGTCCGGAATATGTTGCGCATGAGCCGGGTGGAGCTGCGCCGCTCCATCTGGGATCTGCGGAGCCGGGAACTCGAGGAGTTCGATTTGTCCAAGGCGCTATTGATCAGCGGGAACCGGATTGGCGATAGCGCGGGCATCCGCCTCGAAGTTGAAACCAAAGGAGACATTCGTCCTTTGCCGGAAGTGGTTGAAGAGAACCTGTTGCGGATAGGTCAGGAGGCCATTACCAATACGGTCAAACATTCCGGCGCAAATTGGGCGAAGATTCAATTGGAGTTTGCCGCTCACCATGTCGTGTTGGAGATCAAAGACAATGGGAGCGGTTTCCTTCCGGAAAATTGCGCCGGTCCAAACGACGGCCATTTTGGATTGCTCGGAATATCTGAAAGAGTCAAACGTTTGGGCGGGCAAATCCTGATTTCCAGTGCGCCAGGAAAGGGAACCACCATTCGTGCCGAGCTTCCCGTGGAACAGGCGCCGCTGCCAAAATCTGTTCATGAACAAGCCGATTACGAAGAAAGCATCACCGATTCGGATTTTGATCGCTGACGACCATTACATCGTCCGAATGGGGTTGATTGCCATGATCAACAGCGAACCGGATATGGAAGTTGTAGCGGAAGCCACCGATGGGTCTCAGGCCATTGCCCTGTTCACAAGGTTAAACCCCGACCTCGCATTGATGGACTCACGTATGCCGGTTAAAAGCGGCATCGAAGCTACAGTGGAAATTCGCAAACACAATAGCGCCGCGCGGATTTTGATGCTGACGGCCCTGGATGGGGACGAAGATATTCACAAGGCGCTGGAGGCCGGCGCCGCCGGCTACGTGCTGAAGGATTCCACGGAGGAAAAGCTCATGCCCGCCATCCGGGCCGTGGCCTCCGGCCAGCGATGGATTCCCGAAAACGTGGCCAGCCGCCTCACGTCACGACGTTCTTTCGAAGAACTGACACCACGCGAATTGGAGGTCCTCCATGAACTCGCCAAAGGCATGGCGAATAAACAAATTGCCGATGTTTTAAACATCACCGAAAACACGACCAAATGGTATCTCAAAAACATTCTGGCAAAACTTCGTGTCGCCGATCGGGCTGAAGCTGTCGCAGTGGCCATTCAACGCGGGATCATTCATTTTTAACTCACCCGGGGTTGAATCGACGAGGAGGATGCTTCTCACAATTGAAGTCCATAGGATCGCCGATATTAACTTTTGATCACTGTGGCCCCGGCAGCCGGACGGGAACTGAAGATGGTAGGTTCGATGCCAACTTTTGTTTCGTCGCCGGTGGTGGCGATTTTATAGGAGGTGGCAATCCGTTTGGTGATGGCATCCACCGCGTCGGCCGCAACCAAAGCAACGCAGCTCCCGCCAAAGCCGCCGCCCGTCATCCGGCAGCCATACATCCCGCCCGGGAAGCCGATGGCCTGGCAAATTTCCACCACCGCATCCAACTCCTTGCAACTGACTTCGAAATCGTCGCGCAACGAATAATGGCTGGCATACATGTACCGGCCCACCGCCGGCCAATCGGAATTGCGGATGCCTTGGGCAGCCTGAAGCGTGCGCTCAATTTCGCCAATGACGTGGCGCGCGCGCCGAAAAACGAAAAGATCCATTTGCCTTCTCGCGCGTTCCAACGCATCGGCCGTCGCATCGCGGAGCGAAGGAACGCCAAGAATTTTTGCGGCGGTCTCACATTGCGCGCGGCGCTGGGCATATTCGCCGCCGCTCAGTTCATGTTTCACATTGGTGTTGATGATCAGCAAGGCGACCGACGGATCGTTCAGCGGCACCAGCTCGGTCTGGCGCGAGCGGCAATCGAGCAGAAGCAAATGATTTTTCTGTCCCATCACCGAAACAAACTGGTCCATGATGCCACACGGCACGCCGGCGAATTCGTGCTCGGCCTTCTGACACAACAGCGCCTTTTCGATCGGATCCAGTTTCGTCCCGGTCACCGTTTCGAGCAAGGTGGCGGCGCAAACCTCCAGCGCGGCGCTGCTGCTTAACCCCCCGCCCAGTGGCACCGTGGAAACGAGCGCAACCTCCAGCGCGGGAATTTTTACGCCGCGATTCTGAAATCCGGCCGCCACACCGCGAATGTAGTTCGACCATCGCGGATCGGCTTTGGCAATCGGTTTGGAAACGTCAATCTGCGCCGTGTCCCGCGCGCGCGAATCATGAATCAAAATTCTTGGCGCGGAGGATTGAGAAATGTCCGCCGCCATGACGGTGTAACGCTCGATGGCCATGGGCAGGACGAAGCCGTCGTTGTAATCGGTGTGCTCGCCGATGACGTTTACGCGTCCGGGCGCGGCGACAATCCAACGCGGCGGACGACCGTAGATGCTCTCAAATTCCGGGACTTTAAGCATGGGTTTGATTGAAAAATTTGATGGTGGCTTTTAGCCCGTCGTTGAAGCTGGCCGTCGGGACGAAGCCGGCATCGCGCGACTTTTCGATGGATGCCACCGAGTGCTTCACATCGCCAGGACGCCCGGCGGCGTATTTGATTTCAGAACGCGAACCTGTCAGATGACAAATCGTTTTTGCGAGGTCGTTGATCGTAATGCGCCGGCCACAGGCCAGGTTGAACACACCGGTGGCAGACCATTCCATGGCAAAGTAAACATTCGCCGCGACGACGTCCTTCACGAAAATAAAATCACGCGTCTGTTCGCCGTCGCCGAAAATCGTGAGCGGCGCGTTCTTCACCGCGCGCTCCACGAAAATCGGCACGGCGGCGGCGTATTGGCTTCGCGGGTCCTGGCGCGGACCGAAGACGTTGAAGTAGCGCAGACTCGTGGTTGGCAAACGGCCCTCCTCGGCGAACATCTTGCAGTAATACTCACCATCGAGCTTGGTGACGGCGTAGGGGCTTTTCGGTTCGGGCGGCATGGTTTCAACTTTTGGCACGACGGGATTATCACCGTAAATTGCGGCAGAACTGCTGAACACCAACTTTTTCACCTTTGCGCGCGCCGCTTCTTCCAGCACCATCAGCGTCCCAGCCGCGTTGATTTCGTTGCACTCGACCGGTTTCTGCATGGATTCGGGCACACTGCTCATCGCCGCCAGATGGAAGACGTAATCCACACCTTTCACCGCACGGCGAACGGGTTCGCGGTCAAGAATGGATGCCCGGATGAATTCGTGCTTGAAGCCGGTGAGGTTGTGCTTGAAACCGGAGTGCAGATTATCGAGCACGCGCACGTCGGCCCGGTCTTGAAAATGTTCAACGATATGGCTGCCGATGAAACCGGCGCCGCCTGTGACCAGAATTTTCATTCAAAGGGTTTCCACCAGTTTGGTCATCCGTTCTTCCTGTTGCTCGATAGACTCAACCAGTTTGAACTGTGTGCGGCAGCGGTCAAGATTGTGGTGTTTGCGATGCACTTTGAAATAGGTATCGCCCGCCAGAAAATCCGCGAGAAAACGCAGGCCGATTTCGAACGTGATGAGCTTGCCGGAGAACGCGAGCAGCCGTTTCTCCGCCCGCATCAAAAATCCGGAGACCGACGCGAAGTAGCCCCGCACCAGCGCCTCGAACAGGGGAAACTGCAGCGTGACCCTGGACAGATCGCGTTCGTCCTCCTTCGCAGGGCTGGTGGTGGTGCGCACCATGTCGCCAAAATCATACAACGCCAGTCCCGGCATCACTGTGTCGAGATCAATGACACAAATCCCTTCACCCGTGGTGTCGTCGAGCATGACGTTGTTAAACTTTGTGTCGTTGTGCGTCACCCGTTCCGGCAACTTGGCGTCGAGCAAAGCGCCCGTGATGGCCTTGTGGTTCAATGCGAACGTGATTTCAGCTTTCGCTATCTGTGCTTTGTTTACGATGTCTGCTTCGATCGCCTTCTCCAACTGGGCAAACCGCTTGGGAGTATTATGAAAATCGGGAATTGTATCATGTAGACGCGGCGCGGGCCAATCCGCCAGCAATTTCTGAAAACTTCCAAAGGCTTTGGCAGCCTCGAATGCCTGCCGGGGTGATTCGACCACATCAAACGTTCGCGCCCTTTCGATGTAAACATAGACGCGCCAGTAATTGCCTTGTTCATCGCGATAACAGGCTTTGCCGTCGCAGGCTGGAATCAACGTCAGCACGCGACGACTGGCATCGGGTTCGTCCAGGACTTTTGCACCCAGATGCGTCGTGACACGCTGAATGTTCTCCATCAGTGCCCGAGGATTCTTGAAGATGTTGTGGTTGATGCGCTGAAAAATATAGCGAACCCGTGTGCCGCCTTGATCGAACACAGCGCAGTAGGTGTCGTTGATGTGACCGCTGCAGCAAGGTCCGGCGCTTAAAAAATCGCCGTAAATCTGGAATTCCTGCGCGACCGCGCGAACATTGTGCTTCAGGTTCATCCGCCCACGCATTCTATACTGGGCAGCCCATCAGTCGTATCATAACGACACATTGAAACATATTACTTTTGCTTGTCCAGAACGCCAATTGCTGCTTGTCAACGCAGATATCCGTTTTGGTGTCCGCTCCAATATCCTCTCTGCTTTTAACTCCACTCTGGAAATTGAGTGGTATTTAAATCCAACGTGGAAATAGAGGCCATGTCGGAATCTTCAAGGCTAAAATCAAAGATATTCAAGTTTTCCGCGATATGCGCTTTCTGGGAGGATCTGGGGATGGCAATAATTCCTCTTTGGTAATGCCATCTCAGGCTCACCTGCGCAACCGTCTTATGGTACTTCTTTCCGATGGTTGCCAGAGTGGCATTGGTGAAAAGCCCATGACGGCCTTCCGCAAAAGGTGCCCAGGCTTCCATTTGCACGCCATGTTGCTTTAAGTATTCCAGTGACTTGCCTTCCTGGAAAAACGCATGTGTTTCGATTTGATTGATTACGGGTTTTACGTCGCTACTCGCAATCAAGTCGTCCAGTTGCGCGGGTTCGAAATTGCTCACACCGATGGCCTTGATTTTCCCCGCATGATAGAGTTCCTCCATAGCTTTCCAGGAGCCTTGTATATCGCCAGCCGGCCTATGAATCAGGTAGAGGTCCAAATAATCCGTGCCCAACTTATTGATGGAAGTTTGAAATCCTTTCTTTGCCTGTTCGTACCCCATATCGGCCTTCCACAGTTTTGAGGTGATAAAGAGTTCTTCACGTTTGATTCCACTCTGTTTGATCCCGGCGCCTACTGCCGTCTCAGTGCCGTAGATCATGGCGGTATCAATAAGACGATAGCCCAGAGAGATGGCATCGGCCACGCACCTGGTTCCGACATCGCCGTTGAGCGTCATGGTGCCCAATCCCAGACGCGGCATTTGCACGCCGTTATTGAGGGTCACGAGCGGGATCACATTTCCCCGGGTGCTGGTATTTGGCGCGGCAAATGACGGCGCGCTGCCGAGGCTCAGGAACATTGCAGAGGCGGCAAATTCCGCGCTGGTCTGCAAGAATTGGCGGCGGCTCATTCCGTTGGAGTTGCGTTCTTTATTCATATTGGTTGACATTTCCCATATAGTTTCCAGTCCGCGACCCGCGTGGGCCTTTTTTGTGATTCTCTGCCTGCGCCACAGATTGGCAAAGCTTTTTTTGGTCCCCCGCGATAATTCTCTGGCACCGGGAATGTTTCGGTGCTTTTTTTGGCTCGCATGCCCTGTTTCTCGCGGATGCGAAGACAACCGCGAAGATAGATGAAGCTGACTCTGCTCGCGTGGGTGAGCAGTGGGCGAGTTACTGCCCGTTATCCCGAATTCGTGAGGAGGACCGAATTTGGTGTCCGTTGCGGACGCTATTTTCTCTAAACATTTGCTGCACTTACAGTTAGGAATCGGTCCAATGGCCGGGATTGAACCGCAAAAAGGCTAAAAGCAGGTTGAAAATACTAAATTTTACGGGCTAGTCAACCAAAAGTCGCTCACAACTTTTCACTAGGCAGTCACCACTATTTATTGACAGTTTCATTGACACTTTACGGAAAAGAGAACTTCGGATTCGAATTAGAGGCGAGGGTCGGAATCGAACTTAAATAGGTCGATTTCTGAGTCAATTTTGCCCATTTTTATTAGCTAGTCAACCACTATCCTGCCACTATTTCTGACTATCCTTCCACTCTACTTTATTAGCCATTTTGTTAGAACATTTTAAATAAAACTATAGCCACACGAGGCAAACCAGTTCCTGGCGTCCTGAGGGGTGACGGTTTGGAGGGCCAGCCCGATGGCCTCAATCAAGGCCGCCTGGGTTCTGGCCTGGACGCCGCGCAG
>Ga0209517_10000414_pt1 | contig 73635 bp, 41 predicted proteins | sample PeaSoiMetSII2010_FD_187695 | JGI IMG/M metagenome (GOLD analysis project Ga0209517, IMG submission 187695) | Peat soil microbial communities from Weissenstadt, Germany - SII-2010 (SPAdes) (version 2) | ecosystem: Environmental > Terrestrial > Soil > Wetlands > Peat | place: Germany... | reverse complement strand
AAAAATGCTGCATACTCGATTCATGGCGGAAGTCTCCGTTCGGTAGATTTGGTTCTGGCTTGAACCCAAGTTCACCGTATCAGAACTTCCGCCTGAACTCGATTTCCAATTTGGACAGGCGTGGTTGCCAACCTGCCCCACAAGACGGTTACTTCCCGGTCTGGAGGTGCATCTCCATGAACTTCAGGAACACCTCCCAGTCGGACGGAAGCGTGCCGTGACCGCCGGCGTGCATGAAATAGCCGATGTCGTGCAAGATCGGCTGTCCCGCCGCGGGCCATTGATCCGTGTCGAGCCCCTGCTTGCCTAAGAGGCGATAGACCGGCCCGGCTGCGACCGCGGCCAGGAACTCGCCCTTGGGGTCGGACCAGTTGTCCGTAGTGCCGGTCTGTAGCAATACAGGGCGCGGCGCGATCAGCGCCACGAGCATGTGCGCATCCACGGGGAGCTGGTCCACGTGGCTGGCATACTTCGCGTAGTTGGCGCAGAACTGGTAGGGGTACCGCGAGGGCTCCACGAGGTGGGCGATGGTCTCGCCGTAATTGCGCCGGCTCAGGGCCGCGCCACCCTCGCCCGAACAACTGGCGATCACCATGGCAATACGCGGATCGTGGGCGCCGGCCCACATCACGGTCTTGCCCAAGCGCGACACTCCCATGATGGCGATACGCTTGGCATCCACGCCCTTGTCGGTCTCGAAATAATCCACCGCGCGGCTCAGACCCCACGCCCAAGCGGAGATGGCGCCCCATTCGTCCGGCGCCGGCTCCTTCTGGCCGGGCTTGAGGTACAGCGCCCGAACACCCAGTGGGACGCCGCCCAGGAAATCGGGGTCGATGTCGCCGTAGGACATGGTGGCCACGCCGAAGCCCTTGTCCAGGATCGGCGCCACGTTGAGCCTGCCGATCCCCACGCCGCGTGGGGCGGGGACCCTCTTTTGATCGCGGCTCCACATCTCGCCCTGCTTAACGCCGGTGTCGTCCACGGTGCTGGAGTTGGCGGAGAAGCTGATGTTGAGCAGAAGCGGGACGGGCTTGGTCGCACCGGCGGGCAGATAGATCAACAGGTCGGTCTTCGGCCCGTTCTTGTCGGCGGAGAAGTAGATGGTCACCTGGCGTCGGACGGCCTTACCATCGAAGGCGGGCGTTCCCTTATCGAAGACGTCGAAGCTCATGTCTTTCGGGCGGCCCGGCGTGCGGCCGTATTCGTTCTCTTCGAAGAGCTTCACGATTTCGGGGCGCCGCTTCTCGTTCCAGGTCTTGGCGTCGCGCACGGGCTGACCGTTGGCGAGCACGAGGGGGTTCGGAAGAGTATAGGTTCCGACCTGCGATTCGTCGTAGTTGACCGGAATGCCGGCGATGATGCCGCTCAGGACCTGGGGGACGGCCGATGCCAACAACATCACCGGGCCGATGAGGCCCGAGTCGGCGGGAGCCTGGGGGCCGCCAAATCCACCGCCGCCTCCGCGGCCACCCATCGGCATGCTGCCGGGCCCAGCCAGCACCCGCTTCTCGGGCGGAGCCAGGCGGTCGCCGATCTGGCGGTTGGTCCACTCGTTGGTGACCTTGATCTCCAACTGGTTGGCGCCGGCCTTCAGCACGCCGGTGACATCCACTTCGTACGGCGGCTTCCACAGCATGCCCAGATCCTTGCCGTTGAGAGAGACCTCGGCGATATCCCTGACGGTTCCGAGGTTGAGCAGCAGCTTCGCGCCGGGACGGAATTCCGATCTCGGGGCATCCACGGTCTTGGTGTAGGTGGCGGTCCCGGAGAAATACTTGACGCCTTCATCGGGGTTGGCGGTCCACGATTGCAGGCGGGCCAGCTGGATCTTGGACGGCGCGCCGAAGTTCGGCGGGAAGCTGACGTCCCACGCGCCGGACACAGGCGCTATGGCGGTGCTCACCGCGCGCGGGATGGCGCGCGAGGGCATCGGCGCCGTCCGGCGGAAGACCACGAACACGCTCTCACGCTCGGCCAGGTGCAGGGGCACGGTGGTGCGACCGTCGGCAATGGTGAATCCCGCGGGCTCGATCGCGCCCGTGTCGGGATGCCACAATTCCGCCTGCTTGCCGCCGACGCGGAAGCGGGCCTCGAGGTCCTGCGCATGGTCGGTGTGGTTATCGACGTAGTAGATATCGGTATCGGCGGTGCGGCGATGGATCCACGGCAGGTCGGAATCGAGAGGCCGGCTGCAATCGAAGTCCTTCTGTACATGCTGCGCGGCGAGCACGTCAGAGAGCGGCACGCCCCACATCACCTTGCCTTTCCCGTACAGGTGCTGGGTGCGGCTGACGCCATCGGTATCGCCCCACAGGGCGGCGGCCAGCGACTCGACTTCGCTATCGACGCCGGGATAACCGGTGAGGCCCGGCGACTTCAACGGCTTGGGCCCCACGACGGTCGCGCCACCCGCCACCAGCTCGCGGATCTTGCGCAGCACGGGGAGCGTCATGCTGCCGGCTTCGGGGAGCACCAGCACGCGGTAGGTCATGCCGTCGGGCAACATCAGGCGACCGTCGTCGCCCACGGACATGCGCTTGAGCAAGACGTCGGCGTTGATGCAGTCGTAATCGTAGCCATCGGGCGGGGCGGGCTGGATGCCCGAACCCCAGAAGGATTGGGTGGAAGGAGCGCCCTCGTTGAGCAGGTACGCGAGGTCGGCCACGAATTGACCCTGTTGGAGCATGAAGGAGTTGCGCGCCATGTAGGTCATGTAGGGCCTGGCCAGTTCCGCCCACGTGATATTGCGGTTGATGTGCGTGCCCACCATGGTGTTGCCGGGCTTGGTATCGAGCGGCTGGTGCGCGGAGGTGTGGAAGACGATGCGGTTGACGCCCTGGGCGAACCAGTAGTCGCCGACGCGCTTCAACGTGGCCGGGGCCTCGTAGCCGCCGCCGGTATACGACTCGGTGGCCACGAGGTTCTTGCCGTAAGCGTGCGCCGCGGAGGCCGCGCCGCGGACATCGACGTAGTACATCAGCTCGGGATGCAGCGCGTGCACCCAGAATTCTCCCATGGGGATATCCACTTTGCTCTTGTTGAGCAGGGTGTCCTCCATGATCTCCATGGAGACTCCCGCCGCTTCGGCGTAGCTGCCCATTCCGCGCTGGTGCAGCATGTCGGCGATGGTGCCGAAGTGATTCTCGGCGAACATGTCGGCCACGGTGCGGCGGAAGTCCCACAGGAAGCGGTCGCTCACCTCGGCGCTTTCCACCACGCGGCCGGCCAGGACCGGCAGGAAGGGAGTGGGGTCGTAGCCGCGGCGGGTGCGGAACTCGGCGATCATGTCGTCGGTCCAGTTCTGCATGCCGGCTTCCCAACTATCCATGATCATGTACTTCAGGCTTTTGCCGACGAGCGGTCCCAGGGCTTGCGAGATGGGATCGAGGTAGCCGTGGAAATAGGTCTCCACATATTTCCGGCTGAGCTTGTCGACCTCGTACCCGGAGGCCGCCGGCACGGCCGGACGGTTCTTCGAGCCGGTCAGCGAGTAGCCCATGCGCAGGATGGTCCAGCGACCGGAGGGAATGTCCCAGTTGAGGCTGCCGTCCTTCGCCATCTTGGAGGTGAGGTCGACGATGCCGTCGCGGCGGATGGCCGCGGACGCGGGGACGGGCGGGGTGGACATGGAATCGAAATCGTTGTTGACGATGAAGCCGGCCTTCTCTTCCCAGCGGTTGACGCGCGCACCGGAGGAGAGCACGGCCTCGGTGAGGACGTACTCCTTGGCGGGCAGCGGCGGGGCCTGCGCCATGACGGCGGCGGGGCCGAGCGGCGCACCGCTCAACTCCACGCGGTAGAATTTCGCGGCCGCCTCGGGAAACGCAAAGGTCCGCGCCGGACCGCCGCGGTAGCCCTGCGGGCCGGGGAGAACGGCGAGGGTGCGGAAGCCAGAGCCGTCGTCGGAGGCGAGCAGGCGCCCCACCGGTATACCGCCGCGGCCGGCGATGGAGAGAGAGCGCGCGCGGAACGGCTGGGCGAATTCGAACTGCACCCAGGCCGGGCCGCCGCCTTCGGGAGCGGCGATGGTGAGGGCGGTGTTCAGGTCGTCATCCAGCAGCGGGGTGGCGTCGATGGGGCCGGCGTTGGTGGTGACCTTGGGGTGCAGATCGGCCATTCGGGACTCTTCGGGCGGGGTGCGGTATGCGACGACCGCGCTGTCGCCATAGTAAGTGGGATCGGGCGGCGCGCCTCCGCGCCCGCCGCCAGTTGCCAGGTTGCGGATCGGCCCGTTATTGGAAGGCGGCGGCGGCAGCTTCCCGGTGAAATTTCGCGGACCTTCGACGGTGGTTTCGCTCCACACGAGCTTCTTCATGGCCTGTTCGGGCTGCACCCATTTGCCGCCAGTCTCGCTCCAGCCGGGCCCGCTGAAGATGGTCATTTCCAGGCCGAGGCGGTCGGCCTCGGAGGCGGCGTGGCGAACCGCATCGAGCCACTCCGGAGTTCCGAAGACGATTTTCTTCTCGACGGTCTGGCCGGAGCCGGCGTTGACATCCGCCAACTGGAAGCCGCCGATGCCGGCGCGCTTCATCCATTCCAGGTCTTTGGTGATACCTTCCTTGGAGATATTGCTCATGGTCCAGTGCCACCAGGTGCGCGGTTTGGCCGAGTCCGGGGGGTCTTTGAAACCTTGATCGAGCGCAGTGCCGGGGCCCTGCGCCAGAGCCCAGCCAACCAGGACCATCAGCCCTGTTGTGGCGGTTACCGATAGGATTGCCTTACGAGTTGTCATGTGGAAACCTCTAACCGGCCAGGAGCGGCGCGCAGTCGTCCTGGCCCGCCCTTACGGTATCATGTAGCAGGCACGAGGAGGAGCGATGCAGTTCGGACAGGCCAAGCCGCCGGCCGGTGTCGTTTTCGATTGCGACATGAGCGGCATTGACGACGCCTTGGCGCTGGCCATGCTGTACGGCTTCCAGGGCAAGAACGAGATCCGCCTGGCTGGAATGAACGTCAGCCGGCCGAGCCTGAAAGCCGTGGCGTTTTGCGAGGCGGTCAGCAATTTCTACCTGGGACCGCCGGGACCGTTCGGCGGATCGACGCTGGCGGTCGGCATGACCCTCGCCGGCAAGATGGCCGACGACACTCCGATGGTGAGCGAGCCGCTGGCGAGAGAGACGGCCGAGGGCAAGCCGGCTTACAACCACAGCGTACAAAAGCTCAACGACACCGCCGACCCGCTGGCGGTGATCCGGAATGCGCTGTCGGCGCAATTCGATCAGAACGCGATGGTGGTCCTGGCGGGCCCGGCCACCAACCTCGCCCGGGTGCTGGATCTGCCGGGCGTCAAGAACCTGATCGCGCAGAAGGCGAAATACCTCTCGGTGGCGGCGGGCTCTTTTCCAAACGGCCAGCCGGAATCCGGCATCAAGAACGACATTGCCGCGGCGCGGAAGCTGTTCGCGGAGTGGCCCACGCCGATCGTGGCGGCGGGTTCGGAAGTGGGCGAGGCGCTGCCGTTTCCGGGCTCCAGCATCGAGAAGGATTTCGCGTGGTCGACCGCGCACCCGGTGGTGGATGCCTACCGCGCCTACCACGCGATGCCCTACGATGCTCCGTCGTGGGCCATGGCCGCGGTGCTGTACGCCGTCCACCCGCAGGACAATTACTTCCAGGTGTCCGCCCCGGGCACGATCACGGTGCTGGACGACGGCCGCACGCGGTGGACTCCCGCGGCGGATGGCAAACATCGCTACCTGATCGCCGACCCGGCGCAGAAGGAGCGGGTGATCCACACGTACACGGAAATCGCGAGCCTGAAACCGGCGGGGCGGCCGGGACGATTCCGGAAACAATAGCGGTAAAGGCGGTAACTTGCCGGGCGGGAATTTCGCCTGGAATTGCAGTATCATCTAATAAGCGGATGTTGTCCACTCAGAAATCGCGGGGCACGGCCCTGCTCAGTTGCGTTTGGTTGCTGACGGTTTGCCGCCTGCTGCCGGCGGCCGATACCTCCACTTTCGAGAACACGGTCAAGCCCGTCCTCACGGGCACCTGCTCGGCGTGCCATAACAGCCAACTGGCTTCGGGCGGTCTCGACCTGGCGCCCTTTTCCAAGCCGGAATCGATCGTCGAAAGCCGGCAGGGCTGGGAACGAATCCTCGAGCGCATCCGCGCGGGTGAAATGCCGCCCGCCGGAATCCCGCGTCCGGCACGCATGGACGCCGCGATCCAGTACGTGCAGGGCGAGTTCGAGAAGGCCGACCGCAACGTGAAACCCGACCCGGGCCACGTCACCGCGCGCCGCCTGAACCGCAACGAGTACTCCAACACCATTCGCGATCTGCTGGCGGTGGAATACCACGCCGACAAGATCTTCCCGACCGACGATCTGGGCAACGGCTTCGACAACATCGGCGACGTCCTCACGATTTCTCCGGTGCTCATGGAGAAGTACATGGCCGCGGCCGAGAGCATCGCGTCCCGGGCCATTGGAGCGGACCCGCTGCCGAAGCCGATTACAGTTGAATACGCGGCCAAAGAGAAGAAGATCCGGCGCCCCGACGTGAGCACCATCGAAGCCAGCCACCGCGTGGATTTCGACGGCGAGTACATCGTGCGCTTCGGCCTGCCGGGAGAGCGCGGGGCGGACGCCAAGCCGGTGGCGCTGGGATTCTGGATGGACGGCAAGCTGCTCCAGACCATCCCGGTGGAGACCAAGCCTTCCAAGCTGGTGTACTTCAATCCGTATTCCGAGGAACAGATCCGGCTGTTTCTGCCGGAGGGCGACCACGTTTTCCGCGCCGGCTTCATCGACGATCCGTTCGTCAAAGGGCTCACGCCAGGAGAGTTCTACAACAACAAGAAGAATAAGTATCTGGACTCGATGGTTTTCATCGGCCCGTACGCGTCGACAGCCGAAAAGGCCAGCCGCAAGAAGATCCTGATCTGCGATCCGAACTCCGGCGCGGCGTGCACGGAGAAAATCCTGGCGGCGGTGGCGCACCGCGCGTACCGGCGGCCGGTGACGCGGAGCGAGGTGGCCTCGCTGATGAAGTTCGTGGCGCTGGCCAGGCAGGACGGCCAAACAGCGGAGCAAGGCATCCAACTGGCGCTCCAGGCCATGCTGGTTTCGCCCAACTTCCTGTTCCGCATCGAGCACGATCCCGCGGCGGCGGAGGCGGGCAAAGCGCATCCGGTATCGGAGGTGGAGCTGGCTTCGCGGTTGAGCTATTTCCTGTGGAGCTCGATGCCGGACGACGAGCTGCTCGGCATGGCCGAAGCCGGCAAGCTGCGCGCACCCGGCGCGCTCGACGCCGAGATCAAACGGATGCTGGCGGACCCGCGCTCGGCCGCGCTGGCGGACAACTTCGCGGGACAGTGGCTGGAGATCCGCAACCTCGACGTGGTGAAGCCGGACCCGCAGAAGTTTCCCGAATGGAGCCCCGAGCTGCGCGACGCCATGAAGGCGGAGACGCGCATGTTCTTCGATACCGTGCTGCGGGAGAATCGCCCGCTCTCCGATTTCCTGGATGCGCGGTACACCTTCCTGAACGACCGGCTGGCGAAGTTCTACGGCATTCCGGGCGTGGATGGCCCCGAGTTCCGCCGGGTGGACCTCTCGACCGACCAGCGCGGGGGCATTCTCACGCAGGCGGGCGTGCTGACGGTGTCGAGCTACCCGACCCGCACCTCGGTGGTGATCCGCGGCAAGTACATTCTGCAAAACATCCTGGGCGCGCCGCCGCCGCCACCACCGGCCGACGTGCCGCCGCTGGACGAAGCGGCCGTGGGAACTTCGGCGTCGCTGCGGCAGCAGATGGAATCGCACCGGGCGAATGCGGTGTGCGCGTCGTGCCACTCGAAGATGGACGTGCTGGGCTTCGGGCTGGAGAACTACGACGGCATCGGGAAGTGGCGGACCATGGACGGCAAGTTTCCCGTGGACTCGAGCGGCACGCTGCCGAACGGAAAAACGTTTTCGACCCCGGCGGAGATGACGGTGGCACTGAAGAGCCAGATGCCGGCTTTCGCGCGGTGCATGGTGGAAAAGATGCTGACCTACTCGCTGGGGCGCGGGTTGACGCCGAACGACGGGCGCACCGTGGACCAGATCACCCGGAAATGGAGCGAGCCGGGGTACCCGTTCCAATCGCTGATTTACCAGATCGCCGCCAGTCTTCCCTTCCAGTCGCGCCGGGGGGAAGTTCTAAGCAGCCAGAACACACTCAAACCGAAAGAGGTCGCGCACCCATGACGATCACTCGAAGAGCGCTGGCCAGACGAACATTTCTGAGGGGGATGGGAACGGCAGTCGCACTGCCGTTTCTGGATGCCATGGTCCCGGCGTTCGCCAGCGCCGCGCCCGGCAAGGCGCCGGTCCGCATGGCGTTTGTGTACGTGCCCAACGGCATCGACATGCGCAACTGGAACCCGGACTACGAGGGCAAGCTCGGCGAACTGCCGCGCATCCTCAAGCCCATGGAGCCGTTCCGCGAGGACATGCTGCTGCTGGGCAACCTGACGCACAACACGGGGCGCGCGTTGCTGGACGGCGCGGGCGATCACGGGCGCTGCTGCGGGTCGTACCTGACCGGCATCCAGGTGAAGAAGAGCACCACGGACATCCACGCCGGACTCTCGATGGACCAGATCGTGGCGCGGCATGTGGGCGGCCAGACGCGATTCCCTTCGCTCGAGCTGGGGCTGGAAGATGCGCGGCAGTCGGGCGACTGCGACTCGGGCTACTCCTGCGCCTACACCAACAACCTGGCGTGGCGCAGCGAAACGCAGCCGCTGCCGCCGGTTCTCAATCCGCGCGCGCTGTTCGAACGGCTGTTCGGCAACGGCGTGACCTCGAGCCCGGAAGCGCGGGCGCGGCAGACACGGTACCGGCGCAGCATTCTGGATTTCGTCACCGAGGACACCAAGCGCCTGGAAACCGGGCTGGGACCAACGGACCGGCGGAAGCTGGACGAGTACCTGGGATCCATACGCGAGGTGGAGCGGCAGATCGAGAAGGCCGAGAAGGACAACCAGCAGATCGATCCGCACATGGAGAAACCCTACGGCGTGCCGGCCGATTTCGCCGAGCACTTCAAGCTGATGACCGACATGGCGACCATCGCGTTCCAGGCGGACCTGACGCGCGTGATGACGTTCCTGGTGACCCACGAGGGCACTTCACGGGCGTACCGCGAGATCGGCATCTCGGACGGGCATCACCCCCTGACGCACCATCGCAACCAGGCCGACCTGATGGAGAAGGTGGCGCAAATCAACTGCTACCACGTGAAGCAGTTCGCCGGGTGGGTGGAGAAGCTGAAATCCATCAAGGAAGGCGACGGGACGCTGTTGGGCAACTCCATGATTGTCTACGGCGCGGGACTCTCGGACGGCAACCGGCACCTGCACGAGGATCTGCCGACCATGGTCCTGGGCCGCGCGGGCAATTATTTCAAGACCGGGCGGCGCATCGTCTACCGGCGCGAGACGCCGATGTGCAACCTGTTCCTGACCATGATGGACCGCATGGGCGTGCGGATGGAAAACTTCGGCGACTCGACAGGGCAGATTCAGGGGCTGGACCTGGCGTAAGCGAACGGCTCGCAGTCATTCCACTACCCGGACGAGGATCGAGGCCGTGACGCCGCCTTGCGACACGGTCAGCGGCACCTGGATTCCCGACTGCGCTTTTGCGGGCGCCCGGGCGTTGATCTGGTAGACGCCGATCTGGCCGGGCGCGAGGCCCGCGTAGCCGACCTGGAGCGGCACTCCTCCCAAACGGACATCGGGCGCCTGCAACGCCGCGGCCAGCGGCGAAGCTGGCGAGAGCATGCCGGCCGCGACCTCCGGAGAAGTCGGTCCGAGCCCGGTGGCGTAAATCGAGATGGCGTCGTCCGAGCGGATGGGGTTCGACCCGGTGACCAGTTGCTGATTGCTGTCCTTCACGACTACCGGAATTCCGGTGAGAGGACCGGCCGTGCCGCTCAGAAAGATGGCGGGCGCCAGGGGCAGCAGGTTGACGTAATAGTCGTCGCTCACGCCTCCCGGGGTGTACAGGGTCATAACCACGCTCCCACCCAGGTGCAGCGGCAACTGAGCGTTGACCTGGCCAGGCGAGGCGAACATCATGGGAACCGCCGAGCCGTTGGCCGTCAGGCAGGATTCGCCGATCGCGGTGGGCAAGGGGACCTCCTGGGTGGCCATGTTGACCGGGTTGAGGTTGGAGCCGAAGACGGAGATGAGCGAGCCGGCCGCGAGGTTCGAGGTCAGGTCGGCTGCATTCACAATGCGACCGATGGCCGGCGGCACGGTGGCGGCATCGTAATTCCAAGCCATGGCGGTGAAGCCCGAGACCGTGAGCGCGATGAGGGCATTCCGGTTGGCGAGCGGGGCCAAGGTCCGGGTGAAGACCGACGGGCTGGCCGAGACCAGCGGCTGCTCGGCCAGACGAGTGGGCCGGATGGGGTCGCCCGTCGCCAGGTCCACGTGTTCGACGATGCCGCTGTCTCCCGCGGCGGCCTGCGGGCCGGACATGCGGATGCCGAAGCCATCCACGAAGGCAAATCCGGCAGGGAAGCCGGCGCCGGTCGAGGTTGCGACGGGCACGAGCGAACTGTTGAGCAGGGTGTTCCCGGCCAGAAACTGGCCGGAACCCGAGGCGGCAAATGCACCGCTGAGCGTTGCCGGAAGCTTGCGCGAAACGATGAAGGTATCGTCGGCAGCATCGTACAAGGTGACGGTGCCATCCGCGGAAACCGCCAGAATGGCGCCGCCGTCAGGTGTCGCGGCCAGCACGGTATCCGTGTTCAAGGTGTTCTGAAAGACCCCGAGGCTGGGCAGCGCCGCCGAGGTCTGGCTGGCCAGGTCGATCCGATCGATGGCGCCGGCCGCTCCCACCACCCGGGAGGCTGCCAGGATGGCGTTCCCGGAAGCCGCCACCGAACGCGGGTAGTGGCCGAGCGGCAGGGCGACCGGCGGCAACTGCTGAAGCGTGTCGAGGTCGTACACGTAAAGCAGCTGCGAATTGTCGTGCCCGATCAGCAGGTATTTCTGGTCGAAGGTGATGGCCATCCGGGTGGGCGTGTTCGCGGTGCGCAGCGCGGCGACCGAAGACAACGCGGAACCGTCAAACACCAGCACCTGGTTGAGGTCCTGACGCAGCACATAGAACCGGTCGCGAGCCGGATCCGCCAGGAGATCCACCAGTATACCGGGCACGTCGGTGAACGAGCCCCTTTCGTCGGGCCGCCGGTTGTTGACCAGGATGCGAACCGGTGGCGGCAGATTCACCGCATCGGGCGATGAAAGATTCAGGGCGCCCACCACCGTCCCCCGCTGGGCGGAGAACGTGACGGGGTCGATGGTCACCTGCACGGCGGCCGGAGTGCGTCCGGAGGACGGAGAAATCGTCACGCCGGCCAGACCGGTGGCGAGCGAGAAGGAAGTTTGCCCGCCGCCCGGATCGACGATATTCAGCGTGCGGGTGATGGCCCCGTGCACGCAGAAGTTTCCGGAAAAGACGAGGTCTTCGCGGTCCGCCGCCAGCCGGTGAGCGGAAGACAAAGCGCCTACCGGCAGCACCAGCACGCCGCTCTCGGAAACGGCGTACACGGTATCGCCCGCGGCATTCAGGAGGCTCCTTCCGGCCAGGTTTTCGGGGAGTCTAAGCTGCTCCCGCACGGTGAGGTTGTCGGCATCCACGATGGAAAGCACGGGCGGCGCCGCGGCGGCGGCGCCGGAGCCGGCTTGCGCCACGGGAATCTGCGCGTAGAGGACGCCCGCGGCGGAATCGACGGCCAGGGATCCGACCCCCAACGCTCCGAGGGCGTTGGCGAACTGCGACAGGAGCTCGCCACCGCGGTCGAAGACCCCCCAGCCCGCCGCGTAATAGGAACCGTCGCGGGCCACACTGACTACCCGCGGGCCCAGCGGAGGGGTGGCGGTATAGCCCGCCGAACGGATGTGTTTGGCGGCCACATCGTAGGAGAAGCGGATGGTGTCGGTGAGTCCGAAGATCCAGCGCCCGTCGGCGGAAGCCGCCATGGCGGCAGCCACAATCTGGACTGGCGGCGTGCCTGGCGCGGCCGGGAGAGTGGCGGCGGTGACGCCGGCGACCGTATCCACCAGTTGTGTCTGCCCGCTAGCGGGATCGAGCAGCAGGAATTCGCCGGTGGTGGCGACCAGCGCCATCCCATCGGCTCCGAACGCGGCGCCCAGGGGAGGACTGTCGAGGGTGAAGGTTTGCCGCGCTCCGCTCGAAAGGTCGATGACGGTCAATGCGTTGCCGGGCGAGCCGGGGGCCGCAACGTTGCCGAAGTGAGTGGCCACGAGATAGTGGCCGTCCTGGGAGATCGCCAGCGAGGAAGGTCCCGGCGCCACGTGCATCGAAGTGCGGATGGTATTGTCGCCGAGGGACAGGACATCGATCCGGGCGGCGGTGAAGTTGGCGATGTACAGCACGCCACGCGGTTCATCCAGAGCCAGGTCCGCCGCCTGGCCGCTAATCGGGGCCACGAGGCCGAAGGTGGCGGAAGCCGCGGGAACCGCCAGGGAGGCCAGCCATACTGCAAGCAGAACGATCGACTTTTCGCACCGCATAAAGTTCTTATCGGCCGCGCCGATAAGTTTCAACAGAGTGAAGATTCGTCAGAAACGCGCAATCCGCCGACTCGGGAGGGCCGGGTTGCTCGCGGCGGCGTGGGTGCTGGCGCTGCCCGCCGAGCAGCAGACCGGCGTCATGACACGCATCTCGGCGACGGCCCCAGACGCGGTCTTTCTGGTGGACGGGGAAGTGATCACCGGCGCGGCGGTGTTCACGTGGCCGGCCGGCAGCAAGCACGCCCTGTGGATCGCCACGGCGCAGAATGGCATGTCCTCGACGAAAACGCAGTACGTTTTCCAGCACTGGAGCGCCCCCAGCGGGCCGCTGGGCTCGTCTTCCAATTCCGTCACGATCACGGCCGACCCGGCAATCGCGGGGTACAACGCGGACCTGACCACGGAATACGCTGTCAGCCTGATCTTCTTTTCCTGCGCCGACGAACCGTGCGTCTCTCCGGGCACGGTCTGGGTAAACCAGGTGGCGTATTCGGAGAGTGGCGACGCGTGGGCGGCGGCCGGGTCGACGGTTACGCTGGAAGCATCGCCAAACGCGGGCTACGTGTTTGCCGGGTGGGGCCAGGGCGCGCAGCCGGCTCTTTTCTCGATGGTGCTGAATCAGCCCACGTCGGTCTATCCTTTATTCGCGCCGGCGCGCGAAATCCAGCTGCTGACGTCGCCGGACGGCCTGCAAGTGCTGGCGGACCGGGCGACGGTGACCACGCCGGCGACTCTGGAGTGGGGATGGAACACCACCCACACGCTGGGCGCGGTATCGCCGCAATGGGACCATTACGGACGCCAGTGGCTGCTTCGCTCCTGGAGCGACGGCGGAGCGCTGACCCACACCTACCAGATGCTGGCCGGGGCGGCGGCGGCCACGGTGACCGCGCAGTTTGTCCCCGCTGTGGCGGTATTGCTGGCGACCAATCCGCCGGGATTGACCCTCACAGCCGACGGACACGACGCACCCTCGCCGGTAAGCCTGTTCTGGGCGTCTGGCGACACCCACACGGTGACCGCGCCCTTGCATCAGTACGATTCGGCGGGCGGCCCCTGGGCGTTCCGCTCGTGGTCCAACGGCGCGGCGAACCAGCAGAGCATCACGGTGACGGACGACCAGGCCGGGACCGGAATCCGGCTCACGGCGGCTTACGACCCGCTCAGCCGCATTCGCGTGGAGAGCGTCCCGACCGGCCTGGCTCTCTCGGTAGACGGCGCGGGTTGCGTAACGCCCTGCGAAGTCGAGCGCGCGCCAGGGAGCACGGTGCGGATCACGGCGCCGGCTTCTTTTCCGATTGCGGATGGCGCGCGCCTCGGTTTCGTCTCCTGGGAAGGCTATGACGGCGGCGGGTTGACGGCGGCGGCGGGATACCACAAGATCACGGCGCGGTATCAGACGGCATACCAGCTGACGCTCACGACGGTGCCCGCCGATTCGGGCGCCTGGCAACTGGCGCCGGCGAGCGCCGATGGATTCTTCCCGGCCGGAAGCGTCATAAACATCGGCTACCAGCCTTCGAACTTGATGAAGTTCCGCGGTTGGGGAGGGGACCTGAGCGGATCGTCGAATCCGGCGGCATTGACGATGGACGCGCCCCACGGGGTGGCGGCCATGCTCGACCGGCTGCCCGCTCCACCGCCTCCGCCCCGGGTGACGACCGCGGCAGGAGAGACGCCGGCGTCCGCCGTGGCTCCCGGCTCGATTGCTTCGCTGTTCGGGAGCGACCTGGCGGACTCGACGGCGGAAGGGCTCACCAACCCGCTGCCGCAAAGCCTCGCGGGAGCGACGCTGGAGTGCGCCGGGTATCTGCTCCCCTTGCTGTACGTCTCAACGGGGCAAATCAACTTTCAGGTTCCAGGCGATCTCGCGCCGGGACCGTACCGGCTGGAACTGCACCGCCCCAATACTCCCGTCACCGAAGTGCCGTTTACCGTCGCGCGCAACGCTCCGGGGCTGCTGCTCGCCACGCACGCCGACGGCTCGCCGGTAACGGCGGATTCGCCCGCAGTCCCGGGCGAGGCCATCGTGCTGTATGGCACTGGCTTCGGGCCGCTGACGCCTATGCCGCTGGACGGCTTCCAGGTTCCCTCCGCTCCGCCGTATGCCCTGGCGGACCCGGTGGAGGTGCTGCTCGGAGACCGCGCCCTGGCGCCGGATTCGGCCGGCGCGGCCGCCGGAGCGGTCGGGCTGGTGACGGTTGTGGCACGGATTCCCGAGGACCTCGACACCACCACTCCGGCCAGCATCACCGTGCGGTCGGGCGGCGTTTCGAGCAATTCCCTTCCCCTGAGACCCGCGCCCGGGAAGTAACGGATGCGTGTAACCCGTTACGCGTTGCTTTGTGGTTGTGCCCGATTTGTAAGCGCAGGTAGTGGGCGGGAGTTGCCCGCCCACGCGAAGATTACCAGTAGAGCTTCATCGAGACCTGCATGCGGCGCGCGGAGTTCGACTGCGAGCGCCAATTACCGAAGTTGGCGTTCTGGAGCGTGGTGCCGCCGCTGAGGGGGCCAAACTGGGTCCGGTTCAGGAAGTTGAACGACTCCCACCGAAATTCTATGCGCTTCGACTCTTTGAGGGTGATGCTCCTGGCCAGGGAAATGTTCTCATTGAAGCCGGGGAAGTAGCGCAATTTGGGGTTGTACCGCGTCAAGGTTCCCAGCGCGGTCGTAGGCTGAGTGCCGAAGAACGAAACCGGCTGGAAGAAGCTGTCCGCCCCGGGATCGAATTTTCCCGTGTAAGACCCGGCCCATCCCTCGTAAGTGGACACCGTGGGCCGGTTTCCTCCGTTGAAGATGGGGAAGCTGACGGTCGTTCCCAGGCCCATGGGGGTCCCGCTGGAGTACCCCTGAATTCCGGAGAAACGCCAGCCGCCGAAGATAGCGGACCCCACGCTCTTGCCGCTCAGGAACCGCCTCCCCTTCCCGAAGGGCAACTCATACACATAGTTCAGCTTCACGACATGGGTCTGGTCGTAGGATGCAATCGACTTTTCCAGACTGCGGTTGTACTGGTCCTCAGGCTCGCTGCCTCCGCTGTCGGAGTCGGTCAGGAGCTTCGAGAGCACGTAGGAGGCTTGCACGGTGAGGCCCGAGGAATACCGGTGCGAGAACTTCACCTGCATCGAATGGTAGGTGGAGTGGCCAATCTTGTCACCTTGGCCATTAATCGTATCAACGGTGGAATACTGCGGGTAAGGCCGCAGGGATTGCCCCACGCTCGCCCCGGTGCCCCAGAGAGCGTTGAAGCCCGGCCAGGGCGGGGTGATTCCGGCGGCGTTGGCGAGGGCTCCGCCCACCGTCGAGGCCAGCAAGGTCTTGCCCGACGACGTGAACGGGCTGAGGTTGGCCGGCAGTTTCGCGAGGTTGAGCTGGTTAAACGCCAGAATATTAGACTGGATGTCGGATGCCAGCGTAGCCACGTAACCGACCTCCAGCACCGAGTTGGCGGTCACCTGGCGTTCGATATTGAAGGCGTAATTGAGTTCATCGGATGGCGTGCTGGCCGCTTTCCCGTTGTAATAAGGAACGTTGGAGCCGTTGCCCACCGAGGGATCGATATCGGGGACCTGGGCCCACGCCGGCGCGCCGTTCTGCATAGCCCAAAGCGGGTTGAGACCCAGGCTTTGGTCGCTCACGGTGATTCGCTGCACGATTCCGAGGTTGTGCGAGGAACTGCCTTCGTAGGTGAGTGGCCCGAAGCTGCGGCTGGCAGAGCCCCGTATGGTGGTCTTATTATTCAGGGAGTAAGCGAAGCCCAACCGCGGTCCGAAGCCGTGCCAGCCCGAGGTCAGATAGTCGCTACCTATCCTCCCCGGACCAGAGCCGGCGAAAATCAGCGCGCCCGGAAGCCCGCCGGCTCCGGGGTTCGGGGTGGTCGGGCTCAGATCGCTCGCCTGGTCGTTCCCCACCAGCAGCGGCCGGGCCAGTTCAAAGCGCAGCCCGAGATTCAGGGTAAGGCGCTGTGATACACGCCAGTCGTCCTGAAAATACGCCTGGTGAGTACGGAATTCGGTGGCGAGGTATCGTGGCGTGTCGAGCGAATAGCCGGATACCTGTCCCAGCAGGAAAGATGCAAACGCGCTCCCGCCGCCGGTGGCCTGGCTGGTAACCAGCGGGACGCCGGTATTCAAATCCTGGAAGGTCACATTCCCCGAGATGTTCTGCAATCCGAAACCGTTGTAGTGGGTATTGTTGTAGAAGTAGCCCCACTTAAAAGTGTGCGGGCCGGCGGTCTTGGTCATGTCGTCGTGGAATTCCACCACGATGTTATCCGAACCGTTGGGCGCGGCCACGCCCCAATTGGTGAACTCGCTGTTCGTAAAATTGACCTGCGGAAAGTTGTCGTTGCAGTCGGGATAATTCGGGATGCAGATTTTGCTCTTCCAGCCCGTCGCCGTGGTGGGAAGTCCCTGGGACTCCGGTGCGCCGCTGTAGGTGTCGAACGCGCCGTGATTCTGCTCCCAGTTGTTGCCGCCCGCGTAGAAGCGGTTCAGCAAAGTGGGCGAGAGCGTGTAGTCGTAACTGATGCGGTAGACGTCAGACCGGTTATAGCCGGGGTTGCCGGCCAGGGGCTCGGGAAGACCCGGAGCGCCGGTGGGGCCGTACAGGTCCTGTTCCCTGGTGCGCTCGAAAAAGAACGAGAGCCTCTGTTTGGAGGTTAGCACCTGGTCGCCCTTGATGCTGTACTTGTTGTTCGGCGATATGCTGCTGCCGGCCGAAACATAGTTGTTGCGGACGTAAGCCGAGGTGCCGGGCGCCGCCGCAACATTGGGTGCCAGCAACGGCTTCACGTAATTGATGATCTCCTGGGAGATCGGGTCGATGCGCGATTGCGGAATCTGGTTATTGGGAAACGGGGTCCTGACATACGAGCCGTTCACCAGCGTGGTGGTGCCCGGATCGTAGACCTGGTACAACTGCCCGCTGGCATTCACATAGTTGTGCAGGTCGCCGGTGTAGAATTCCGGCGGCGGAACGCTATAGGGAGTCGGGGTCGCTCCCGCGCGGTTGCGGAAGCCCTCGTAGGAGAAGAAGAAGAAAGTCTTGTCTTTGCCGTGGTACACCTTGGGAATCCAGACCGGCCCCCCTACCGTGACTCCGAAATCGTTCTGCTTGTAGACCGGCTTGGTGGCGCCGTAGAAGCCTTTGGCGTCCAGATCCTGGTTGCGCAGGAACTCGTACGCGTCCCCATGCAACTGGTTGGTGCCGGACTTGGAAACGAAACTCATAGTGCCGCCGGAGGCGTGGCCGACCTCGGCCTTGAAGCCGCCGGAGGTCACGCTGAATTCCGTGAGCGCGTCTACCGAGGGGGTGTTGATCTGCGTCCAGGTGACCCCGTTGGAGTCCAACTGGCCGGCGGTAGTAACGGTAGAGCCGTCGAGCGTCATGCCATAGGCTCCGCCTTTCCCGCCGCCGACGCGGTACTGGCCCGTGGAGTTGACTTCGGCCGTGCTGGCCGACAGGTCGAAGGGGCTGCGCACCGCCCCGTTCACCACCACCGGCAGATCTTCCACCAACCGGTTGGATACTTCGGTGGCCACCCTGCCAGTCTCGGTCTGCAAGAGCTGCTGGTTGGCCATCACCTCGACCGTCTGTTGAGTAGTGCCCACTTCCAGGGTCACATCCAAAAGCACGGTCGATCCGGCGTCTACCACGACGTTGGTGGCGACATAGGCTTTGAAGCCAGTGTTTTCGACCCGGACCTGGTAACTTCCCACCGGCAGCGAGGGCACGGTGAAGTCTCCCGATGCGGTCGTCTTCGTCTTGAAGCTTTCGTTGGTGCTGGTTTGAACCGCGGTAACCTGCGCGCCGGGCACGACGGCCCCGCTCGAGTCCTTGACCGTACCGGTGATGACGCCGCGATCGGTCTGTGCCACGAGGTTTGCCATGGCGCAGACGCCAAGCAACACACAGAATCGGAGAATACGCACTTACACCCCCAAAATTTGGCGAGATTGGAGCCTAATATCTACTCCCCCAAAGCAATTTGAACCAAACTGGTCCTAATAAAGTATGCACCCGCTGGCCTCCCGAGACAACGGCAACTTGCAATTTCAGGCCAGAATTTCCATTTTGGCTTCCTGCCACCAGCAATTATACATCTAAGCACTTTCGTTGGCGCTGCCTCCTCCGGGGGATGCCGGAGCTGGTCGAACGCGCGTGCAGATCGCATGGATATGCGGCGACTGGACGCCGCCCGGGGAGCCGCGCGGGCGGCCGCGACTCGACAGGGAGACAGGTGGGATAAAGCGTGCGAAGACCGCTTCCCGACAGTCGCGGCTCTGTAACGATTACCTGGCGTTCACAACGCCCGCCGGCTTCGGCCCGCCATCGAGGATCTCCGGCGGGCAGCCGCCGGCCATGAGCTTGAAGTTCTCGATGAACCGCGCGGCCAGCGTGGCGTACTTGTGGTAGTAATCGTCCCGGTTGGGCCACGTATTGGCGGGATCGAGGATGTGCGCGGGCACGCCTTCGCATTCGGTGGGCACGCTGAATCCGAAGACGGGATCCTGGCGAAACTCCACGGACTTCAGCTTTCCCGCGAGGGCGGCCGTGAGCAGCGCGCGGGTGTGCCGGATGCTGATGCGCTTGCCAACGCCGAACGGTCCGCCGGTCCATCCGGTGTTGACCAGCCAGCATACGGCGCCATGCTTCAGCAGCCGCGCCTTCAACATTTCGGCGTAGGCATAGGGGCGGTGCACCATGAAAGGCCCGCCGAAACAGGTGCTGAAAGTGATTTCAGGCTCGGCGCCGAGTCCGATCTCGGTGCCCGCGATCTTGCTGGTGTAGCCGGAGATGAAATGGTAGATGGCCTGGTCGGGGCTCAGGCGGGAGATGGGCGGCATGACGCCGCTGGCATCGCAAGTCAGGAAGATGACGTTCTCGGGGTGCCCGGCCATCTTCGGCGGGAGGTAATTTTCGATGTAATCGAGCGGGTATGCGCCGCGGGTGTTTTCGGTGAGCGCATCGTCGTTCAAATCGAGCCGGCGCGAGAGCGGATCGAGCACCACGTTTTCCAGGATGGTGCCGAATCGGCGCGTGCAGGCGTGGATCTGCGGTTCGGCCTCGGGCGAGAGGCGAATCACCTTGGCATAGCATCCGTCCTCGAAATTGAAGATGCCGTTGTCGCTCCAGCCGTGCTCGTCGTCGCCGATGAGGTTGCGCGCCGGGTCCGCCGAAAGGGTGGTTTTGCCCGTGCCGGAGAGGCCGAAGAAAAGCGCCACATCGCCGGCCGGCCCCACGTTGGCCGAGCAGTGCATGGGCAGCACGCCCGCCAGCGGCAGAAGGAAATTGAGCACCGTAAATATGGTCTTCTTGATCTCGCCTCCGTAGAGGGAGCCTCCGATAATGGCCAGCCGCTGGGCGAAATGGAGGATGATGAACGTCTCGGTGCGGGTGCCGTCGATGAGCGGGGAGGCCTGGAAGGACGGCGCGCAGATCAAGGTGAACTCGGGCACGTGCCGCTTGAGATCCTCGGTGCCGCGGATCTTCATGAACATGTTGCGCGCGAAGAGGCTGTGCCACGCTTTTTCGGTGACGATGCGGATCGGCATGCGATACTCCGGATCGGCGCCGGCATAGCAGTCCTGCACGAAAACGTCGCGGCCCTGGAGAAATCCCTGCATGCGGGTGAGCAGGGCGCTGAATTTCTCGGCGCTGAACGGCCGGTTGTATTCGCCCCACCAGACATGGTTCTCGGTGGAGTGCTCGCGGACGATGAACTTGTCGGCCGCCGCGCGCGCGGTGTGCTTGCCGGTGGTCACGACCATCGGGCCCAGGTGCGAGATGCGCGCCTCGCCGCGGAACACCGACTCTTCGTACAACGACGCGGTCGGCAGGTTCCAGTAAACGCGGTGCAGGTTGGAGAGTCCGTGGTTCTGGAGGCCATAGACGCTGGCCAGCCTGAGGGCTTCGGGCTGCGCGGGCGATGGAAGATCGAGATAGGGGTTCATCGCCAGTCCCTCACCAGTTTGCGGTCGCCTAGGAACATCTCGTTGGGCGCGCTGGGGTCGAGCGCCCACTTGATGCGGTCGGTGCCTTCGGTCACCTCCTTGAGCGTGCCGCAGAAACTCAAGCGCAGGTGGCCCTCCATACCGAATTCGCGGCCCGGCACGGCCACCACGCGGACCCGGTCGAGCAGGAAGCGCGACAGCTTCTGAGAGTCTTTTTCGTAGGCGCTGAAGTCCGGGAAACAATAGAAAGTCCCGCCGGGGTTCACCACTCTCACGCCGGAAAAAGCGTTGAGCCGGTTGATCATCACGTTGCGGTTGTTTTCCAGCGTGAGGCGCAGGCTTTCGATGGACGACTGCACGCCGTTGAGAGCCCCGACGGCGGCCCACTGCGAAGGCGCCGCCGGGCCCGAGGTCTCCTGCGACTGGATGTTGGTCATGGCCCGGATGAGGGTCTTGTTGCCGACGGCCCAGCCGATGCGAAAGCCCGTCATGGCGTACATCTTCGAAACACAGTTGATGACCACGAGCTTGGAGCTGTCGAGGTGGGCCTCGGTGGCGAAGCGGTAGCAGTTGGAGGGCAGGCGGCCGTCGAAGATCAGCCGGTTATACGTGTCGTCCATGACCAGGTAGAGGTTGCGCTTCTCGCAAAGCTCCACCACGCCGGCGACGAATTCATCGGAGTACACCACCCCGGAAGGGTTGTTAGGGCTGTTGAGGATGATGGCCTTGGTGTACGGACCCACGGCTTCGGCGATCTCCTCCACGGTGGGCTCGAAACCTCCGTCGCGCGCGGCCACTGGAACCGGCACGCCGCCAGCGATCTTGACCATCTCCGGGTAGCTGACCCAATACGGCGTGGGGAAGACGACTTCCTCCTTGGGATCGAGAATGGCATGCAGCAGCACCATGAGGGACTGCTTGGCACCGCTCGAAGCGATCACGTTTTCAGGTGACACCAGGCGGCCGTAGTGCTCTTCGGTATAACGGATGATGGCCTTTTTGAGCGCCGGAATGCCGTCGGCGGGCGTGTATTTCACGTCGCCGGTACCGAGGAGGGATGCGCAACTGACGATGGCATCGATGGGCGCTTTGCTTTTCGGCTCGCCGCCTCCCAGGTGGATGACCGGCTCGCCTTTTTCCCTGAGCAGCGCCGCGGTTTCGTTCAGTTTCAGGGTGGGCGATTCGCAAATGGATCTTGCTAACTGGCTCAGACTCATTGGTCACGTCCTTCGAATAGACTGATACCCCGTTGCTCCAGTGTTTGGGGATTACTAACAGTATACAATGATGACGCTCACCCGTATCAGGAGTTGAGAACCCCAAAGGCCGAATGCCGCCGAACCGGCGTTTCGCGTCTTCCCCCCCGCAAAGATCGGCGCAATCAGCGGCTCTCGGGAGATCGTATCCAGACGTCTCCGAGTGTTTCATTCACTGTAAAAATCATCTGGCGAGGTGAAACTGCGATGGAGGAATTGCCCAGTTTGTAGCGCGCGAGCGGAAACGTCTCGACGCTAAACGATGGGCCCAAAGGCCGTTTCGTTCGTGGATCCAGCCGGCGCGCGGAAATCTGCTCGTAATCGCCCATTACGAAATAGAGCAGTTTCCCGTTGGGAGACCACTGTGGCACGGAGGCGTAGTCCGGCGGATCCGTCACCGGAATCCACTGTGCCTCCGGCATGGGCGTTCCATTATTCCAGGGCGCGACAAAGATCGTGCTGCGATCCGCGCCGGATTTTCCGCGGAAAGCCACGAACCGCGAATCGGGCGATATTTTCGCCTCACTTGCGCTCCACGTCCCAGATTCCAAAACAATTCGCCTTTCGCGTGTCTGCGTGTCCAGCAGCCCGATTCTTTGCAGCCGGTCGCCCGTCGCGAACAGGACAAGCCGGTCTCCGGGCAGCCACCCCACCGGCCTGCCGCAGTCCTGGCACGAATCCTCCGCCAGCCCGCCGTCCGCCGGGACGATCGCGACCCGGGCGGATTTTCCCGCCATGTGGCGGAAAGCGATCCGGGCGCCGGCGGGCGAAATTACCGGGCGGGACACACGGTTGGGGATCCCTTCGGAAGGCCGCTCGGAATCCGACGTTGCGGTGACCACCGTTTCCTGACCAGTCGACATGTTGCGCAGGCGAATCTCTGTCACATCCCCGTGCTGGGTCTGGAATGCGCAGAATTTTCCATCGGCCGACAGGCTGGCGCCATCGGGCTGGAAGCCGCCGTTTCCGGGCAGCCGCGACCTGGGACCGGTTACCACGCCCGAATCCGCGTCCATCGGCACGGCCCACAGGCCGATGGTCTGGGTACCGCTGCTGAAGACGACCGATCCTCCGGCCGAAAGAACCGGATCACCGTCGATGCTCGATCCGGCCGTGACTCGCTCCGGAGCGCCCTCGACGTGAAAGGAGCGCTCGGAAAGAGGTACGCTCCAGATATTTTGCGTATCTCCCTTTGCGGCCGCGAAGATCATGCGGTTATTCCACCAGTCTCCCGGAAGAACCTGCTGACTATTCGGATTCAGACCGGCCCGGACGAACCAGTCGTGGTCACCGGTTTGGACACTGGCGCCACGGCTATTCTCTATCGGCACAAACCACCAGGCGCGCGGTTGTCCGGGCACCTGCGATCCGCTCACCAAAAGCGATTTTCCCCCAGGCGCCCAGACCGGGGCCCGTGCGGACGCAAGATCGGCCGCGACCTGCCGTGGCGCGCCGCCGGCCGCCGGAATCACATACACCTTGCCCCACGAAGTGTAGCGATCTCTTATCCAGTATGCGATCCATCGTCCATCCGGGGAAAAGCGGGGCCGCCGTCCCTGTTTGGCGACCATGCGGATCTGGCCGCCCAAGCTCGGCACGACGTAAATACCGCCGCCATCGCGCTCGGACCGGAAGGCGATGTGGGTGCCGTCGGGCGAGAAGGAGGGCTCGTGCTCGTCCGCGGGATCGCGCGTCAGTCGGACGGAGTCGCCGCCCGCGGTCTGCCGCACCCAGATGTCCAGGTTGCCTTCCGCGCGGTCCGAGGCATAAGCCAGCAGCTTGCCGTCGCGCGAGATGGCCGGCTCCGTCGTCAGTCCGGCATCGTTGGTGGCGCGAATCAGTGCGTACTCCTTCGGTGCGGCTTCGCGGTGTCCGGACGCGGTGTAGAGGTAAACGGCCGCCCCCACGAGGAGCAGCGCGCTCACCGCGCTCACCGCGCTCACCGCAACCTTGCGCGAGCCGGAGAAGCGGAGCGACCGCCAGCGAGGCAGCGCTCCACCGCCAGCGCTCAGTTGCTGCAACTGCGCTCGAACGTCTTCCATCTGCTGGAAGCGTTCCTCCGGGTTCTTGCGAAGGCAGCGCCGGACCAGGTCGTCCAGTTCGCGTGGCACGCCGGGTCGCATCGCGGCAATGGGGCGAGGCTCGTCGCGCAAGATCGCAGCCAGCGTTGCGACCTTGGTTTCCCCGTAGAAAGCGCGCTGTCCCGTGGCCAGTTCGTAGAGCACGGCGCCGAAGGAAAAAATGTCGGAGCGGGCATCCACGCGCCGGCCCTCCGCCTGCTCGGGCGACATGTACGCCAGGGTGCCGACGATGGCGCCGTCTTCGGTGTTTGTGGTAATCGTCTCGACGTCACCCGCCGCGGATATCCCGGACTGGATCGACTTGGCGAGCCCGAAATCCAGCACCTTCACCAAGCCGCGCGGCGTCACCATCACATTCGCGGGTTTCAAATCCCGGTGGACGATCTGTCCGGCATGAGCGGTGGCCAGCGCGTCCGCCACCTGCACGGCGTAGTTCAACACATCTTCCAGGGGCAGCATCCCGCCCGATAGCATCTGGCCCAACGTCCGCCCCTCGACGAGTTCCATTGCGATGAACTCGCAACCCTCGAAGTTGGAGATCTCATAGATGGTGACGATGTTCGGATGATTCAACGCCGAAGCCGCCCGCGCCTCGAACCCGAAACGCCGCTTCAACTCCGGGTTGCTCGCCGTCGGCCGGAGCAATTTGAGCGCGACCAGCCGTTCCAGTTCCAGATCGCAAGCCTTGTAGACCTCGCCCATACCGCCCTCGCCGAGCTTTTCGAGGATCTCGAAGTGGCCGAGACGGCGAGGAATCATATGGAAGGACACTATACCATAGCTGCCCCGCCGCCCCGCGCGCTGGGAAGGTTGCTGCCGCCGCTGGCCATTTCGGTCCGGCGCTTGCTGCAGTCCGGAAAGCGAAATATCTGTAAATCGCCGAGCAACCTCAGAAGGTCAGCCGGTCCTTTTTCGCCTCGATCTTGGCGGCGTCCACGCCGGGGACCTTCTTCAGGTCTTCAATCGACTTGAAATTCCCGTTCCTGGTGCGATATTGGATGATGGCCGCGGCCTGCGATCGCGGCAGCGACAGCCGGCTCTCGAACTCGATCGCCGCGGCCTTGTTCACGTTGAGCTTGGGGAGCCCCTCGCCGGCGTAGTTCTTGGCCAGATACTCCACCACGGCGCGAAAGTCGCTCTCCGAACCTATGGCGCCGAGGGTCACCATCTTGTCGACCGTCTGCTGCCACCCGTCGTGGTCCTGGCGGAGGGAAAGCGACCGCTCCAGCTCGTGACACTGGCTGCACAGCTTCTGGGTCTCCTCTCTGCCGGGACCCTCCGGCAACTGCGCCCGCGCGCCGCCGGCGGCGAACGCAAGAGCGAGTGCGAATAAGAGCGAGCGTGATGAAGTCATAGTCGTTACCTTATAGGATGCTCAAAGACCCGGAAAACCGCTGGTTGAGAAGGCGGGAAAGAATTTGGCCACAGATGAACACGGGCGCGGCTCAGAATCGCGGCCGCGTGCTTGCAGGCAAACAGCGAACTGGCCCCGGAGGGTACCCCGTTCGGGGGCGAAGGCCAGATGGCATTCTTCAGCATCCTGCTAATGCTCGATGGGGAAGCCGAAGGCGTAGAGTGTGCCGTCGTGGGTCCCCAGATACAACTGGGTGCCGCCCTCGGACAACCCGCCGCCATGCACGAAGGATGTGATGGTCTTGCCGCTCGACCACAGCTCCTTGCCGGTGGCGGGGTCGAGAGCGTAGAGGATTGCGGGCGAGGAGCGCTGCGCGCGCTCGGCCGCGGTGATCCGGCCGTCGCTCGTGCGGAACTCGCCGCTGGAGACCGCGAAGACCACACCGTTGACGATCATCGGCGGGAGCGGAGACACCATGTCGCGCGAGACCCAACCGGGCTGGAGCGCGGGAGCGCCGTTCTGGTCCGCCACTTTCCAGGCCACGATCGCGCCGTTGGCCACGCTGCCGTTGGCCACCGGAGCCGCTGCCGGCGCCAATACCCAGCGCGTTCCCACGATGTCCTGCCAGCTTGACAGCGCGCCCGCCGCGAAATCCGCCGCCTCCGAGTACACCGGCGTTTTGGATAGAGCCGTCTGCAAGGCTGCGGTATCCAGAAGATGGATTCTGCCATCTCTTGTGGCCGCGGCGAGCAACGTTTTATCTTTGTACTGGAAGATCACCGGAGAAGAGCTGAAGCCCGGCTTGCCGTCGCTGTACACATCCTTCAGCTTCAGAGTTTTGGGCTCGAGCGCGGCGATCTCTCCGGCGTCTGTGGCCACGTAGACTGTGCCATCGGGACCGATGGCGGCGCCGGCCGATCCGGCAATCCCGCCGCTCGACGGTTTCCAGGTGGCCACCGCTTTAGAGGCTAAATCCAGGGCCCACACGGCATCGGGTACGCCGCCGCAGCCCGCCGTGGTTACGGCATAGGCCGCGCCGTCGGCTATGATCAATCCCTGCGCGTTGGCGTTGGCCGGAAGGAACGGTAATGCCGGCTGCGGTTCCTCGCCGTTGGAAACGTACATCGAGTGAAACATGCCGTCGCTCGACAGCGCATACAGCCAGCTCACGCGAGCGGCATAGATGTCGTTCCCGGCCACAGCGCCGCGGTTGCCGACGGCAGCCGCGCGGCCGCCTCCCGCGCGGCCGGGACCGCCCGCGCCAGCGCCCCGAGCCGCCATCTCCGCCAGGATCACCGCGCCCTGGCCCGGCTCTCCGACGCCGCTCTTGGCCGCTCCGCCGCGCCCGCCGCCGCCACGGCCGCCCGGCGCGCCTCCGGGAAATTCGTAGCCCATGGGGCGCGCGAGGTTGGCAGTCAACCCGCCAGGGCAAGTCAGCGAACCGCCTGGCTGCGGCGCTCCGGACGCGAAATGCTTCTGCCATTCGACCCGGCCGAGATCGGTGTCGAAGGCGAACACGTTATCGGAGCTGCCTCCCACGAACGCGTAGGAACGGAAACCGCGGTAACCGATGTAACGGTCGAGCAGCACCGCCGTGGTCAGCGCATTCAACTGTTTGGGGTCGTTCGAGACCTTGATCTTCCACGCCAGCGAAAAGCCCGGTTTCTCCAGGGACAGTTTAGAGATCTTGGCATCCGCCCGCACCCACGACGAACGTTGAGCATCGCCGCCGCTGGTGGACCAGTCCCCGCCGCCGCGGCCGTACTGGGCGTGCGCCGCGCCCATCCAGACGAACGCGCAGCCGAAACCGACAGTCACCCCTCTTCGCATCACCGACCTCCTTGTTTCATCTCTTCCCCAACGCCCGCGCGATGGCCTGCTCGGCCAACGGCGCCATCACGCCGTAACCGGCGTCATTGGGATGCAATCCGTCGCCGGTCAACTCTCGTTTGAGATTTCGGCCTTCCGCCAGCGCCGAGTAGTAATCCAAGTAGACCGACCCGCTCCCGGCCGCATAATCCTTGATCCAGCCGTTCAGCCCGATGATCTTGCCCTGCGGCCGCAGGGCCGTCTGGTTCTTGAAACAGTCGCAAACCGGAGTCACGGAAGCCAGCACCACGCGGATCCCGTTGACCTTCGCCAACTCGGTCATCGACATGACATTCTCGGCCATCATGCCCTGGGTGACGGGCCCCATCAGGCTCGCCAGATCGTTCGTGCCGGCCAGGATCACCACCACTTTGGGCTTCAACCCGATCACGTCCTGGCGGAAGCGGACCAGCATCTGGGCCGTCGTCTGGCGGCCGATGCCGCGGTTGAAATACGGCTTGCCGGGGAAAAACTTCGCATCGCCGGTTCCCCAGTTTTCCGTGATGTCGTCGCCCAGGAACACGGCTCGATCTTCTCCCGGGGCCGGAGGACGAATCTCCGCATCCTCGCTGCCATAGCGCGTTAGCCCCGCCCAATCGAGGAGCAGTTGTCTCTGGGCCCCGACGATGCGCTCGAGCGCCTGGGTCCGCACGCCGGCATCGGCCGTCTGCGCCACCGCGATGCACGCTGCAATCAACAGAACCAGCACGCTGCGGCCGACGGGATTTTTCGCGAGGACCATGATGGCGCTACTTCTTGATGCCGAAGCAGTACAGGTTGCTGTCGAACGTGGCGATGTAGACCCGGCCGTTGGCCAGCGAGAGCCCGCTCCAATGGTTCCAGGATTTGATCTGGTCGCCACTGGACCACAGCTCTTTCCCGGTCAGGGCGTCCAGCGCGTACAACACCGCGTGGGTCGAGCCGGGGATGCGGCGGTCGGCGGTGTCGGCGAGCCCGACATCGGCATAGGCCTGGTCGGTATCCTCGCCGTTGCCGTAGGCGAAGACGACGCCGTTGGCGATGACCGGCGGCTCCGCGCGGTTCATGTCGCGCGAGATCCATGCCGGCGTCAGCGTGAACTTGCCGCCCTTCTCTTCCACTTTGAAGGCCACGATTGCGCCGTCCTTCACTACGCCGTATTCCACCGGCGCTTTGAACTTCGAGTGCTTGGGTCCCCAGATGGGCGTCAGCACCCAGCGCGTGCCTTTGGCGTCCTCCCAACTCGCCAGCGAGCCCCAGATGCCCGCCGACGCGAAGTTGACGTCTTCGTTGCACAGCAGGGGGCTGCGGTACAGAGGCGTGCGATGGTCGTCGCCGCCGATCGATTCGGTATCCATCAGGTACATGCGGCACTCCTTGCCCGCATCGGCCATCAGCTCCTTGCCCTTGTAGTTGAAGATGACGGGCGTGACCTGCATGTCGAGATCGCGCTTCACCAGCCACTCGGCGTTGGATGGCCCGTAGTAGTCCACCAGGTCCAGCGATTTCGTCTCCGGGTTCTGTTTCACGCCGATGATGCCGTTGCCGTAGATCCCGTTCTCCGGGTCCCAGCGGCCGTCGCCCGTGCCGGTATACATCACGCCCGTCGAGCTGATCGCGGGACCGGTGCGGCCCCACATGCCGCCGCCCGACGGCCCCCACGTGCCGACCTTGCTGGTGGCCAGATCGTAGGCGTACACGATGTTCGGATTGCCGCCGCAGCCCTGGGCGGTGTGGGTGTAGATCACATTGTTGTAGAGGTTCAGCGCGTACGGCTTGCCGTTGGGCGGCATGAACTTCGACGGCGGCGCGACGTCCTCGCCATCGGCCACGTTCAACTGGTGGAGCATGCCGTCCCAGGAGGCGGCATACAGGGTGTACTTGCCCGCCGTGCCTGCCGGGCCCACAACCGGGGTGGCGGTGAGGCCGCCGGGGCAGAGGACCCCGCCGCCCCGGCCGCCATTGGCCGGCGGCGTCCAGGTGCTCACGAAGTGCTTCTTCCAAAGCAGCGTGCCCGTCTCGACGTCGATGGCGTAGATGTTGTCCGACACGCCGGCATCGATGGCGATCTGTTTGGGGCCGCTTGCCGTGTTGACACGCTCGACGATCAGCGGCGGGAAGAGCGAGTGCATCTGGCGGGGCTCATTGTCCAGCTTGAGCTTCCAGAGAAGCTTCATATCCTTGACGCTGGACGTCGAAAGGATCTTCTCGTCTTTCTGCCATGCGGTGCGCAGGGAGTTGCCGCCGTCGGTCAACCAATCGGCTCCCCAACCCAGAGTGCAGCCAAGTGCAATGGCACCTGTTACCGGTAGTATTCGCATTTCCGACCTCGTATCATTCCTTGCCAGTGATCGTCAGCCGGCGCGCGAACGGCGGCGTCCAAAGAGCGACGGTGCAGCAAGGAATCCCCATCCGGGCGCGACTTCGCAGCCGCCAGCATACCCTCTTTGAATCGTATCAAGAGCCCAGCAGTGGGTTCAAGGTATAACCGGCGGTGAAAGGATGTCAAGGCCCCTTGACATTCCGGGAGCCGAGGCGCATTGTGTCAATTGCACTGCGTTACTATCAGGTCATCATGTCGAACCAGAATCTGATTCACCAAGCTCTGTCGGAAGGCGAAGGCGTGGTACGCCTGGCGCCTTGCTGGGTTCCCCGGTCGTTCCTCATGCCAGGAGGGCGGCTGAAACTCGACCCGCGCGACCTCTACGCTTTGGGCGCGCATCGCGGTGGCATCGACGAACGATGGTTTTCGTCGACCACCAAAGCGGCCAACGGCCCTCTGACCGCGCCCGACGAAGGGCTCAGTTACATCGAATTCAACGGCCAAAAAGTGCTTCTGAAGGAAGCCATCGAAACGGTGGGCGACCTGTTTCTCGGCCCGGACATCATGCAGCGGTTCGGCGGCTGGAACCTTCTCTGCAAGTTCTTCGACAACCTGGGACCGATCCCGCATCACCTCCACCAGAACGACGAGTTCGCGGCGCGCGTCTCGCAGAAGGGCAAGCCGGAGGCCTACTACTTCCCGCCGCAATACAACTTCAAGGAGAACCATTTCCCGTACACCTTCATGGGCCTGAATCCGGGCACCACGCGCGCCGACGTGCAGCGCTGCCTGGAGCGATGGAACGAGGGCGACAACGGAATTCTGGATCATTCGCGCGCTTATAAACTGAAGCCCGGAACCGGCTGGCAGGTCGATCCCGGCATCCTGCACGCCCCCGGTTCGCTGGTGACTTACGAGCCGCAGGTCAACTCCGACGTCTTCGCGATGTTTCAGTCGATGGTCGAGGGCCGCGGGGTTCCCTGGGACCTGCTGGTCAAGGACGTCCCCGAAGAGCACCACCACGACCTCGACTACCTCATCGACATGCTCGACTGGGATGGGAATACCGATCCCCTGTTCGCCGAACACCGTCTCTTCCACCCCAAGCCCGTTCGCCCGGTGGAGGAAATGGCCGAGGCAGGTTACCGCGAAAACTGGGTGGCCTATGCTACACAACATTACTCCGCGAAGGAGTTGACCGTGTTTCCGGGCCGCAGCGTGACCATCACCGACGCGGCCGCTTATGGAACCATCCTGGTGCAAGGCTTTGGCAAGCTCGGCAAGCACGATATCGAGACACCGGCGATGATCCGATACGGCCAGATGACCCAGGACGAATTGTTCGTGACGGCCGATGCGGCCCGCAACGGCGTCAAGATCCAGAATGACAGCGCCACCGAGGACCTGGTCTTCCTGAAACACTTCGGCCCCTGCAACCCGCAGGTGCCCAAGGCGAACTGACTACTGGCGGCTGAGAATCAACACGCCCCAGGGACGGTCGCCGACCTTCACCTTCTTGATGACCGCCTGCGTGGCCACGTCCACGACGGAAACATCGTTGGACGGACCGTTCGCGCTGAACAGCAGTTTCTCATCGGGCGAAAGGGCGATGCCCCACGGGCGATCGCCCACCTCGAAGGAAGCCGCGACATTCCCGGTTGCCGGCTCGACGATCACCACCTTCTTGCCGCGCCCCGTGCTGACATACAGGCGCGAACCGTCGCGGGTCATGGCCAGACCCATCGGTTTCAAGCCCGCGCCCAATGAGATCGTTCCCGTGGCTTCCAGCGTGGAGGTGTCGATGACGCTCAAGGTTCCGTCGTTCTCGTTGGTGACGTAAGCGCGCGACCCGTCGGGCAGGAACGCCACGCCGCGGGGCCTGCGCCCCACCTTGATGGTCTTCACGACGCTCTCGGACGCAAGGTCCACCACCGCGACCGTCCCTTCGTCCTCCGACGTCACGAAGACCCGCTTGCCGCCGGGCTCGAGCGTCACTCCTTCGGGCTCGCGGCCCGTGGGGAGCGTCTTCAACACCTGGCCGTTGGCGGGATCCACGAAGCTGAGGCCCGCCGCGTCTTCGTTGGAGACGTACAGCGTGCGGCCGTCCGCGCCGACCGCGAACTGCTCCGGATCGGATCCGCCCGGCACTTTGCGGAGCATCTTGTTCTGAGCCACGTCAAACACGCCGATGCCGTCCGCGCTCTTGTCCGGCGGCGGCAGCGTGCTCTCGTCCACTCCCGGCGGCGCAAACGGCGAGCCGCTGAGCGCCACGAAGATCAGCTTGCCGTCCGCGCTCGCGTGAATTCCCCGCGCGCGCTTGCCCAGCGGCAGGGTCGCCAGCGCTTCCATCTTCACCGGATCGATCACGGTCAGGTCGCCCGAGGCTTCGTTGCTCACATACACGTGGTAAGCGGGACCCCGGCTGCAACCTGCCAGCCAGACCGTCATCAATCCGGAGAAAATCAACCGCGTCCCTTTGGACATCGTGGATACCGCCTTTCGGAGGTGCGCCGCGGAGCCCGGGCGCACGTCTCATGGATATGTGAAGTCCACTCCCGCGCGCGCGGACGGCGCCACGTGGATCGGCTTCGCCTGGTTACCCAGTTTCTCATGCCAGACAGCGATCGTGTAATCGCCCGGCGGCACGTTGGCCAGCGCGAATGCACCGTCCGGTCCAGTGACCGCGAAGTACGGGTGCGCCGCCACTCCGATGTAAGCGCGCATCCACGCGTGCACGTTACATTTCACGGGAATCATGATTTCCGGCCGCACGAACCGGCGCTCGACATCGGGCGACCCCGGCGACTGCTGGTCGTTCCACTCCCGGTTGACCTGCGGCATGGGGTGAATATTGTGCGAGACCGCGTCGCTGTTTTTCACCGCCAGCGTCTGCCCGGTCTGGAGGCCGATGATGCGCGGCACGAACATGCAGCCGTGCTGATCGAGAGCCACCACCTCTTTGGAGGGTTCGAAATGCTTGCCTTCCAGGCCCGCCTGAACATAGACGAAGGCGTTGGCCAAGCCTCCATCCTTGCCGAGGACGACGGATTCATCGTAGACGGGGTGGCCGGCGTGCGCCTGCTGGCACCCCGCATCGGATTCCATCGAGATCTTCTCCCGCGGCGGCCTGGCGCCGTGAAACACGATCCTGCCGCTCACGGTCCCCGCGGTAGCCGGATCCACGTGAAAATATTCCACCGCCTTGGCGGGCTCGGCGGCCGGCTTCCCGGGCGGCTTGGTTCCGCCGCAGCGAATCGATATCACCGCCGCACCCAAAACCGCCGCCAGCGAGATCCGTTTGAGCATGACAGCTATCATACGCCACAGGGGCGCGGGTATTGTTGCCCTGGGCCCACCCCAGTCGTGCGAAAATGTGCACGGGGCCTGCCATGCCGGACGATTCAGCATTACGCAAACAACTGATCGAAATGCTGCGGGGCGGTCACGCCCATGCGAAGTTGGATGATGTGGTGAAGGGATTCCCGCTGGACCAGATCGGCGTGCGGCCGGACGGCGCGCCGCACTCCGCATGGGAGCTCCTGGAACACATGCGGATTGCGCAGGAGGACATCCTGCGCTTCAGCCAGTCGTCGGGGCACGTGTCGCCGGACTGGCCGGAGGGCTATTGGCCGAAGACGCCCGGGCCCGAATCGAAGAGCCGGTGGAACGAATCGGTCCGCGCAATGCGCAAGGACCTAACGGAATTCGAAGCCCTGGTGATGGACCCGGAGAAGGATCTCTACGAGAAATTCCCCTGGGGCGACGGCCAGACGCTGCTGCGCGAAGCGCTGCTGATCGCGGACCACAACTCGTATCACCTGGGCCAACTGCTGCTGGTGCGGCGGCTGTTGGGGGCCTGGCCGAAGTGAGCCCGATCAATCGACAGCCACGACCCCGGAGGGGTTGACGGAGATCTGCCCCGGCGCGGGCCGCCAGAACAACAGCGCCATCGTGATGGTCAGCACCTGCACCGCCGCGATCAGCGCTACGCACGCGGGCCAACCGCCGCGGATCCAGAAGCGGCCGGTGACCGCCGAGCCAAAGCTGCCCCCCGCATAGTAGAACGTCACGTACAGCCCCACCGCCGCCGCTCGCGCTTCGCGGGCCACTACGCCCACGTAGCTCGATCCCGCCGAATTGGCGATGAACACGCCCGTGCAACAGATCGCTAGGCCGAGCATCACCACCGGCAGGCTGTGAACCAGCGTCAGGCTGACGCCCAGCACGCCGCCGGTGAAAGCGATCACCAGCGCCACGCGGTGTCCCAGGCGGTCGATGGTGCGCCCGGCGAACGGGGTGATGACCGCACCCACCAGGTACACCGTGAACAGCAGCGCCAAGGCTTGCGCGTTGAGCCCGAACGGCGGCGCGGCGAGGTAGAAATTGATGTACGTGAACGTGGCCAGCAGCGTGAACATCACGCAGAACCCCACGGCGTACGTGGCCAGCAGGCGCGGATTGCGAAGGTGGCGCAGCGACGGGCGGAGCGCGGACTCGTGACGCGTTCGAACGAAGTGGCGCCCCGGCGGCAGGCCCTTCCAGATGGCCACGCCGCCCAGCGCATTGAGCACGCCGAGCACGATGAAGGACCAGCGCCAGGAAAAGTGTGCCGCCACGATGCCGGCGAGCACCCGGCCGCTGAAGCCGCCCAGCACCGTGCCCGTCACATAAGCAGCCACCGCCGCGCCCGCGCCGGTTTCCCATTCCTCGTTGACGTAGGCGATGGTCACGGCGAAAATCCCCGGCGTGAACACGCCTTGCCAGAAGCGCCAGAACAGAAGCTGGCCGAGGCTGTGGGAAGTAGCGGCCAGCGCGGTCGGCACGGCCAGGAGAAACGCCGCCGGCACGATCACGCGCTTGCGCCCCAGGCGGTCGGAGACCATGCCCGCCAGCGGCGCGACGATGGCCACGGCAACCGTCGAGATGGTAATCACCAGGCTCACCGCGGCCGCCGAAGCGCGGAACTCCGCGGACAACATTGGCAGCAAAGGTTGCGGCGCGAACAGCGCCAGAAACGCGCAGAAGCCCGCGCTCATGACCGCCACCGTGCGGGCTCGCGAGCCGGGGATCTTGTGCGGCCTCGGCGGCCTGAGGGAAGCCGGAACGGCCATTCGTTCTATTATCGCCGGTGGAAGGCGCGGCCCGCCGTTCACAACGTCTTCAAGTACTCGATCAGATCGTCTTTCTGAGCCGCCGGAAGCTCGACGCCGTAGCGGTGCCCGCGGTTGCTGTTCCCCGCGATCGAGGTGTCCACGCGAAAGCCCACCTTGGCGGCCTCGGGCCCATCCGAGATGAATCCCACATTCACCGGATCGACCACGTCGTAGCCGCGGTAGAAGACGGCGGGCCGGTCCGCCTCCGGCATCAGCAGCGCGCGCAGGCTGGGCACCGAGCCGTTGTGCAGGTAAGGGCCGCGCAGCCAGATGCCGTCGACCGGCACGCGCGAATAGCCGTTGGTCTTGCGGTAGGACGTGAAAACGAATGGCGGCGTCGTGAAGGTGTGGAAGCGGTCCACGAGGGCCTGCGAGAAAGACTCCAGGCGATGCGGGTCGGTTCCGGTCTGCGAGATGTCCTCCACCTGCCCGACTCCCGTACTGCCGAAGGCGTGGCAGCCGGCACAGGCGGATTCAAACACCGTCGCGCCGCGCGCGGCCTTCGCCTGGTCGATGGGGAACGGAAACTTGGGCGGCTGCAAGTCCAGCAGGTAGTCGGTCACGCGTTTGAAGCTGTCGGGCAGAACGGAATCGGGTGTCGCTCCCACCGCCATCGCCGCGGCGTAATTGCGCTCGCGGATCTGGTTGTTGTTACCGTCCCAATGGAGCCACATGTTTTCGCGCGGCCGCTGGTTCCAGACCTGCGGAAGGTCCACCGTGCCGATGGTGTGGTCGTCGGGCATATGGAAGACCACGATCTTGGTGGGGTTGAACGTGTCGGTGCGGCCGCGCCCCTGCTGCGGCCGGCTGTCCTGCCAGGAGTAGGCGGCCTTCTGCTCCAGCAGCGCCACCCGCGTGGCCGGAATAATCAGGTTCCGGTAGATGAGGCCCTCGATCCAGGAGAACTGGTGCATCTTCCCGATGGCGGCCATCAGGGTATCGGGATTGAACCGCGGGTCGGCGGCGCTGTCGTAGAGGAAGCGCTGGAAGCCCTGCAGGTCGAGCGTGTGTGACGGGCCGCCCGGCGTCACCACCGGCTTCGCTCCGGGAGCCGTGCGATACACCGCCGTGTGGCACAGCGAGCAGTTGGCCTCCACGCATTCGTAGCCGAAGACCCGCTTGGCGAAGCCCACCGGCGTCTCGGCACCATCCTCCTGAATGAGTCCCAGCGCGGCGTACCCGCCGGGGCCGGGCAGTTTGTCGGCGAAGACCTCCGGCAGAACTTTGAAGATCCAGAACGGAATGCGGCTGCCGGTGCCCAGCCCGATGGAAGCGTACTTCCAGTGCTGCGTGATGTCCGAATAGACGATCTCGGGTCCGTGCCGGAACAGGTTGACATATAGAATCCAACCGGCCGCCAGCAGCAGAACGAGGACCAGCGCTGTCGCCACCTTGACGGCCGTGGAGCGGTACGCGGCTTTCAGTCCGGCTCCGATGCCGGCGAAGAGACGGCCGAGAATGCCGGGCAGTTTGTCCTCCTTCGGCACCGCGATCTGGAGCAGCACACCTTGCACGATGCAGAACGCGGCGTCGGACGCCAGCCAGGATCCGAACGAGCCTTGCTGATCCGCCAGGCACCACGCCCAAAACGCGCAGGCCAGCAGCCGCGAGAGCACCAGCAGCCACGAGTAGCAGGGATTTCGCAGCGGATCGAGAGCCGCCGGAATATAGAGGATAGTGAGCGCCAGCACCATCGCGCCGTGCGCCCGGTTCCACACGGTGGGGAATCCGGGCGTGAGGCCCACCGCGACGTTGATGAAATCCGGCGCCAGCAACTCCATCGCCACGAACAGAAGGTTGAACAGAATTCCGAGCCATACGACGCGGCTGAACCACACGGCCGCCGTGTTGGGCGGGCTGGCTTGCTGGGCCGGCGTCATGACGTGGCTCCCGCCGTCGCGGCCCCGTACGTTTCGGTGAACATCGGCGTCTCCTCGGGATCGCTGTCCTGGTAGTAGGAAACCGTCGCCAACGGCCCATCGAGATCCATCACCGCGTAGCCGTGCGAGTAGAACGACGGGCCCCTGGCGAGCCTCACATCTTCCAACGGGACGTTGGGGAACTGCGGGCTGTCCGCGATTTCGGTGATACCGACGGGATACGCGCCGTGGCCCAGGCAGCGGCCCAGCACTCCCTGGAACGGCTTGTAGATCACCTGGTTGTGCTCATGCCCCCAAAGCCACGCGGTCACCTGGGGCAAGATCGGCCCGACCTGCCTGTTCAGGTTTTCGTTCAGAAACCCGGCGCCGATTTTTTCGAACGCGGTGAAAAGCTGGTGGTGGCTCAACAGCACCGTGCGGCGGCAGCCCGCGGTCGCGATCTTATCGTTCAGCCAGGCAACCTCGGTGTCCTCCAGAAATGTCGGCTGGGCGTCGAGCGCGTCGACGTCGTGCAGGCCCGTGTCCAGCGCCACGAATTGCCAGTCGTCGTTGCGCAGGCAGAAGTAGCTGGCCGGCTGCCCCAGCTTTCCGATCAGGTCGTAATATGCGCCGCCGCCGCTGTACATATCGTGGTTGCCGGAGAGCGTGAAAGTGCGGGTCGTGGTGAGATCGAGCGTGCTGGACCAAATGCTCAGGAAGTAGTTCTGCATCTCGAACTCGGTGCCCGAGTAATAGATGTCGCCAAGGTGAATGACCGCGTCCGGCTTCTTGCGCGCGATGGCCTCCAGCAGGGCCTTGGCTTCGGGCTGGCCGGTGCCCCAATCGCCCACGATCGCGATTCGGGCGTTGGCCGGCATCTTCCAGTCGATGATGAAATCGTCCAGGTTCTGCCACACCTTGTACGGGACCTTGTCTTTCTTGACCTCGTAGAAATCGATGTACTGTTCGACGGCCTCCGCGTACCGCGCATCGCAGCTCGTGAATGCGCCGGCCTGCGCCTCCCAGACCTTCTCCGCCGCTTGATCGCCGGCCAGCTTCGCCTTGGCGATCTCGAACCAGATGGAGGCGCAATACTTGGCGGCATCCGCTCCCACCGGCTTGGCCCCGGGGGGTCCGCTGGGCGATGCCGCCTGGTGGGCCAGCGATAGGCCGTTAGTCAGGTGTTCGGCAGCCTGCGCGGCCCCGGCGACCATGGAATGCGCCATGTCGGGCCGCTGGCTCCCTGTGCTGACCACCTGGTCGATGGCCGATTGCCAGAGCGAAAAATCGGGATGATGAATCTGCGTCAGCTTCTGCATCTCTTATGCTCCAGTCACGCCCGAGACCTGAGCCGTGCGCGGTTTCGCTGTGTCCAGCGCGTTCAAAACCACCGGAAAAACATCGCGAGCCGCGTTCTTTCCGAAAATGCAATCGATGTGCCCGTAGCCCGGGATCACATGGCGGTCGTAGAGATCCTTGCCGTTGGCCTGGCGCAGCCGCTCGTAGGTAAGCCGCGTGCTCTCCGGCTCGAAGCATTCGTTGTCCGCGCCGTGGATGAAGGTGATGGGAATGGCGAGCCTTTGGATGTGCGGCAGGTACACCTCTTCGCCCGCGAAGTTCACGAGGTGTCCCTTGTTGGTGAGCAGCGCCAGATGCTGGAACGATTTGATATTGGCCACGCCGAAGGTCTCGTACAGCGTGCTGTGGGTCTGGTCGTTCAACTGCGCGTGATCGTAAAGCGGCGCGTACAGAAAGCTGATGCGATGGCACACCAGATTTTCGCAGCGTTCCTTCATCGCCACCGGATACAGGCGCAGCGCCCCGTCGAACACCTTCTCCAGCAGGCCCTCCTGGGTGGAGGCATCGGCGGTCAGCGATGGAATCCCCAGCGCGTTGAGGAACGACGGCACGTGCAACCCGGTTTTGATGTGGGTCGCGATGGGCGCCACGATATCGGTGGCGATCTGCGAGCACACCGCCGACCGCACGCCTTGAAGCCCCGCCAGCATCGACATGAAGAACGTGGTCGAGCCCCAGCAGTGGACCACCATCTGCACGTCGGGCGCCCCGGTGACCTCGCGCACCATGTCCACCGCCGCGGGGTAATCGTACAGCGCGACATCGTCGCCGGAGGCCTGCAGCTCCGCCGCCGGAAGCTCGATCGAAGCGCGGTAGTCCAGCAGCCACACGTCGTAGCCGTGCGCGAACAGGTACTCCAGCATGTTGGTCTCGATGGTGTCGAGCGAAAAGATGAGGCTCGAGACGCCCAGGCCGTGCGAGAGAATCACCGGCCCCTTGGAGCCGCCCTGGTAGCGTGTCAGCCGCAGCGCCACGCCGTCCTTCGCCCGGAATGGATAAACCACAGGAGCGCCCGCCCGCAGGGCCCGCCTCTTCCGCGTCGGCGCATCCGGGTTTAACGCGCTCGCGCGGGCGAACACGCCGCCGTACGTCTGAAACAGCGTGCCGGCGAAGAACTCCCCGAACTTGACCAGCGGCGCGGGCACCCCCACGGTTGTCGGTTGGGGTGCGTTGGTCAACTTCATGGTGGTCATCTGCTTGGCGAAGTCGGCCGGCTCGATGTGCAGCACGCCTTTGCCGATCACCGGACCCGAGCTGCCGTCCGCCGACAGCGTGATGTACAGCGTGCTGGTATCGTGCCAGATATCGGTCACGGGACCTTGGTGAATCACCTTGAAGCCGTCGAAATACCAGTGCTTCCCCTCCTCGGAAACCAGCGTCATGCGGTAGCGCATGTTGCGCGTCTCCACCTCGTCCGGATTCACCACGAACAGGTTGAAGATCCCGTCCGTCACCGTCAGGGGCTTGGCCGAAAGCCCGGGCGCCGTTACCGTGCCGGCCATGCGCGCTTCGTGGCCCGGTTCGGCGAGCATCAGGTTAACGTCGTCACCGCGAATCGTGAGGGTGAACTGAAAATTGTTGCCGGCGGCCTTGCCGTCCGTCTCGCCGATGTCGAAATCGGCCACGCCTTGCTTCCAGAAGCCCTTCATGGTTTCGGTGAATTCGATCCCCACCGGGGACGCTGCCATCGCCTTGGGCCGCGACGGCGCTTCGTAATCGATCTTCCATCCGCGGTCCTGGGCGATGAGCGCGCAGGTCCGCTCGGCGATGGCGGAAATGGTGAGCGAGGGATTCACGCCCAGCGAGCGGGGGATCACCGCGCCGTCGTCCACGTACAGCCCTTCGTAAACGGCATCGCCCTGCCCGCCCGCGAAGACCTGGCCTTTGTGGTTCACCACGCCCTGCCCGGCGTTCTCGCCCATGATGCAGCCGCCCAGCGGATGCACGCTGACCAGCGCCTTCTGCTGGAGCGAGTGCCACGTCGGATTGGGAGCGAAGACACCGCCGAGAGCCGCGGCCGCCTGTTTCAGGTTGTCGTTGGCCTTGGCGAATATCGGCTCGGTGCCTACGCTCGGCCAGGAGATGCGCAGGCGATCGTCCTCCAGCAGCATGCGGCCAGCGGCGCCGTCGTGGGTCATGACGAGGTAGGTCTGCGTGTTGCGGATGGCGCCGGTATAGGGGCCGCCCACCAGGCTTTCCAGCTCCCGCGTTTTTTCCTGGATGACCTCGTGAAGCCCGCGCGGCAGGTTGCCGCCCAGCGTGGCAGCCGCCTCCAGCCCGGCCGGCAGCAGCGTTCCCACGGCACCCGGCACCGAGCCGTCCTCGATCACCATGCCCTGGTTCAAGTCGGGCTGCCCGCGCAGATCGATCACGCTGGTGATGCAAGGCCCCACCTTGTCCCGATTCTGAGGAGCGTGGTCGCCGAAGCCGACGCCGTTGATGTTGGTGTCCGTGTTGTAGGCGAACCCGAGAACGTCGCCGTTGCCCGTGAAATGCTCGCCCAATTTCGAAGAAAGCGCCAGCCCGTTTTGAGCCGAGCGCAGCAGAATCTCGGTAGACCCGAGCGTCCCCGCGCCGAGAATGACGACATCGGCGGTGACGAACAGGTCGGGCGCGCCAAATTGTTCGCGCCCCACGCCGATGGGCCGATAGTAGATGCGCCAGGCGTCACCCGAGCGCGCGACGTACCGGACCGAAACTTCCGTGAAAATCTCGGCGCCGAAGTTGGCGGCGTCCGGAAGGTAGTTCATCAGCGTCGTATTCTTGGCGTGGAAGTTGCATCCCGAAACGCAGTCGCCGCAGCCGATGCAGGCGCTCTGCGGCACGCCAAACGGATTCAACCCACCCGCCGGATCCTGAAACGTCACGTACAGCGGCGTACGGTACCACTTGGCATGCAGGTAGTCGCCGGATGCGTGGTGCGCGTCGGTTTTCGGCACCGGGCCAAAGCTGTCGGGCACGGGCTGCGGCTGAAGAACCCGCTCGGCCCGCGCATAGCTGTCCTCGATACTCTTGGCGTCATTGCGAAACGCCGCGGGCCACGCCGCATCGTCGAACACGCGCGGCTCGGCGCGCAGCCCCACGTTGGCATTGATCAACGACGTGCCGCCGAGCCCGCAGCCCAGCACCACGTTGAGATCGGCGTTGACCCGAAAATCGAAAAGGCCGGTAGCGGGGCCCAGATGCGCTTCCGGCGTGTCCGTCTGCATTTCGAGCGCGGCCGCGTCCAGCGTGTTCGGGTATTCCCCCGGCTGGATCTCCTTGCCCCGCTCCAACAAGCAGACCTGCTTCCCCGCGCGGGCCATGCGCGAAGCGGCGATCGCTCCTCCGTATCCCGATCCGATCACCACCACTGTATAGGAACTTTTCATCTGTTCGATGGGCAAGGATATCCGCGGCATGGTCGTCTCCAGAGTGCGAACTTGGCGATCATCTTAATGAAAACCCCGGTCCGGAGTCAAATGTTTTCTGTAGGCGATGGCACCAGGTGTTGCGTTGGCTATGATTGAATATCCATCTATGGCAGACGCACTGATCGGAGCATTGCGGGCGAGGAAACTGAGCGCCGTTCGCGCGGCGGTGAAAGCCAAGCCGGAGGCGGCGCGGCATCCGCGCGCCATTCTCGAAGCATCGCGCCTGGCTTTTCAACAGGCCCTGGAACTGTTTCATCGCAACGGCGCCGACATGAACGCCGCGTGGCGCAATTACCGGCCGCTTCACGCCCTGATGCAGGAGGAGCCCCACGCGGAGGCGGGCCAGCCGGCGCCCGAACGCCTGGCGTGCCTCGATTGGCTGCTGGAGCATGGCGCCAATCCGGAGCAACTCGGCGCGTGGCCCCCGGCGCGCGCCATCATCATCGCCGCCTTCGCCGGCCAGCCCGAATACGTGACGCGACTGCGCAAAGCGGGCGCCAAACTCGACGGTTTCGCGGCGGCCGCGCTGGGCGATCGCAAGCTGGTGGAGAAAGCACTGCGCGAGCGTCCTCAGTTGGCACGCGAACGCGACCACGGCGGATTGACGGCGCTCCAGTGCGCCGCCGGGTCGCGCATGCCGGGTGCGGTTTCGGTCGAGATCGCGCGAATCCTGATCGATGCCGGCGCGGACGTGAGCGCCCTAACGAAATCGTGGGCCCACGACATCGACGCCGCGTACCTGGCGGCCGGCAACAAGAACCAGCGGCTGTTCGAGCTGCTGCTCGACCGCGGCGCGGATGCCACCGAAGCCCTGTCGCACGCCGTCTGGGGCGGCCACTACGAGCTGGCGGAGATGGCCCTGGCCCGCGGCGCCGATCCCGACCGCGCCACGGCCAACGGCAAACCGCTGCTCAACGACCTGATTCGCTGGGGCCAGGTCAAGCCGACCATATGGCTGCTGGCGCGCGGCGCGAGCCCCAACGTTCCCGATGCGGACGGCTGGACATCCGTGCACCAGGCCGCCGCGCGCGGCAACGCGCGCATGATCAAGGCCGTGCTGGATGCGGGCGGCGATCCGGCCCGCCGCGACCACCAGGGCCACACGCCGGCCGATCTCGACAAGGGGAAGCGGCTCGTCGCCCTGATGAGCTGATCCGTGGAGTCCTCTCCCCAGCCTCGCGGCCGCCTCGGCCTCTTCGACGCCACCATGATCGTCATGGGCGGCATCGTGGGCTCGGGCATCTTCCGCAACCCTTCGGTGGTCGCGCACCAGGTGCACACGCCGTTCCTGATTCTCGGCGTGTGGGCGCTGGGCGGCATGCTGGCCATGTGCGGCGCGTTCATCTGGGCCGAACTGGCCACCAGGCTGCCCGAGGCCGGCGGGCAATACGCCTACCTGCGCGAGGCGTACCATCCATCGGTGGCCTTCGTCTACGGCTGGGTGCTTCTGCTGGTCACCCAGACCGGTGGAATGGCGGCCGTGGCCATCACCTTCGCCAGCTACTTTCGGGAGGTCAGTGGCGCCCGGTGGAGCGACAGCGCCATCGCGGCCGCCGCGCTCCTGGGGCTCACCGCGATCAACTGCTTCGGCGCGCGCGCCGGCAGCAACGTGCAGAGCGCTTTGATGCTGATGAAGACCGGGGCCATCGCCGCCATGGTCGTGCTCGGCCTCGCCATGGGCGGCGGCACGATCCATCCGCTGCCTCTCATCGACCGGCCGGTCTCCCTCGGTCTCCTCGGCGCCATCGGCGCGGCCATGATCCCGGTGGCGTTCGCCTATGGCGGCTGGCAGACCTCCACCTTCGTCGCGGGTGAAATGCGCAACCCCGGGCGCGATCTCTCGCGCGGGCTCGTGATCGGCGTCCTGGGCGTCGTGGTGCTGTACCTGTCGGTAAGTTTCGTGTGCCTCAAAGTGCTCGGCCCCGTTGCTCTGGACCGCACCGCGACCCCCGCATCCGACGTCATGCGCGCCGCCCTGGGCCAACCCGGCGCGCTATTGATCGCGGTCGGAATCGCGATTTCCACCCTCGGCTTCCTCAGCCAGAGCATGTTGACCGCCCCGCGCGTGTACAACGCCATGGCCCGCGACGGCCTCTTCTTCCGCAGCGTCGGATGGCTCTGGCCGCGCAACGGAGCGCCCGTCGTGGCCATCGTGCTGCAAGGGCTGGCCGCCACCGCCATCGCCTGCTCCGGCCTCTATGAGCAGATCCTGAACTACGTCGTTTCGGTGGACTTCATCTCTTTCGGGCTCACGGCCGCGGCGCTGTTCCCCCTTCGCCGCCTCGGCCGCCGGACGCCGGGCACCGAAGTCTACCTGTCGCCCGGCCATCCCTACACCACGGCGCTCTTCGTGGCGGCCTCCTTCGGAATCGTCGCGAGCACAGTGGGAACCTTCCCCGCCAACAGCGCCATCGGCTTCCTGATCCTGCTCACCGGCATTCCCGTATATTTGTACTGGAGGCGCAAATCCTGAGACACAAACACTCGGATTACATGCACTGGGCCAAGACCCAAAGCAAGGCCCGCTTCAACCTGGCGACCAGCGGCGTCGGGCATTTTCCTCTCCGCGAGCTGCCCTTCGATTTCTCGCAACTGGAGATCAACGGCGATAACAAATACGGTTACGCGCCGCTCCAGGCCGCCATTGCGCGGCGCCACGGCGTCGATCCGGATTGCGTCGTGGAGGCCGCCGGCACTTCCATGGCGAACCACCTGGCGATGGCGGGGATCCTCGAGTCCGGCGACGAGGTGCTGATCGAGCATCCCGCCTACGGCCCCCTGTTGGACGCCGCGCTGTACCTGGAGGCCGCCGTGAAGCGCTTCCCGCGGCGCGCGGAGAACGGATTTCAAATCGACCCCGCGGAGATCCGGCGCGTGATCACACCGCGGACCCGGCTGATCGTCATCACCAATCTGCACAACCCCACGAGCGTGCTCACGCCGGATTCCGTGCTGAGCGAAGTGGGCGATATCGCCCGAGGCGCGGGCGCGCGCGTGCTGGTTGACGAGGTCTACCTCGATGCCGTGTATCAAAACACGCCGCGGACTTCGTTTCACCTCGGCCCCGAATTCCTCGTCACCAGCAGTCTCACGAAGGTCTACGGCGTGAGCGGCCTGCGCTGCGGCTGGATTCTGGCGCAGCCCGACCTGGCGCGGAAGCTGCGCCTGTTGAACGACGTGTACGCCGCGACCCCCGCGCATCCCTCGGAGATACTGAGCGTGGCGGCCTTCGCCCACCTGGATCTGCTGCGCGAGAGGGCCCGCCGCGTATTGGACGCCGATCGCGCGCTGCTCGGCGAGTTCCTCGCGCGCCAGGCAGCGGTATCCGCCGTGCGCACCGATTGGGGCACCACCGCATTTCTCGGCAGGCCGGGATGCGTGGCCTGTCCCTTTCTCGAGCAACTCCGCTCGGATTACGAAACCTCGGCCGTCCCCGGACGCTTTTTCGAAATCCCCGATTATTTCCGCATCGGCATGGGCGTGAACCACGAGATGTTCGCCGAGGGCCTCCGCCGGATCGGCCAGGCGCTAGACTCTCTCGATCACCTTGAGCAGCCCCTGTAGCGACGTCTCGGTGGAATACAGCTTGCCCTTCGGGTCGCGCCAGTGCGTCTCCAGCGTGAAGGTCTCTTTGTAGCCGTCCTTCAACAGCGCGCGGATCTGGCTCACGTTGTCGAATTCGCCCGCCCCCACCGCCGTCCACACCACCTTGCCGTTCTCGTGTTTGAAGTCGCGAAGGTGCACGTGGAAGATGCGCTTCGGATCCAGCTTGCGATATCCGTCGGGGAACGGCTGCTCGCCGGATTCGGCTGCGTTGTTCGGATCCCACGTCATGCCGACGTTGTCTTCCTTCACGCGCCGCAAAAACTCGCCCGACTGCGCCCCGCTCCACACGTGGCCGCCGCCGATGTTTTCCACCGCCAGTTGAAAGCCCTTGGCGCGCCGCGCCGCTTCGCGGATCAGGTCGTCGATCCGCGCGTAGCTCTTCTCCGACGGCGTTTCACCCTTCGCCAGCATGAACGTGAACACGCGCACCTTCCGTGTTCCGAACACCTTGGCCCGCTCCATGGCGGCATCCAGGACCTTCCACTGCCCGTCGAGAATCTTCTGGCCCGCGGGAGTATCGGGCGGCAGCGGGATCTTGAAGAAACCGGTATCCGCGATGCTGACGTGCACGCCGTTCTCATCGAAGATCCTGGCCGCCTCGCGGACCTTCTCGATGGGCTGCTCGGTGTTGTACGGGCCCCAGATGTTCCGCACCTCGACCCACTTGAGGCCGTGATCGTGCAGAAACGCGGCGGCCTTCAGGACGTCGTCGTCGATTTCGTCGCTGGTGATGCCCAGCTTGATCTGGGAGAGAGGCATAGCCCCTGACCGGCGGGCCAACAGCGCCAATGCCGATGAGGCAAGAAGTTCGCGGCGTGTGAAGTGAGACATGCCCAGATTATATCCGAGCGCGATCTGCTATCGTGCTTCCGATGGCTCGAGACGAAGTACAGGAGATCCGGTTGCTGCTGGAACGGATCAACAGCGCCTGGTTGAAGAACCCTCCGGATGCCATTCCGGCGGCGCTCGAAGATTGCTTTCACGAACGGATGGTCATTCAGGGTCCGGGCTTCCAGACCTTGGGCGAGGGCGGCCGGGAGGCCTGCGCCCGGAGTTATGCCGATTTCATGCGCAACGCGGCAGTGTCAGACTGTTCCCTGTCCGAACCCGTAATCCACCTGGCGGGCGATTCCGCGATTGCCGTTTATACGTGGCGGATGACCTATGAAATGAAGGGGCAGCAATCCACGGAGTCCGGCCGCGATGTTTTCGCCTTCACCCGTTCGGAGGGCCGTTGGCTGGCCTTCTGGCGCGCGATGCTCCCGGATTAGTGAATGCTCAGCACTTCGAAATGAAACCGCTCCGGCGGGAACAGCGCAGTCTCGAGCGGCACCAGGTGCGACCACGTGCGGTATGCCGTGTCCGCCACCGTGGAATTCAAATAAAACAGAAACTGGTTGGAGAAGCAGTCGATGGGCGGCGGTTGCCGGAACGTGAGCCGCAACCCCACGGCTTTTTCCAGACCCACTCCGTGCGTGGGGACCTCTTTGTCCATTAGAAGCGTGACGAAACTCGCGCGGCTGGCGTGCGGCCACACGTCGGGATGCAGCAGGTTGCGCAGCGCGGCCTCGCATCCGAACGTGATTTCGCACTGCCGGATCCATTCCAGCACCGCGTCGCCCCACTGCCAGTGCGAGATCAGGCCTTTGTACTGTTCGGTAAGTTGCAGCGCCAGGTCGAACTTGCGCTGCTCCACGACTTCCACCTCGGCATCGCTCGGCCCCAGCATGTCTTCGGCTTCGAGCATCACCGAGGCCAGATCGGCGGCGCTTTCGTCGGCTGCGTGTTCCAGGGGCGGGTGAACGAGCAACGGCGGAAGTTCGTGGGTCTTATCCCCCGGGATCGCAATGTATCTTCCGTCCCTCATATAGTGGCGCCCCATTTCATAAGACGTCGAGAGCACCCCTCCCTGTTTCACTTGTTGTAGCACAGTGCGTACCAGTGTGAGTTAAAGAAGTTTCAATTTGCGCAATTCATGTTTTTTATGCCGCGTTCCGCGCCGCGGGCAGTTAGCACACCGCCGCGCCCGCTGCCAAAATCGGGGGACAGCCGGATCCGACACCCCGGTTTAAGCCCCGTGTTATCATGCCGGTCGATATGCTCGACTACGCCATTGGGGTGGACCTCGGCGGCACCAACCTGCGCGCCGCCGCCATCGATCGAACCGGCAAGATGCTCGACAAGATCTCTGGCTCCACCAATTATTCCGAGGGACGCGACGCGGTGCTGCACGACATCGTCACGGCCATTCAGAAGCTGCGCGAAAAACACGGCGCGGAAGGGCTGGCGGGCATCGGCGTCGGCGTGCCCGGATTCATCCGCATGAAGGAAGGGTTCATCACCAACTCCAACAATCTGCCGTTTCTCGAAAACTTCCCGGTCCGCGACGAAATCTCGCGCCGCCTGGGAACGTTCGTCATTCTGGAGAACGACGCCAACGCCGCCGCCCTAGGCGAAAAATGGATAGGCGCGGGACGCGATACGGACGATCTGGTGCTCCTGACCCTCGGCACCGGCATCGGCGGCGGCATCATCTCCGGCGGGCGCGTGCTGCGCGGTTTTGTCGGAATGGCCGGCGAGTTGGGCCATATCACCGTGGTCCCCACCGGAAACCCGTGCGGCTGCGGCAACCAGGGCTGCCTGGAGAAGCACTCGTCGGCCACCGCGGTGACCGCCATGGCCCACATGCTGCACCTTGGTGAAGGGCTCACATCCAAGGACGTTTGTGAGTTGGCCGGGCGGCAGGACGAGAACGGCGAGAAGGCCCGCGCCATCTGGCGCCAGGTGGGCGAGTCGTTAGGGATCGCGCTCGCCACGCTGGTGAACGCGTTCAACTTCCCGTTGTACCTGTTGAGCGGCGGCATGCTGCCGGCCTGGGAGTTCTTCGCGCCGCACATGATGCAAACGCTCGAGCACCGCTCGTTCACCTACCGCGCCACCAAGGCCGAAACCCGCATCGCCCAGGCCACGCTCGGCAACGAGGCCGGCCTGTTCGGCGCCGCCTACCTCCCCTGGCTGGAGAAGTAGGCCAAAAGCCGCGACTGCTTCCAGGCGCTCCCCTTCGATGTTGAATTGACTTCACTGCCGCTGGGAGCGATGCTCGTATCTGGTGCACCACTGCCCGGCGAGGGACGCTCGCCGCCACTCATCTGAGTGGCTCCGGGGACGACAGGAGACCCTCCGGTAGACAGAGGACCCGAAGAAGCGCCGGCTGGCGGTAGAGCCGCTCCGCCTCTCCCTTCGGGACCCGTGGCAGCGTCCATACTCGTGCCACTCGCTGGCGCTTTTTCCAACTCGGCCCCCCGAAGCCTCGCGATGGTGCGTCAGAATCTCCCGGCTATTCGCCCGCCGCGCGTATCCGCCGTTCCACGTCCGCGCGGAACTTGTCCACAAACGCCAGGGCGTACTCCGCCATCGGCATCGCCGGGTCTTCCACCAGCGGCGTCAGATCCATGGCGAAGGTGAGCGCGCTCTCTTCATCCGTGCCGTGCGACGCCAGATACGTGGCGTGCGCCAGGCGCCGGCCAGCGGTCGCCAGGTCGTAGCGTTTGCCCCCGCTCACCTGCGAGTCGAACACACCCACCAGCGCCGCGGCGATGTTAGAGCGCGCCGAAACCGCGAGCGCCTGCTTGTCCTCGTCCGGTAGCCAGTCCAGGTCGCGCCACACTTCGCAGCCGTAGACCTTCTTCGGCTTCGCTTCGCCCGCAGCGCGGCGCAGCGCGGCAATCGCGCGCATGGTCACCGCGACGTGGGTATCGTGCTTGTCCGCCAGGTTATGCAGATACACCACCTCCGGACGGGCGGCGCGCACGATGCGCTCCAGGTCGTCCACTACTTCAGGCGCGTTCGGATTCTTCACCTGGGAACTGCTGAAGCCGAGCTGGATCTGGCACCCGTACTCGCCCACGTAAGCCGCCTTGCGCTGCTCCGCCAGCCGCACCTTCTGCATGTCCGCGTCCGTGTAATCGCCGTAAATTCCGGCGCGCGGGCTGCCGGCGCCGTTGGTCACCACCACGCCGGCAAACCACCGGTCCTTGCGTCCGAAGCACTCGGCGATGCCGTGGTAGGCCATGATTTCGATATCGTCCTGGTGGGCCGAAATGCAAAGGTGGGTCGTTCGCGCGAGCCCCGCCTCCGCCTCGACCCCGTCTGGAACAAACACGTCCGCGCTTGAATTATGAAACCGCATGGATCGTCTCCTGTGCTCGAATCTCGGGCAGGCTCGCGGCCGCAATGGCCTGGCCGTGCCGCTTCTCCTGCTCGCCGGGAATTTGGAAGCGGATGCGCTCGGCCACTTCGGGGAACTCTTCGCGCAGCACCCGGCTCGCCGTCGAGAGAATCACGTCGCCGCCTTCGCCGGTCATCACGCGCCCCAGCACCAGCAGGTTGCGCAGGTCGTAGAAATCCGCGTACGTCGCGATGTTGTAGCCGAAGAACACGCCGATCGTTTCGTAGATTTTGCGCGCCCGCTCGTCGCCCGCCGCCGCCAGCCTCTGCACCTCCTCCAGTTTCGCGGGAAGCGGCATGCCCGCGGGCGCGTCGATTCCCGCTGGAGCGAGCAACCGCCCGACGGCCTGCTGCGAGAAGTACTGCGCGCCCACGCCCGCGTCGCCCGACCACTCGTCTACCGGCGCGTTTTCGCGATAGTCCACCGGCACGAACGCCAGCTCGTTCAGCCACGTCGTGATGTTGCCTTGCGGCGTGACGAACCCCGCTGCCAGGCTGCTGCCCATCGCGGCGCCCAGCACGGCATTGTCGTTGAGCGCCATGGAGCCCGCCAGCGCCGTGACTTCGCCATCGTTCACCACCTCGAACGGGATGCCGCCCCACGCCGACTGCAAGTCGAAGAACAGGCGCCGCACGCGGCTGTCGAACAGGTCGCGCGGGACCGAGCGGTATAGCGACCCGACCCGCACCTCGTTGCCCACGTACACACCAGCGGCGCTGCCCCCGATGGCGTCCACGCGCGGCACCCTGGCGGCCGCGCGCCGCAGCGAATCGTGGATGCCGTCGAAGTGGTACTGCGGATCGGCCTGCGCGCTCGGATTCCACGCCACTTCTTCGCTGAAGACCACCTGGCCCTCGGCCACCGCCGCGCATTTGCGATCGCTGGCGCCCAGGTCGAAGCCGATGCGGAAGCCGTCGAGATGGCGTCCCAACGGGGCCGCGGCTTCCTTCTCCTGGGGCGCAGCCTCGAACGTCGTGCTCTCGATCGCCATCGGCCGCCCGTACACGCGCTCGCCCATGAAGTGATAGTCGAAGGCGCGCGTCCCTTCAGGCGAGTACACCCCTCGCAGATAATCGGCGATCCGCGCTTCGCCCCCCACCGTGATGCGCCAGCCGCCTTTCTGCCACAGCAGGAATTTCAGGAGGCGCTCCACGTAGCGCTGGTTGGCCGCCACGTTGGCTCCCTCATGCCGCAAGATCGCGGTGCGGTACACCGAGACCGTGGAGTCGCTGCGCTCGAGCGCGATGGCCAGGTTGACGCCGCCGCTTTCCCGGACCCGGGTGTGATAGGCCCGGTTCCATAGCGATGCCGGAACAAACTCGGGGTCCAGAGGCGGCCGGAACTTCGGCTGAATGGGAAGCATATCCTGAACTCCCATGGTATACCGGCCACTCTCCGTGGTATCCCTGGGAGTGCATGGATGAGCTTGCCACCGCCATCGCCGCCAAGAAGGAACGCCTCGACACGCACGGCGAGGCTGTTGATGAACCTGCTTTTGCTTCGTGGCGGATACCCGCCCGTCACGGTGCGCCCGGAAGATCGAAAAACGTATCTCGACACGCTCGAGCACGCCTTCATTCGGGATGACCTCAAACCGTTCCAGACTTTCCTACACCAGCGGCTGGACGCCACACTGAGCGAGTACTTGAGCGCCTTGCAGGAGGCGCTGCCCCTGGCACAGAGACGCGATGAGCCGGACCCGTCCGTTCACTCGTAGCGCAAAGCGATCAGCGGATCGACGCGGCTGGCTCTCCGGGCGGGGATGTAGCAGGCCAGCAGGGTGACGGCCGCAAGCACGGCGGCCATGACGAGGAAAGTCCCGGGGTCCACTTCGCTGACGCCGAACAGGAGCCCGCTCAGCGTGCGGGTGAGGGCGAAGGCGCCGAGCGCGCCAATGAGCGTTCCCGCCAGTGCCAGGCGGATTCCCGCCGCGCCCATCAACCGGACCACATCGTTGGCTTGCGCCCCCAGAGCCATCCGGATTCCGATCTCGTTGGTCCGCTGCGCCACCGAGTACGAGATCACGCCGTAGATCCCCAACGCCGCCAGCACCAGCGATACCGAAGAGAACAGCGTCAGCAGCAGCGTCAGGAATCGGGGGCGGGCGCGGGAGGCGGACATCACGTCGTCCATCGTCCGCACGTTCGAAACCGGCAGCCCGCGGTCCAGCGAGCGGATCTCGTCGCGCACCGCGCCCAGGAGCCCCATCGGGTTGCCCCTCGTGTGCACGGCCACGTACGACGTGCCGCTGGGCCGTTGCGCGAATGGGAAGTAGAGTTCGGTGCCGGTCGGCCGGTCCACCCCCGCGTTCTTGACGTCGCCAATGACTCCCACGATCGTGTAAAAGGGCGTATTGGGTGGTCCCCCGGGCTGTACGCGGTGCCCGATGGCGCTCTCGTTCGGCCAGAAGGTCTTGGCCAGTGTCAGGTTTACCGCCACCACCGGCGTGGACGAGGCGCCGTCGTTGCCGCTGAGAAACCGCCCTTCCACCAGCCGGGCGCCCACCGTCTCGAAGTAGCGCTCGCTCACCGAATTGTAGAAATCGATGTTCTGAATCGGCCCGTTTGGCCGTGGAACGAACCCTTCGATCATCGTGTCGTTGGCGTCCAGCCGGCGGTCGGGAGGCAGGCCGCTCACCACCGCGGCCGAAACCACTCCGGGTAGCGCGTTCACGCGGGCTCCCAGCGCCTGGTAGAATCCCCGGACCGCGGCCGCATCGCGGTATGCCGAGCCGGGCAAAGAGAGCCGCAGCGTCAACACGCGATCCGGTTCGATGCCCGCGTTCACCTGCTGGAGCTTCCAGAACGCCTTCACCATCAGGCCGGAACCGATCAGCAGAACCAGCGCCAGCGCCAGCTCCGAGGTCACCAGGACCGCCCGAAACCGGTTCGCCGAAACCGTGCCGTAGGTGCGCCCCCCGGCGCGCTTCAGCGTGTCGTACAGGGTGGAAGGCCGGGTGTGCAGCACCGGCGCCAGGCCGAACAGCATTCCGGTGAGCACGCACACCCCTAGCGTGAACAGCAGAACTTGCCAGTCGATGCCGATTTCGCCCACCCGCGGGATGCTGCCCGCGTTGGTGGCGACCAGGAGGCGAAGGCCGCCGAAAGCCAGCAGCATCCCGAACGCCGCGCCGGCCAGCGACAGCAGGACGCCCTCCACAACGAATTGCTGGAGCAGCCGGCCCAACCCGGCGCCAATCGCCGCCCGCACGGCGATCTCGCGCCGCCTCGCTTCGGAGCGCGCCAGCAGCAGGTTGGCCACGTTCACGCACGCGATCAACAGGACAAACACGACCGCGCCCAGCAGCACCAGCATGGCGCGCCGCACGTTGTGCACCACCTCATCCTGAAATCCGGCCAGGACGACAGGATGAAACCCCGGGTCGAAAGGATGGTTGGCCCGCCCCACGGTCTCGCTGGTGTGTTTGGCATAGCGCAGCATTTCGCCTTCGGCCTGCGCCAGCGTCACGCCCGGGCGAAAGCGGCCCAGCACGGAAAGGAAATGACTGCCCCGCCCCCCGGGACTGGCGGGATTGATCTGTAACGGGACCCACAACTCCGGCGGATCGACCTCTCCCGGGGGAAACGTGAAGGACGGCGGCATGACCCCGGCCACGGTGCACGGGTTGCCGTTGAGCCGGATATCGCGACCCAGCACTCCTCGGTCGCCGCCAAAGGCCCGCTGCCACAGCCCGAACGAGAGGACCGCGGCCCGGGGGACATTCGGCTTGTCGTCTTCCGGCGAGAGTGTCCGCCCGATCAGCGGAGCGACGCCCAGCAGGGGGAGCATGCCTCCGGTGATGAAGGACGCCTGCGCCCGCACCGGCTCGGCCGTACCCGCCAGGTTGACGCCCTGGTTGTACCATCCTTCCAGTGCGTCGAAGGAAGCGGCGTCCCGCTTCAGGTCCAGGTACTCCGGCGCGGAGAGCCAGAAATGCCGCAGCCCGCCGTTCGGGAACGTGGGGAACTCGGTGAAGACGCGCACCAGGCGCGCGGAATGCGCGTAGGGAAGCGCCCTCAGCAGCACCGCGTTCACCACGCTGAAAATCGCCGTGGTGGCCCCAATCCCCAGCGCCAGACAGGCCACCGCCGCCGCGGTGAACCCCGGATTTTTGACAAAAAGCCGCAACGCATAGCGAACCATGGTAGAGAGTATGACGCACCGGAGCGCCGGCCGTCTTGAAAACAGGCGAAAGGTGCTACATCACCTGGGTGCTGGCCGCGCCGCCCCTGCCGACTACAACAGAGGAACGGCTGCCACTTGTGGCCGTTCAAAAATAGAAGTGCATCGCCAGCGACAGAATGCGGCCGTTTTGCGCCCCGGTATACTTGCCGATGCTCAGGTTCGTGTTTGTCGAGGCGGCGTTGTACGTAAAGCCGGAGTTCACGGAGCTGAACTGTGTGTGGTTGAAGACGTTGAACGCCTGGAGTTGCAGCCTCAACGAGCGCTTCTCGCTTCCGAGATGGACGATCTTCTGCATCGTGGTGTTCCAGTTATTGATTCCGGGGTTCGTCATAATGTTCACCCCGGCATCGCCAATCGTGCCCACCGCCGGCTCCGAGAAGCACGCCGGATTGAAGAACAGGCCCGCCGGGACGTTGCTCTTGGGATTGCACCCCTGCACCACGTTGATGCGCGGGGTCTCCGAAGCGGACCCGGTAATATCCAGCGAAGGCGACGTGGAGAAACTGGGCGTAAACTCCGACCCGGTGGAGAAGGTGTTGACGCCGGATAGCGTCCAGTTGTCCATGACGGCGCCCACCACCCGGTTGTTCAAGGCTTTACCCAGCCCCGGCAACTGGTAGGAATAATTGATGACCAGCACTTGCCGCCGGTCGATGCTCTGCGGCCCATAGTTGCGCTCATCGTTGTTGGGAACCAGCGGGTCGAAGCTGCCTATGCCCAGAAGTTTGGACCAGGTGTAAGCGCCTCCGAAGATCAACCCGTGGGAGAAGCGCCTCTGTAGGGAGGTCTGCAAAGCGTAATAAGTCACGTGCCCGCCAAACCACTCCAGGTTGATGTCGTTATACCCGGGATAGTACACGCGCTCCAGCGCGGCAGGCACCACGCTCCCCGGCTTGGTGGGGTCCTGATTCTGCGGCAGGAAATCGGCGCCCAGTGGAATGGGATTGATGCTGTAGCTTTTGGTGTAATTGTTGCCGATCAAATCGACCGCGTGATTCCCCACATAGGCCACGTCCAACAGAATGCTGGAGGGCAGTTGACGCTGAATGCCGAAGCTGAAATTTTCCACCATGGGACCCATCGGCGTATTTCCGATCCACGAGTTGATGGAGGTGGGCCCAAACACTCCCGTGGCGGAGGATATCTGATTGATGGCGCCGTAGTACAGCACCGGCGTGTAGATCAGCGGCGGCTGGCCCGACATGTTGTACACCTGGTTTCCGTCGGCGCGGTCATAGTAGACGCCGAAGCCGCCGCGTATGGCCGTCTTGCCATCGCCGAACACGTCGTACGAAAAGCCAAAGCGGGGAGCCACCTTGACAGCGGCGGTTGTGTAGGAATTCCCCGGAACGCCATTTAAGCCCAGCACCTGCATGCCCGCGGCCGGATTACCGGATCCGGGCACGAAGAGCCCGATTTCCGCCTGCGGAGCGTTCGAGCCGGTCTTGGGATCGACCGCCACCCGCACCCCGGCCGAATTGAATCCGGGCACGTAAATTCTGGGCATCGCCGACGCCGAGTAAGACGGTGGATTGAACGCGGCGAACGTGTGATTGTCGTCGACCTGCGGCGTCTGATGGTAGAAACGCAACCCCACGTCGAACGTCAACCGCTTCACGACCTGGATTTTGTCCTGCGCATACCACTCGGCGTTCCAGTAAGTCGTGTGGAAGACTGCGCGTCCGGTGGCTTCCGAGTAGGTGTCGTAATCTCCCAGCAGAGCGTTGGCGAAACCGTCGCCCGTATTGTTGGGATTCAGTGAATCCGTCGCAAAGCTGAAGCTGCCCAGATCGCCGGTACCCGAGGGTTGGAGCTTATAGTTGTGCTCCGTATAGATGCCAAACTTGAGGATGTGCTTGCCCCACACCTTGCTCAGGTTGTCGGTAAAGGTCCAGATGCCATTGGCGTTGTAATAACAGGACGAATTGGCCACCGAAAAGCTGATCGCGTTGGGCGGCGTGCTGCCAAAGCTGAAGGAAGGCATATAGTTGTTGTAGCCGTTGCAAGTGGCCGCCTGCGACGAGTGGTTGAATTGCTGCGGCGGGTTGCCAATCAAGGACCGGGCTACTTGCGATTCGTCTGCTTCGGACCAGTCCCACGTGTTCCAGCTATAGCCTACCGTGAAGTCGTTCACCGTGGTGGGGTTGATCGTGTAGGTCAGCGTTCCGCTGTAGCCGTGACCGGGATTCGGGTGATTCTGGATGGCGTAATTCCAGGACACGCCCTGGTACAGGTCCGACAAAAAGTCCGCGTCGTTGATCCAACGGAAGTACCCGCTCAACTTGGAGTTAATGACCGTATCGCCGCGAATCACGGTGTTCGTCCGGGGGTGCGCGCCGCTGCCTGCCGACTGGAAGTTATCCTGGTTGTAGTAAGTGCTCCCCGGAACCGGGGCAAAGTTGGACGCCGGGAAGAAATTCAGCATCGCCTGGCCGGTCGAATCAAACCGGCTCGCCGGGATGATGTTTCCAGGGAATGGCTTGCCCGTGGTTGGGTCGTTGACCACGATCAGCGCGCCGTTGCCTTGCACGCTCTGCGAGAAGTTGCCCTGCCGTTCCAGGGCGGTCGGTGTGGTCTTGTACTGAGTGGCGTTGTTCACCAGTTGCCGCGTGAACTCCTGGGAGCCGAAAAAAAAGAACCTGGTCTTGCCGGTATTGAAGTGCTTGGGGATGTATGCCGGGCCGCCCAGGCTCCAGCCGGCGATATTGATGCGGTACGGGGTCCGGGCAAGACCGGACACGTTATTGAAAAAGTTGTTAGCGTTGAATTCTTCGTGGCGGTGAGTCCACCAGCCGCTGCCGTGAAACTCCCGGGTGCCGTTCTTGGTCACAACGGTGATGATGCCACCCGAGTTGCGGCCGAATTCAGCCTCGAAGTTGGTGGTCAGTACCCTGACCTCCTGGACGGCATCCATGTTCGGTTCGTAGTGAATCGTATAGTTGGAGCCGGTGTCCATGTCGCTGACACCATCCACGGTGAAATTGTAGGCGTTGGCATTCCCGTTGATGTATAGGCCTTGGTAGGCATTTGGCGAGGTGACGTCTCGCGACTGGGCCCCCGTGTCCACCACGCCGGGGATGAGTGACATCAAGCCGAACATGTCGCGCCCTTTGAGAGGGATGTTCTGAATTTGCTGGCTATCGATCAGGTCCGCCTTTTCGCTGCTCGATGTCTGTACCGGCGCCGCTTCCGCCGTCACCGTCACGGTTTCGCTGCCGGCGCCGACGTCCAGCCGCAGACGGCCCGCGTCACGCGTTTCGCTGCCGGAGATGATGATATTGGTCTCCACCCGCTTCTTGAATCCGCTGAACTGTATCGTCAGGTCATAGGTGCCTGGCGCAAGGTCGATGAACCGGAAACTCCCATCGGGGCCGGTGCTTTCCGTGCGCACCGCGCCCGTGTCCTGGCTGGCCAAATGAGCCGTGGCATTCGGAATGGACGCCCCACTGGGATCCAGGACCGTCCCTACCAGAGAACTGGTAACGGTCTGTCCCAAGACGACGGCAACGGCGGCCGTCAAGAAAATGGCAAGCAACGTAGCTCTTCGCTTCAACATGGATTCGCCCCTTCGTTCAAAGTTAACGTTCCACCGGCGCCGGATTGCCCGGAGGACCGCTGAATGCGTCTCGATGCGAAGCGTTCGGCGGACCCGCTCCTTGTTAAGGAGCCGATGATTCTCACCAATAACTCCACACGCCGATCCTCTCGGACCGCTCGCGTAACCCACATAAAACCTTGCGCGTCCGCATGGACGCACGAAAAACGGCTAACCCTGTAAGCCGGAACTTATAATTCAGACTTCCGGCTCCTAAAGCAGTATACACCCCGCCGCCATCTTTTGATCCGGCGAGCCGCATTTTTGCACGGCAGCCGTCTTCGCCCCCGCAAGGCGCGGCGGTCGCCTTGCCGGAGAACTCCGAAACCGGGAAGTCCTATATTTTCAGCGCATTCCGGCGAATCCCGTTACGCTGTACGGGCTGCGCCGGACCTACCTCGCGCTAGAGCGGCCGGCCGACGCAGCCCGCGTGCTACGCCAAGCCGCCCGACTTGCGCCCGATGATTCCGCATCCAACTGCACTACGGCCGCGCGCTCGCGGATGCCGCTCAGCCCGCCAGAAAAAAGGGATCCCGCGCCAGTCAAAAGGTGAATCGGAAGCCGAACTGAAGACTGCGCGCCGCGTTGGTCTGTCCGTTGTCGCGGATAATTTCGCCGAAAGTCGTGGACGTCGGGGTAAGATTGGGGTCCTCTGCGAACTGCGGATGGTTGTCCACGTTGAAGGCTTCGAAGCGGAACTGGCAGTTCATTCCTTCGCGGATGCGCGTGTTCTTGACCAGCGAAGCGTCGTAGGTGGGACCCCACGGGTCGCGGAGATTGCCCCAATACAGCGGCGTGGTGCGCAGCGTGTCCGGTTGCCGTATCTGGAAGACGGGCTGTTCGCCGGACAGGACGTTGTGAGTCACGCCGTTGGCATCGATGTAGCCGGTCTTGAACATGCGGAGCCAGGTCGGATTGGCCAGGCGCGGGTCGCCCAGCACCGTCACGCTGCTGGGTTCCGACATCGGGGCGCCGGATTGGAAGACCACACTCACATTCACCTGCCATCCGCCCACCAGCCGCTTGAGTACCCCGTTATTGGAACGTAGAAACAGCCGCCCGGGTCCAAACGGCAGTTCGTAGATGGGCGAGAACGCCAAGCGTTGCGGGCGGTCGAACGCGGTCAGACTACGGGTTGGCGCGGCGTCCTGCGAGTTGAGGTACGAAATCGCTGAGATATTCTTCGAGAAGTTGTAGTTCGCCGCGAAAGCGAGCCCGTGCGAGTAGCGCTTCTGCAGCGAGACTTGGAGCGAGTTGTACCAGACCTTGCCGGTGTTCAGATCGGTCTCGGTGACTCCCGTGAATTGGGGAAAGGGCAGCAGGGATTGGCTGCGGGAGATGGTGGCTCCGTTGATAGTGGTTCCCGGCACCAGGTTCTGGAAGGGATTGGGCACCTGCGCGTTGAGATAGTTGGGATTGCCGCCCTGGGTGGAATCGCCGAGCGCCAGGTTGGCCAGCGACAATGCGTCGATGTTCTTGCTGGTGAGCGCCCTCAGGGTGCGCGACCCCACATACGAAACCTCCACGCTCATGTTTCCCGGCAGTTCGCGCTGGATGCCGAATGAGAACTGGTGCACGTAGGGGTTCCTCACCGCGGGATTGACGAAGGTGACGCCCTGCCCGAGAAAAGTGGACATCCCGGTGCTGGCCCCGGACGGCTGGAGCAGTCCCGTAGGGAAGGGATTCGAGATGATGTTGAACGGGGTGCGGCCGGAGTCCTGCGTGCCGACAAACGGGGTGCTCTGGCTGAACCCCGAAGTCTGGCCGGTGTCGGTCCGCATGATATCGAAGAGGCCCCAGCCACCGCGCAGCACGGTTTTGGAGCCGATCTGGTAAGCGGCGCCGATGCGCGGCTGGAAATCCTTCAGGTCGATGTTGTAAGGCGAACGCGGCAAGCCATTCTGGCCGACAAACCCGATGCCGCCGTAGACCTTCATGCCCGGAAAGGCGGTCTGGTTGATCTGGCTGGAAATCGGATTGACCTGGGAAGCGAAGAAGTCGCGGTCCAGCTCGTTGAAACGCTCCGTAACCGGCGTGGTGATATCCCACCGCAGACCGAGGTTCAGGGTGAGCCGGCGCGCCACCTTGATATCGTCCTGAACCCAGGGGGCATAATACAACCACTGGAAAAACGGGTCCGCCGTATAGCCCACCGATCCGGAAGCGGCATAGCCGAGCAGCAGCGACGCCGCGCCGTTGCCGCTGAAGGCGTCCGAGGTCAAGTAGTTCGCCTGCGTGAAGCCGTTGGTGAAGCTCAACGAGCCGCCGCCGGTTGTGGGGCGGTATTGGGTGTAGCGGGTAACCCGGAAATCCAGCCCCGCTTTGATGGTGTGGCGGCCGCGGATCAGCGCCACGTTGGGCCCCAGACTGAGCACGGTGGTCGGTTCGAAGGTGACGTTGCCGGACGACTGGCCCAGCGTGGTGGCGCCCGAAACCGAGATGTCCGGGAACAGATAACCGTTGGGCAGTTGACTCACCAGCGACGCGGGCCAGCCGATTTGCGTGGCGTTAAACCCCGAGGCGGGAGGCCCAATGTTCTCGTCCCAGTACGAAAGCGAGGCGCGCAGGTCCAGGATGGTACCCGAGCTTAGCGTGGTTACGGAATCGACCACTCCTCCGTTGCTGTACTTGCCGCCGAACCGGTGGTCGCCGGCCACCCCTGGGATAGCGTTCTCTATCCGAATCTGGTTGAAGTTGCTCCAGGACCAGCGGGCGTAGACCCGCTCGCGGGGGCTAAAGTTGTGATCCACGCGGGACATGACGTTCTTGAATTGGAAGTTGGCGATGTTGTCGGCCCAGAAATAATTGTTCTGCCAGGCCGGCGAGCCCGACGTAGTGGTATTCGGCAGAGGATACTCCCCCAGGAGTTTTGCAGCCACCGGATTGATGCGGCCGGTGGGGATCACGTTGCCCGGAAAGGGTGAACGGACCCAGTTGCCACTGCTGTTGGCCACGCCGGTCAGGGGGTCGTAGATCGTGATCGTCTGGCCGGCGAGTGTGTCCGTAGTCGAAAAATCGCCGCTGCGCTGGGCGGCGGTCGGGACCGACGCGACCTTTTCGGCCGGGTACTCCTGATCCTCGCGATACTGCTCCAAGGCGAAGAAGAAGAAGGTGTGGTCCTTTCCTTTGTAGACCTTGGGAATCTCGACCGGTCCGCCGATGGTGAAGCCGTACTGATCGAGCCCATTGGCGGGGAGAGGCGAGCCGTGGGCGTTATCGGAAAACGTGTTGGCGTTCAGGCTCGGCCGCTTCAGGAACTCGTAGGCGGAGCCGTGGAAAGTGTTGCTGCCGCTTTTGAGCGATACGTTGATGGCGCCCCCGCCGGTGTGCCCGTACTGTGCATCGTAGGAGGTGGTCATTACCTTGAATTCTTGCACCGCATCCACGGAGGGGACATTGGCGACCGTGCTCAATCCGTTATAGACCGTGTTGTTGGGCGCGCCGTCGAGCAGGAATTCGACCGTGCTTCCGATGCCTCCGTTGATGGACCAGGAGCCGTCCGCGCTGTTCGAGAACGGCTTTTGATCCAAAGTGGCGCCTTCGGTGGGCGTGATGCCGTTGGCCAGCGCCGCCAGCATAATGGGGTTGCGCGTATTGATGGGCAGGTCCACCACTTTGCGGTTGTCCACCACCATGCCGCGGTCGGACTTCTCCGCTTCGAGCAGCGGGGCCTCGGCCGAGACCGTGACCCGATCGGTTTGCGACCCGACTTCGAACGTAATGGGCAGCGTCGCAGCCTCGTTGACGCTCAGCTCGATGTTGTCGCGTTCAAAGGTCTTGAAGCCCGCCATTTCGGCGACGAGCTTGTATTTGCCAGGGTTGAGAAACAGAAACCGGTACTGCCCTACCGGGTTGGCGGTAACCGTGAAGGCCACGCTGGTTTCCACATTGGTCAGGCGTATGGTGGCGCCGGATACGACCGAACCGGACTGGTCGGTGACGATTCCACTGAGGCTGGCGCGTGTTTCCTGCGCCCTGGCGACGGTAGCGGCGCAGAGACTCAATACCACGCCGAAGAACTGCAGCTTTTTCATGAAGCACTCCTGTTCCACCCCGCCGGAATCCCTTGGACTTCCGGGTGCTGTTTCAATGCCCTGTGGCGCTATTTTGCGCCAGTTTGCCGCAAGGGTCAAGGATAAAAGCAACCTGAGATCTGAAAGCCTCAGCCGATCTCGTGAAGCGCGCTATGCTGCTTTACTGAATGCGCATCCTGGTAATCGGCTCCGGCGGCCGCGAACACGCCCTGGTCTGGAAACTCCGCCAATCCGAGGCGGTTGAACTCTACGCCGCGCCCGGCAACCCAGGGATGGCGCAATACGCCACCTGCGTCCCCCTGGACCAGGCCGGGGCCCTGGCGCCCGACCTCACCGTGGTGGGCCCCGAGGCGCCGCTGGTGGATGGCATCGTGGACGCTTTTCGCGCCCGCGGCCTCCGCATCGTGGGACCCACCCGCGACGCGGCGCGCCTCGAAGGCAGCAAGGTATTCGCCAAGCAGTTCTTCGTCCGGCTCGGAATTCCCACGGCCGAATTTGCCACCGCCGCCAACGCCGGCGAGGCAAACCGCGCGCTCGACCGTTTCGGCTTTCCCGTAGTGCTGAAGGCCGATGGGCTGGCTGCCGGGAAGGGCGTCGTCATCGCGCACGATCGCGCAGAAGCGGAGGGTGCGCTGGCCACGCTCCAAGGCCGGCTGGTCATCGAAGAATTCCTCAGCGGCGAAGAGGTCAGCTTCATCGCGCTGTGCGACGGCCGCGACGCCGTTCCGCTGGCCCCCACCCAGGACCACAAAGCGGTGCTCGATGACGACCTCGGGCCGAACACTGGCGGTATGGGCGCGTACTGCGACTCCGCCATCCTGGGCGAGGCGGAGACGTGCGAGATTCTCGATCGCGTGATTCTTCCCACCGTGGAAGCCACCCAATTCACGGGCTTCCTGTACGCCGGCCTGATGATGACGGCTGCCGGTCCCAAAGTTCTGGAGTTCAACGTCCGGCTGGGCGACCCCGAGACGCAGCCCCTGATGCACCGCATGGAGAGCGATTTTCTGCCGGCCCTGATGGCGGCGGCGGAAGGCCGCCTCGCGGGCGCGAAGCTCGAATGGCGGCGCGAGCCGAGCGTCTGCGTAGTGCTGGCGTCGGGCGGGTATCCCGGGGCTTTCGAAACCGGCAAGCCGATTAGCGGCATCGAAGCCGCCGAAGCCCTCGGCGCCACGGTTTTCCAGGCGGGCACCCGCATGGGGCCTCGCGGCCTGGAGACCGGCGGCGGCCGCGTCCTGGGGGTGACCGCCCGAGGCGCGGACCTGGCTGCCGCCATCGCCCGGGCGTACGATGCCGCGCGCCGTATTAGCTTCAACGGCATGCATTACCGACGCGACATTGGACGCAAAGGACTCCAACGCTACAATAGGTGATGTGCGAAGTGGGGACGTAGCTCAGATGGATAGAGCGGCCGCCTCCTAAGCGACAGGTCGGCAGTTCGAATCTGCCCGTCCCTACCACTTGACCCGCTGACCGTTAACCGCTCCAGGCGAGCCGTTTCGTTGCGCTGAATGTGCGCCCCCTCATCAGGCCAACTTGGTCGTCGCGCCGTGCACTCACCGACCGCCCCGCTTGGAATATTGCACCGGCTTTCGATCAACCTGCAGGCACCAAGCCGTATTAAATTAGGACCTGATGCCACCAACCGCCGCGTACCAACACCCCGGAGGCACCCGATGACCCAGCCCGCGTACCCGGCCGCGAGGGCGGCCGCTCCCCGAATCTGTGCCCATTTTGCACGACACCTCGCCATGACCTCGCCCCCGCAGGGCGGAAAGGCTGCGTTGGCGCCCGACACCGCTGCCATTGAGGCGATCATCGAAGCGGCTTTTTGGGCCAGCCTGCGGCGCGAGGAAGGCTATATGCCGCGCATCTCGCTCGCCTTCGTTGCGCCGGAAACAGTGAAGTGGTCTATGAAATTCGAGCGTCGGGTGCCGCTCTCAGCACAACCACTCACGCGGCTTGCGCCCGCCGTGGAGCGCCCGGGCATTCACCTCGGCGTCTGGCGCGACGGTGAGCAGTTTTTCGTCTGGGGCGCCACACGCAATCTGCCAGCGTTCTGCGTCGTGCTTGAGGTGGTCGCGCCCGGCCTGCTGGTGGTCAAGCACAGCCGCGGCGACGAATCAGAAAAGTTCGTGAATGTCGCCGTGTTGCAGGGTGACGAGGTCAAAATGATCGACGAGCAAGCTGCGCGCTTGCCGGACTGCCCAGACCTTCTGACTTCGCTGCTCGGGTTCGATACCCAACACGCCTCCAGCGAATCGGTGAGCGTGCTCATCCATCTGGCGGTCTCGATGCGGGCCCACGGCCGCGGCGGCTCGCTCCTCGTCGTGCCCTCAAGAACAGAGTTGTGGCGGCAATCGGTGGTGCACCCAGTCATGTACGCCCTCGTACCTCCGTTCTCGGCGCTTGCCGATCTGAGGCAGGAGCGCGTTGCCCAGGACCCGGACCGCCGCTGGGTGGATGCGCTCCGACGCGCCGTCGACGGTGTCGCCGGCCTTACGGCGGTGGATGGGGCCACCGTGATCACCGACCAGTACGAGGTGCTCGCGTTCGGTGCCAAGATAGTGCGCCGCGACGGATCGGCGCAGGTCAGTGAGGTGATCATGACGGAGCCGATCGAAGACGCCCGTGCCGAAGTCGTCGAGCCGGCACAACTCGGAGGCACGCGTCACCTTTCGGCGGCGCAGTTCGTACGCGACCAGCACGACGCTGTGGCTCTCGTGGCCTCGCAGGATGGCCGGTTCACGGTCTTCGCCTGGTCACCCTGCGAGAACATGGTTCACGCGCATCGTATCGAGACCCTCCTTCTGTAGAACGCAAGCCCGCACTTGCGGTTGAACGCGCCTCGTGGCTGCCCATGCTTCGTCGACAAGACGACGCATATTTGTCCGTTACGCCAGAAAGATCAGGACCGGGAAGTCTTAGGGCTGTATCGGGAGCGTCCCGGCCGGAAAGGCCCGACTATTGGGACCACGCGACGTTGCTCGAAGTGTCCGTCCTGGAAATGGCTGAGGCTGAAGCAGCAAGTATCCTTGACGCTTTGTTCCCAGGGGGCGGGGCGCCAACCCGTGTAGCGTTCCAGAGAAGCGCCTTCGTGCACCGCTGGCCACCCAAATGAGACCACGACTCAGGCCATTTCGCGGATCGGGTCGGGGACTCGAGGATTGGAGTGCGGCGCCGAGCCTGCGGGCGTGATAGATTCACGATGTGATACGAAAGAGCATGGGACGACGTGAGTTTCTCGCCGGCGCGACCATGGCGCCGGTTCTGTTGGCGACACCGCAGGATGCGGGGGAAGCCGGATTCGTGCGCCTGTTCGACGGTGAATCGCTGGACGGATGGTCGGTGGAGGAAGGGCGGGAATCGGCGTTCTACGTGAACGAAGGGGCGATCGTCGCACACGAGAGCGAGGGCTACCCAGCCTGGCTGCGGTCGGCGCGGCAGTACGAGAACTTCGATTTCCGCGGCGAGTTCTACGTGAAGGGATGGATGAACTCCGGCATCTATCTCCACGCGCCAGAACACGGCCGCAACATGTGGTGCGGCATGATGATCAACATCTTTCACCAGGTCGACGAGAAGCCGGCGCCCGAATCGATGGGATCGATCTTCCCGCTGGTGCCTCCGCTTCGAGTGAGCGTGAAGAACCAGGGCGAATGGAACACGTTCCGCATCCTGATGGACTGGCCCCGCTTGAGGGTGTGGACCAACGGAGAGGCGATTCACGATCTGGATGTGGAGACCGTGCCGGAACTGCGCCACAGGCTGCGCAGCGGGTACTTGGGGTTCGAGTCGTTGTCCTACCCGATCCGGTTCCGTGACCTGCGGGTTCGCGAATTGCCATCGAAGATTTCGTGGACACCGCTGTACGCGGCCCCGCAAGATCTGGGTACATGGCACATCTCGGACGGCAAGCCGATCTTTCAGGCGTTGGGCGGTGTTCTTCACGGGGATGGCAACGGCCACTTCGCCACGAACGAGAAGTTCCGCGACTTCGAATTGCAGATGTACGTGCGGCACTTCCGGCACCACAATGGCGGCGTCCTGTTTCGCACGGCGGGACAGGGTTCGCGTGGCCGGCACTACGAAATCCAGCTTCATGACGTGGAGGGTGCGCACTATCCCACCGGCTCACTGTACGGCATCAAGCGCGGGCTGTATCCGCGGATCGAGCCCGAGCAGTGGTGGCTGTTCCAGCTTCGGGTGAAGGACGCGACGTGCCTGGTGCGGATCAATGGCGAATCCGTGCTGGAGTACGACCGGCTGGAGAACCTCGACGAGGGCCCGATCGAGTTGCAGGCGCATGACGCGGGCAGATGGACGGAGTACAAGCATATCCTGGTGCGGAGGATTTGACGGAACGTCCAGCCAGTCCTGCTCGGCATCGCATTGGCGCTCCTGACTGTATTCCTCCCGGTCCCGCCGCCGCTGGCCACCGCCTCTTGCATTAACTTGCTCGTTCATCTTCGTGGCGTCCTCGCAGAACTCGCCTGGGCCGAACAGAAGCCCGATCTGGCGTACCTGCTTCGCCGCGAGCGAGGATGTCCCGCGGCTTCCGCAACGACTGGCGCGCCCCCTGACGGCCGAGCAAGATGTACTGCTCCAGCAGGACTGGCTCCGCCGCAACGATCTCGGAGCGAATGCTTTTCTACTGATTCGTCACGCGGGCATGCGGATCGGCGAATGCGTTGATCTGCGCTGTGATTGTCTCCGTCCCACGGGGCTCGATCAATGGGCCATTCACGTTCCGATCGGCAAGCTGAAGACCGAACGGATGGTCCCTTCGTTCCGGCATAAGCTTCCCTGCCGTCATGAAACCGCTCCGCCACACCTCTCCGGACACGACCACGCTCTATGTGGACATTACCTTGTCGGACCTTCAGCGTGAGTTCCGTCAAGCCCGCTCCCAACCTCGTCATCTGGCGCCTCAGCCGAAGACGTCCACCGCTTCAGTTCGAGTGGACTCGACGGCCTCATCGAATCGAACCTCACCACCCAGCACCTGACGGAAATGTCTCGCCGCTCCCTCTCTGCCGAAGCTCCATGCCTCTGTCTCGCTCGGCTCGTCAATCGGCTCACCAAAATCGTCGCCGAACTGCGAAAACTTGACGCAGCAGGAAAGTAGGCGGAGATTGACCGGTTAACGCCGTCAACCGCCCGGAAGGCGTTGCCACACACCAGTCGGTTGTATCGCTGGGCGCGTTTTGCTTGGTGAGGCACCCCCGCGCTCTCCGAACGGCTGCGGCGTTTCCTGAATTAGGGTGGCGGTTCATCAGGTCAACGCTTACGGAGCGGCGTGAGATTGTGACCCAACCCTGCGTCATCGATGAAAAGAAAGAGGCATCGGCCTCCGGCGTTGCACTGCGTGTTGTCGCTCAGTCGCGGCTCGCTGGCGGGCGCCCGAACCAGCACTGGAGCCGGCTGGATCCAAAGTCAGCCTTTTCTGCCACAAGCGCCTCGGATGGCTCCTGGAAGATACCCGTAGATTTGGGGCCGTTCAAAAAGTCCACGTCAACGCGTCCAACCTGGCCGCGGCCGAACTCCACGTAGTAAGAGCCAGTCCCCTTGCAGGCGTCGGGGGACGGTCCTCCGCGGATCTGCGCGATGATCGCGGCCGCGACAACGCGGGCTGCGCCTTCGGCGAAGACCCCCGCCTTGGGCGCGCCTCCCTCGCTCATGGCTCGGGCCAATTCAAGAACCGGTGCAGAAAATGGAAGGTGCCGACGCCGTGGATAGTGTGGGGCCCATTGAAAAACTCGATCTCCGTCCGCTCGGGAATGCCCAGGTTGGTATAAAAGCGCCGCACCTTGGCATATTCGTAGGCGACCCATTCGTCGATCGAGACGGTATCCTGCTCGCCGCGCTCGACCATGAAGGGGCGCGGCGCCATCAGTTCGGCCAACTCCCCATAGTTAAAGGTGCTGCCGAATTCGAACTCATACATGTCGTACTCGATCGTGAACGGGTAGGTCAAGGGCCGATCTATGGAGACGGTCTTCCAAACCCACTCGTTGAAATCGGCAGAACAGATCGAGAGCGCGTACTTATCCAGCAGCGTCGGCACCCGCACGGCCGTCTTGCCACCGTAAGAAATGCCGTAAAAACCGATGCGGGACGGGTCCACGAAAGGCTGTTGCGACAGCCAATCGAGTGTCCGCTCGTGTTGGCCGAGGATGAACGAAAACAGCGAGAGCTTGAGCGGGTTACCTTTCCGCATCAACACGCGGAAGGATTCCCCTCCGATGTAAGGGTTTTGCGGAGCGTAGACGATAAACCCACGGTCGGCCAGCTCCGACACCCAGGGCCGCCGCTGGGCCGGATTCGTGTTAGTGGCGCTCACGGGGGGCGTTCCCTCCAGGCCATGCTGGCAGACCACCACCGGACGCCGTTCGCCGGGCTTGAGGTCCTTCGGCAATAACAGCACGCCGGAGGCGAACACATCCGGCCAGACGGGAATGACCACGTCATAGCCTCTCCAATGAGGGCGGTCATAGGACAGCTGCGTGCGAACGTTCATCGGCTCCGAAGGTGGAGGCAGCTTGCCGATCACCTCTTCCCATAAGTACCGCCGATACCACTCTTTGCTCTGTTGCCACTTTTCAATCGAAGAAGTATCCGCCTTAGACCAGAACTGCTGGCGAACCTCAGGGGCAGTCCGGAGCAGGGCTTGCGTGAAGTCGACCAGTTGCTGGAACTGCCTGTGCAGACGCACGCTGGCATCGAAGCCCTGCCGCCCATCGTGGGGCGCGGCGCCCGGGCCGCGTAGCTCTCCGTTGTGGCCGAGCGCCGCGAGAAACGCAATCAGAGCTGGCGGGGATCCCGGATCGCCCTGCCCGTTCCCGCTGACAATCAAGGACAATTTCGCAGCCGCACCGAGCCCCTGGAAGATCGGTCTGGCCCGATCAATCTCGTTGCGGGTTTGCGCCAGGGGCGGGCTGGTCAGCCGGCCCCGTGCTGCGGTTACCCGCCGGCCAGCCGTAACAGAGCCGGTTGCCGGAGGGGCGTCCGGGACCTCCGGTCCGCGGGTTGCCTCGACCACCAGCGCCCGGGGCGCCACCAGACCCGCCAGCTCCGCGTCGCCGAATTCGTGCAGCAACGCCCAGACGTTGCGATATATCGGTTCTCGCCAAACTTCCTCCCGCGATTGGAAGTAGCCGCTGACTGCAACTGCATCAATCCGCGTATCCGCTGCCGCACTGTAAAGTGCCAGCAATCCGCCTTCTCCGTAACCCATCACGCCGATAGCTATGGCCGGCCTGTTGCGGGAGAACCAGTCAACCGCCGCAAGCACCTTTTGCACTTCATAGCCGATGGTGTGCCTGCCCATCTCGAAGGACATGCGATAGATGAACTCGCGATGACTCTGGTTGGTGGCCACTCCGATCGCGGGATTGCCGGACCAGGTATCGGAGCGGTCGATCAGTACGGGCACGAGGACTTCGCAACCATTCTCGGCGAGACGGCGGGCATATTGTGCGGCCGGTGGCACACCGGGCGCCAGACCGGCCAAGGCCTCGGGCGACCAGTCTGCGTCCGGCAATGCCACCACTCGGGCGATCGGATTCCCCACTGGCTCGAGTAGCAGTCCTTCCCCCTCAACGCCTCGAAGCACAGGCCAGCGGACTTCGTAAACCTTGTATCCGGCGGTGCTCGCGACAAGCGCCGATTGCTTCAGCGTGGCATCCAGAACGGGACTCTCGAAGGCAACCCGTTCATCGACCACACCGATGACCTTGCGAAAACGCTGACGGTTCTCTGCTATGGAGTTCTCATAGGCCGCCCGCGAGGAGTAGTCCCGTTTCCAAAACGACTGCCGCTGCTCGACGGACGAGACAAGCGCACGGCTCAGGTAGCGATTGATATCCTCGACCATCTGCGCAGCCCGATCCCGAAGGGCCAGCGTCTCCAGCGGCTGCGTCCCTGGTAACTCGTTAGTTCCGGCCACGACCTGGTCGGAGGCGGCTGGAACCGAAGAGGCTCCCACCGCCGCTAGTCCCAGAGTCGCCTTAGTCAAGAATGACCGTCGGTTCTCCATCTGACTTCACACCTCCATGAAGGCCTTGGCAGAGCCCCTGCTCGCTCAGATCTTATCTACTATGGGAATGGCTTACTTCACGCCCCGTTCCTCCATCGCTTCATAGATCTTTGGGTTGGCGAAGGCAGCGTCGGCACGAAAGACCACTTCCTTACCACAGTTTCTGCTGCCGCTCGATCTCCGGCAGCAGAGGCTCTTCCCATCGCCAGCACTGTGGACATTGCCGGGCCGTAGCTTTGCCCCCAGACAGGCCCCGTCCCGGTTGAAGAGCAACAGCGGGTGAGCAGGTTGACTCAAAGTGCCCGTTGTAGGCGCTCTGTTCCTACTGGCCGTAGACTGGGATCTCCGTCGAGTCCATGTCCAGCACCACACGCTCCGTCACGTCCCGCGCTGATCGCGCTTGCCCTTACTCAAAATACGAATTTTGCGACCAGTTGTAGCACGCGCGCAGAGCGTACGCCGCTGATCGTGCCGAACCCGCTTATGTTGGTGAGCGCACCGCTGGAATTGTACGGCAGGTTCGTGGGCACGGTGCCGGTGATGCTGGAGTAAGTCAAACTATGGTTGATACCGCTGAACTGAGTGTGATTGAAGACGTTGAAGGCTTCTCCGCGAAGCACCAGCCGGGCTTTCTCCCGGAACGGCACCGTCTTCTGCAAGGACATATCAAAATCGTTCACTCCGGGCCCGCGCAGAATGTCGCGGGAACACCCGAGGCCGATACTACCCACCGCGGGAAGGGCAAACGCGGAGGCACTCAGCCGGTTATAGGGGCTGTCGGTCGTGCCGCTCGTGGGATTGCCGACGCACAGCGGAATCGCGCCCCAACTCGGGGTGCCCGTAAAGTTGACCCCGGAAGCTCCCGACACGCTGAAACTCGGACTAAAGGGGGTGCCCGATTGAAACGTCGTTTGCCCGGAGATTTGCCAGTCGTCAAGCAGTGCCTTGGCCATCCGGTTGTTCCCAAACCCCAGCCGGGAAGAGACCTTAGCGACGGAATAAACGTAATTCGCCACGAAATTATTCGGAATGTCGTAGCCGCAGGGACCGTACTCCGCCATGTGGGTGTACTGATCAAAGCGGATTGCTGCGAAACTGTCATTGGTATCCATGCACCTGCTCCTGGTGTAAGCCACCCCGAGCATCAGGCCGCTGGCGAACCGCCGATTGAGAGATACCTGTAGCGAGTTGTAGTTCGAGTTGCCCACGAACAGGTATTGGGTGATATCGTTGAAGCCGACGTACGGTCTCAAGAACTGGGACAGCAGGGCGTTGGTACCAGCAAGGGCATTCGGCGAAGCCTTCTGAAGCGTCGGGTCCTGGTTCTGCGGTAGAAACGCGGCGCCGAACGGCACCGGGTTGAGATTCAACGTGTCGAGCAGATGGTTTGCGACGGAACCGACGTAGAATACGCCCAGCAAGAGGCTGGACGGCAATTTGTCTTCGATGCCCAAGCTGTAGTTGTACGTCACGGGGGGTTTGGGGCTGTTGCTGAACGCGTTCAGGGTCGGGGGATTCAGTACGGCCCCGCTGGAGGCCAGAGTGGATGCTTGTCCGTTCAATACCGTCGGCTGAATCGTCACCGGCGGGTCGGCCAGTAGATACGAATAGGGGTCGGTCATCGTCCGGTTGTAAAAGATCCCCCCTCCGCCGCGAAGCACGAGCGCGTGCCGGCCGGTGAGGTCGTAAGCAAAGCCGATGCGCGGCATCGGAAGGGCGCCGGGGCTCCGGGTCACGCCCAAGTCGACGCCGTTCTTACCCAGAACCATCATGCCGTTCTGAATATTGCCCGTGCCGGGCGCATAGGCTCCGATGAAATTGGATGGATACGTCTGGCCGGTAACAGTATCGGCCGCGATGCGCGTGCCACTTGCGTTGAACGCCGGATACAAGAGGCGAGGCTCCTGTGCCGCGCTCCACGATTGGGGAAAGAAGTTCGGAAAAATACCGGTGCCGTCGTAAACCGGGCCCATATAGTAAAACCGGATGCCGTAGTCGAGCGTCAGGCGGCTCGTCGCTTTCCAGGTATCCTGGGCGTAGAATTCGAATTGATTATAGTCCGGGTCACCCTGCGCGTATTGGGAGGCTTGGGTGAATGAGCTGAAAACGCCAAGCGCCGCGTTGGCGAAGCCGAAGCCGGTATCCAGAGGGTTGATGGAACTGTCGCCGAAGTTATAGGTCCCGGGATAATTCGCGCCGGAGGGTTGGACTTTAAAGTTGTGCCCATAGGACGCCCCGAATTTCAGCGTGTGGGCGTGCCGCGTTATGCTCAAATTATCGAAGACCTCGGTGACCGTGTCATGGTTGATAAACGGCTCTTGGCTGCTCGAATACGTCGGGCTGTTGGCGATTCGCGTGCCGTTAAACGTGAATCCGGGAATCAGGTCTTCGTACGCCGGGTACAGCGTGGGCAACGTCAAGCCGGATATCGTGGCTGTCCAGCCGTTCGATCCGATCACCGGTCCGGTATGCTGGTAGTCATAGCTCTGGTCGAACTGGATCTCGTTTACGGCAGTCGGGCTGATGATTTCCGTGGCATTGAGCATAAAGTTATAGGCGTGAATCGGGAGTCCGAAGGGGTACAGGGGGAAATTGGACGACCCGCCGTACGTGCCGTACGGACCAACAGTGACGGTCTGTGAATGCGAGTAGCTTCCATACACGCGCAACTTGGAGGTGACATCGTAATCCGACCTCACAACGTCTTCGCGGTGAGGGTTCGCTGTAGCGCCCTGGGAAGTGTAGTTGTACGTGGGATGGCCTGGGCCGACTGCATTCGGCAGCGGAAGCAGATTGAGCAATGCGGTGCCCGGCTTGTATAACCGGCTTGCCGGAATCTGGTTGTTGGGGAATGGCGCCCCCGAAGAAGTATCCTGGATGACCACAGGCTTCCCGGTCTGATCCACGGAGCTCGAAAAGTCGCCATTCCGCTCCGCCTGCGTGGGCATGGTTACGTTGTTGACCGACGCGGTCGTATGGTGCTCCCACAATTCGTCCCAAAAGAAGAACAACTTATTCCGGTCCTTGTTGAATTTGTGCGGCACAAAAATCGGGCCTCCGATATTGAAGCCTGCGTCGTTGTAATGGTAAGCGGCCCTGGGCGTACCCACACGGTTGTTGGTCCAGGTATTGGCGTTCATGCCCTTATCACGGAAGTACTCGAAGCCGGTTCCGTGAAACTGCGATGAACCGTTTTTGGTCACAATGTTGATCTGCGCGCCGGCGGACCGTCCGTACTGCGCCTGGTAGTTACTGGTCAGAACGGCCACTTCCTGCACGGCGTCCAGGCTGACCTGAGCCATCCAGCCATTGTCATAACCAGTGTCCATATTGGTGGCTCCGTTGAGCATGACGTGCTCGGAATCGAAACGATTCCCATTGATGTTGGCCGCGCCCACCCCCGAACCAGTCTCATAAACTCCAGGCACGAGGTTCAGCAAAGCCAGCGGGGATTGCCCATTCACCTCGATATGTTCAATCTGGTTACCGATCAGGGTGTCTCCGCGCTGGGCGGTTTCGGTCTGCACCTCCTGCCCCTGGGCGACCACCTCCACCGTCTCAACCAGGGTTCCGACCTGGAGTTGGAGCCCCCCAAGCGCTACTGTGGCGTTGGCGTTCAAAACCACATCGACTTTTCTCAGCGTCTTAAAGCCCTTCGCCTCGACGGTGATGGTGTACTGGCCGGGCAGAAGATTCGAGAACACGAATTGCCCTGCCGTATCCGCGGTCGTGTGCACGGTTGTCTTCTGGTCCTGGTTGAGCGCGGTAACCGAAGCCTCCGGTACTGCAGCGCCTTGGGGATCGGTGACCGTCCCGGAGATCAACCCCGTGGTGGTCTGCGCTGGCATCGCCTGAGCCAGAATCAGGAGCAGCGTCAGAAGCTGCAAAACGGCCCCGCCGATCCGGGGCAAATCACACCGCGGCCTGGAAACGACGTCCAACGCGCGCGGGCAGACAAGTTGGTGAGCCAAGCAAAACATCCGAACCTCCAAAACCAGAATAATCAGCTATCAGCGAAGCGCATCCGCAATTGCCTGATGTTGCCCTGTGTGTTGCCATTTAAAAGGTCGAGACCCCGCGGGCAGCGAAACGCTGGTTTCTGCCATTGCAGTAATCATAAGCCAGGGTCAAGAACGTGTCAAGGGGTTTCAGATCTCAAGAGCTTTGTCGGCTTGAATCCACTGAGATCATGCATAGAAGTGCGCCCCGTGACACGTCCTGGCGGTGCGGCCGAGATTCCGGGATGGCGGTTCGAGCCGCTTTTCTTCTTGATCTCTACCCGCCGTTTCCGTATACTTGAGCTGCGATATCAGCTACGTTTGGGGTTGGATCAAAAAGCCAGCCATTTCCAAGATCCAGCTGTCCTGTCGGTCCCGGCGGGTGGGCAAGACGCCGAAGAAGCAAGTGCCGTTGCGCGGATATGGTCTAGCGGTGGAGTCGAGATGAGTTCCGTCCTGAGCCCGACTGGCATGAGGTACTATCGATGAAGCGACGTTCCCTTCTCCTGACCGGCGCCGGCGCCATTCTTTCGCACGCCGCTGCCTCCGATACTATTACCCTGGGTGTGATCGGCGCCGGCGGCCGCGGCACGCTCGTCATGACGACGTTCCAGAAGAGCCCGAATGTGCGCGTGGGCGCCATTTGCGACGTGTATGAGCCCAACCTCGAGCGCGGTCTCTCCACCGCCGCGAAAGCGCAAACGAGCGCCCCGAAGGCCTATCGCAATTACAAGCAACTCCTCGAGGACAAGAGCATCGACGCGGTGCTGATCGCCACGCCGGAGCACTGGCATGCCCAGATGG
>Ga0209517_10000413_pt1 | contig 73663 bp, 57 predicted proteins | sample PeaSoiMetSII2010_FD_187695 | JGI IMG/M metagenome (GOLD analysis project Ga0209517, IMG submission 187695) | Peat soil microbial communities from Weissenstadt, Germany - SII-2010 (SPAdes) (version 2) | ecosystem: Environmental > Terrestrial > Soil > Wetlands > Peat | place: Germany... | reverse complement strand
GCTCCGCGCGCTCCTCCGGCAACATCGACCGCAGTCGGCGTCCCGTCACTGCCCAGCGAAGATTTTGTGCTACTTACATGCGCGAGTTCCAACCTCTTCGCGACGCTTTACTCGGACAGGCTCCTAGTGTGCTCCGTCGCCGGAGAACATCGCACCAGGTGTCTTTAGCAGGATCTTCAGGTCCAACCCCAGTGACCAGGTACGGGCGTACCGCAGATCCAGGCGGACCATATCGTCGAACTTGACGCGGCTGCGGGCAGCGACCTGCCACAGGCCCGTGATTCCAGGCTTTACATCCAGGAGACGGCGCTTATGCCACACGTCGTAAGCTTCCAGTTCGTAAGGCAACGGAGGTCGCGGACCCACCAGCGACATGTCACCGGTCAGGACATTCCAAAACTGCGGGATCTCGTCCAGACTGGTTCGCCGCAGAAACCTCCCGACCGTAGTCACGCGCGGGTCCTTGGTCAGTTTGTACACCTTGGCTTTGCCGTCGGGCGTGATTCCAGGTTCGGGCAGGCCGGCGATCAATTGCTTCACGTACTCTTTGTGAATCGTGGCGTCGTTCGAAGCGTACATGGATCGGAATTTCAGGAACGTGAACGGGTTTCCGTATTGGCCGATGCGCTTTTGCGAGAAAAGAATCGGGCCTCGCGACGTGAGTCTGATCGCGATCCCGATCACGAGGTATACAGGAACCAAGAGCACCAGGGCGGTCAGACTTCCCAAAATGTCCAATGACCGCTTCAGCGCTCGCGATCCTTTCCGGGCATCGCGCTCTTTCATCAGATCGGGATAAAAGGTCGTGTCGGCTTGACCAGCTCCGCCATCGCCACCCCATTCCTCTGGGAACACGCGGAAGGATAGACGAATCTCCTTGATCTGTTCGCTGCTCAGCGTTTTGGACATCGCGGCCGTCACCCGGCTCTTTAGCGCGTGGACGATCACTCGGGCTTCCGCCGGACCGATCTCGGTAAAGATCACTCCGATGACGCCTCCTTCCGCATACCACCCCGTAATGTCGGTGTCCCGCGTGGACTGGCACAGCGTAGCCAGAACCTTGTCCATGCTGTCTTGGTCCGCGCTGACCTTCCGGCCTAGCTCAACCAGCATCAGGACAAAGCGCCTGCGCGAACGTTCGGTTCGCTTCCGTTCCAGACACAACGTCCTGGTGAAATCCGCCTCCGGCAGGACCGCGTCGGTAAACGCCGTCACGGTATCAGCCGTACCGCCTCTCGTTTTGGTAGCTTTCCGGTTAGTCACAGATGACGCTTTCTCCAGGCGCGCGCTCGTTCCCCGCATCAGCCGAGGCCCGCTTCGCCCAACGGTGCCAGCAACCGCCACCCGCCGGACGTAGCCGGCGCGTTCTTGCCCCGATTCGCGCCCCCATTTGCGCCGGCTGGCGTGACCCAGCCCCGCTCGATCTCGACCGCCACGGAACGCATCAAAAGCTGAACCGAGACCACAATCCGCTGTTGCTTTCGAACTTCGACGAGCAGCCCCTCCAGGCCTTCTAAAGGACCCCGATCCAGCCGGACTCGCTGGCCCGTGCTCAAGTAGGGCCACGGCTCCGTGTGCAGCCCTGATCGAACCGCCGTTTGGATCGCCGCGATTTCGGCTTCATCGATCGCTACAGGGGCCCTTCCGATGCCCACAAAGTGCTGCACCCCGGGAATAGTCAACACCGGGAGGCGATACTTGGGATTCAACCGGCAAAACAGGTAGCCCGGAAACAGCGGAAGTTCCAGCGACTTGACGCGGTCCGACCACCGGCGGCTGCATTGATAAACTGGCAAGAAGTTCTCAACCCCTTTGTTTTCTGCGATCGCCGCAACCATCTTCTCGGAGCCGGAGCGTACGCGTAACGCGAACCACTGGGGGCTGTCGCTCTCCTCGCCGATCAACGCCGTGACATTCTTTTCTGCCAACGCCCATTCCTCCGGTGTCTCGATGCTCATCAAATCCAACCTCCGCGAAACCGCCTCGGGCAGGCTACCGCCATTTTCGTCCCAATTCGTGCATTCCAACCGGGCGAATCGTAGGTACTTCTAAGGGTTTGCTTTGATCAGAGCACTTTGACTACCATCGGCGCCTCAGATGGCTAACCTATTCCGGCATAAGGATTTCCTAAACGCCATAGGCTGCCGAAACGATTCTGACACGGACGTGGTTGGGATTTGCTCCTAATTTATGAGACTAAAGGCTGACCCGTCCACGCCAACCGGAGTGAGACATGGACTGCAAATACAATTGTTTCAAGATCTTAACACGTCTAAACGGGCGGACCTCCCGGGCCTCGGTTTGGGCTGAATCCCCAGTGCGAAAAATGCAGCGTCATGACTTTGTAAAGTGACAAGACGGCGCAGCAATGCGCCAAATTGTCCCCGCAACGGGCGAATGTGGAGCGTCTTGCAAGAGCCCGAATTCACGACCCGGAATTCCTGCTCTTGGAAAAACCCCGGGCTGGGGTGATGGGACCCGTGATGCCCTGGGACCTGCGGTTCAGGGTCCCGCAGCGATAGCCACCGTGACTTGATTCGAACTGGTTGTTCCGGCCACCTGAACCTGAAGGGGAATGCGGTCGCCGACCGGAGCGTTCGCCGGAACGAGGATGTTGATCTGCTCGACCCCCCGATACCCAGCGAGATGCCGGGGGGCTTGGTTGAAGAACGTGACCGGTGCGATGGTTCCACCAATCAGGACCACGGGAGCCACCGGCGGTATCAGGGAGCCCAATCCCGTCACGTACAAGACAGCCGGTTCTCCAGGATGGATAGCTCTCGTAGAACAGCCGCAGATCGCGCTCATCGCTGACGGGGCGGCAAGTGCACCGTCGGCCACGCTGTGCAGCATCGCATTCCCAGCGCCGGCCGGCAAGCTGAATACGCCCGGAGCGCTTCCAACAATCCGCACCAGCCTGGGCGCAGAGGACTTGCCCTCCACTGTGACCACCACGCTCGCCGTGGTCGATTCTACTCCCGGCTTCAGGAGTTCTAAGGGCACCTGCGCATTGATTTGGGCGTCGCTTACGAAAACAAGCGGCGCGGATACGCCGTTAAATGTGACGCGCACCGAATCCGCAGCCGTCCCCAGATTCGCGCCGAAAATCGAAACCAGTGAGCCGACGGCCACACGCGGCTGTCCCTCATTCCCCACGTCGGCGGTTAAGCTGGCGGCATTCACGATGCCTCCATCGGCGATCGCGGGGATCGGCGGAATCGGTGCTCGAACCGGCCTGATGTTAGCCTTCGCTCGCGGGCCTGGTGCGGTTTCTAAAGCGCGCGCAGTGGCGCTGGTCCGGCAGCAGCGCGGGAGGGGTTGAACCGAGCGAAGCGGCAGCACGGTAATGAGCCCCGAGCCGCCGCTCGCTGGAATGGGCGCGGCCGCCGGTGACGCCGCCGAGACGCCCACAATCCGTATCGGAATGGCTGGACCGGGGGCCTTGGAGGCCAGGCGGAAGGTAGCCACCGCGAGCGTGCCGTTAGTCATCGACGTAGTGTTCCGCCCGTAAGCGAGGCAAGTAGTTCCCGTGCACACGACGGACTTTTGTGCACCTTGGGCAGAATTGCCGGGAACCACCGAAAGCCCCACGATATCGCCCGAATAGCTAAACGACCACTCCACTGCCGCCACGGAAGTTGTGGACGCGATATTAATCGCCACGGCCACGGTCTCTCCCGGCGCGGCTGAGCCCGACTCGATAGAGAGCACCACGCTCTGCGCCAGCGCCCCGGCGGGAAATGCGGCCCAAAACAGAATCAGCAGCCTGTGGAGCACCTTCGGTCAAGCCTCAACGTAGGTAAACACGCAAGCAAAAACATACAAGCTGGTACGATCCGCCGCGACGTATCGAATCGTCATACGAGAAGATCGGCCGCGGCCTGGATTACTCCATCACTTGCCCCTATCATCACCTGCCTGCATAAGGTTGGCTTGAGGATGTCGCTGGGGAAGCGCCCGCCGGCGTTGGCAACTGTGCCGCCGGAGGCTGCCGGGAGGACACCACGATCACGGAATCCTTCAACGTGTGGCCCGCTTCGTCGGATACCTCCAACCGGAATTCTGTCCGCTCCCCCGCAGGCTCGTAGTACACATGCCCGATCCTCAGCTGCTCTTTGTTGAGTGGCAAGACCTTTTCCGGCCGATCCCCATCCAGAACGATCAACCGCGCATCGCGCGCCCGGCTGACCGCTCGGCTTTGCGGATCCCATCGCACATGGATCCCTTCCGCCTGAGCCCGGACGTCGAGTTGCAGAGCCGCCGGCGCAATAGCCGATTGCAGACTGGGCAGCAGATAGTGCATGCCCAAGATCACCACTCCGGCCGTTAGGCCGAACAGTGCCGCCCCGAGCATCCAAAACGTCTTCGTCGACAGCCGCACCGCGCCCTCTTCTCTTGGCCGCGGCGGCTCTCGGGGCGGCTCCCTGGGTGGTTCTCTCGCCGGTTCAAGCGCGGCCTCGTGTGGAAACTCGGATCCGTCGCTGTCGTCCGCCGGCGCAACCGGCCGATCGCTGGCCTCCCGTTGCAAAACCTCTACGTCGAACGGAAAATTCATGAACGAAAACGGTGTGAAAACGTCTCCGTCCCAGAACAGAATTCCCGCACTGCATCCGTCCGCTGAGCTGTGCAGCAGGAGAACCACGTTGGTCCGATCGGGAAAATCTCTTTGCACCGCGGCGAGTTCGTCGTCGCGCAGCGTCAGCACATCTCCCGGTTCGGTCCGGAAGTAACCCACACTGCGCTGCTCGTCGTTCGGCCGGCCAAGCTGTTTGAATGCGGCCGCGCTCCACTTGTATGGGCCATCCGCCGTGGACGGAAGACAAATGTAGTCTTCGATCTCCAGCGTGTCCGGGAAAGCCCCTTCGCAGCCCAGCAAAACACCCCCCATCTCCACCCGCGAAGGGCCCGGGTTGCGCTTGCGATGCTCGTCGATTTCGGACCGCAGCCGAGCCATAAGATGGAGCGGGATCTTGACCCGCAGCGGCCCACCGGGAAACGCCCAAGTATAGGAATCCTGCTGCAGGGGAACCACGCGATAGGGTCTTGCTGGCACAGTAAAGCCTCATTGGTCCCCGCCCCCGGGCGCGAGCGACACGATCTTCTAATATTACAACTATGGGGCCGTTCGGCGAGATCTTAGTCCGGACGAAACGGCGGCTTAAAGGAAGCGCTGTCCCTGCAATCGCTTATCAATGTCCTCGGCTGCCGATTTCGCGGCTGGCGAAGGAAGTTCTTCCCGCGCAAGCCCGAACCCGGCTTTTGGAAAAGGTCCAAGTTTTTAGATCCCTTACGACGGTGGTAGGGTCAAAATGAGGTCATCAGCGGGCACTTCAAAGGCTATAGGAGCACGCCGTCCGAGCGGACGGGACCGAGGATTCAGACGGATGGGTGGATTGGAGGTCGAATTGCTCGATGTAGGTATACGCTGAAGAATCGTTTGACAAACCCAGTATTCTTGAGAAACTGGTTACAGGTGGAGTTTGCCCAAATTCCGTCCGGTGAGTATCGGCCGGTTGGTCACGGGCGCCCAAGCTGTTGAGCCGGAATGTACGAGAAACTTTTCAATCTACAAAAAAACCCGTTCAACGTAACTCCGGATCCCAACTGGCTCCTGATGACGCCGACCCACCGCGAGTCGCTGTCCGGCTTGCTGTACGCGGTGTACCGGCGGAAGGGCTTCGTGGTGCTCACCGGCGAAGCCGGAACCGGGAAAACGGTTTTGTTGCGCGCGTTGATGCGTTCGTCGAAAGCCGCGCAGTTCAGCGTCGTTCTGAACCCCACCCTGACGCGGGACGAATTTATGGAGATGGTGCTTTTGGATTTCGGGATTACCGACATCCCCGCCAGCAAAGCTCAACGCTTGGTTCGCCTGCAAGACATGCTGTCGGAAATGCAGACGCAAGGCATCGCGCCGGTGCTCATCGTCGACGAGGCCCAGCGGCTGAGCGTCGAACTCCTGGAGGAGATCCGGCTGCTTACCAACTTTGAAACCGCGGATCGCAAGTTGCTCCAGATCATCCTGGCCGGTCAACCCGAATTGGCGGCCGTACTGAGCCGCCACGAATTGCGCCAGCTCAAACAGCGCATCGAAATTCGACTGGAGATCAAACCGCTTTCCATGTCCGAGGTGGGAATCTACATCCAACATCGTTGGGTGCGGGCCGGGGGGAGCACACCGGTTCCCTTTTCCTCGGATGCGCTTTCCACGATCGCCCTGGCCTCCGGTGGGATTCCCCGCCTGGTGAACGTGATCTGCGATACCTCTCTGTTACTGGCCTATGCCGGCCGGGATTCCGCGGTCAAAGGCGGGCACGTCCGGCAAGCGCTCCGCGATCTGGATCTACGGGAGCCGCGGCGGTCGGGCGTCGATTTCGCACCGAACGGCAAACCGCTGCAGCCGGCGATCTCGGAAAACGGCGGGCATCTCGCGCCAGCGCAAAACGGACATCCGGCCACGGCCACTCAGGCGCGTCCCGTAGCAGCCCGGGAAAACAGGTTCTGGAGCGACAGCGACTAAGTCCTCTGGACTTCGCGATTGATTCCGCGGACTCACGTGGGAAGCCGGCGACAAGGGAATTTCTTAGTGGGAAGCCATTCCTGGCTGCACCCGCCCTTTTAGGCGGCTCTGGTGTTCCTGCGCTTCTGAACCAAGGACCAAAAAGGCTGCTAACGAATCCGGCCACAGCCCGAACTGCCGGCCCACGGCCTCATCCAGACGGTGCATCCCCGATGAAATAGTTCTCAATATGGCAGCCAATCCCAAATCCTAAACCCACCTGCGGCTTTTCGGTCCGCGTGACCCGAACCTCGCAACGAATCACGATCCCGCTGTGGTCGGCCTGAAAGCCGGGCAAAGAGACGTCCACTTTGAAGCTCTCGCCGGGCACAAACCGGGTTGGACTGATGCAATAGAAACCATCGCTGCTGATGTTCTCGGTGACGGATTCTATACTTGCCGATCCTTTGTTGAGGCGCACGGGCAGGCGCAAGGGCAGCCTTGCACGTCTCCGGCGCTCGGATGGCGAAGTGTTCATTTCTCCGCGACGATCCCCAAAATTCTTACTGCGAGCCGATTCTTGTCATCGAATCGCGCATTCTTGTCGTCAAATTTCCGTGCGAAACCCTTAAGTTCGATCACGGCACAGGACCGGAACCTCCCGGAAGCGCGGCAGACCATCACGCCTAAGTATTTGTTTTTAAACCTGTCGCCAGCAGGAACCTGCTTTGAATCACGCGCGCTCCGACGCCGCGCTGGCACATCCCAGCCCCGGTTCGCTGGCACTTTAACGGCCATAGTACTAGTCCCGCGGAATTGCTCTCGGGACCCGCGGGTCTCTCCGTGACATAATGGTCGGGAGTGTAACGTTTCCGGCAATGGGAGACCGCACCGTGGGCGGCAGTCAGGTTACTCCAGGCACGAACCTCGTCGTCGCCGAAGGGGCCCGGCGCAGTTGGGCGCGACTGAAGCGGTCGTTCAATAAGCGGCCCGAGTTCCGGCTGATCCGTTCCAATTCCCGACTTGCGGACGCCGTGGAGGAGTGTCAAGCCCTGCGGCCGTGTGTACTCTTAATCGACTTTGAAGCCGTGGCGGGGTTGGACCGTTCGGGCAAGTTTGCACAAAAGCTCGGCTTTGGCCGGATCATACCGGTGCTGGTGCTGTTCGAAGGGCAGCCGCAGGAGGCCATAGAACCCCTTTTGCGATTGGGATTGATGGGGTTCCTCCAGGCGGATGCGCCACCCTGGCAAATCCGGCGAGCCGTCGAGGCCGTTGCCAACGGCGAAGTTTGGGCGCCGCGAAAACTTCTGGCTCGGGTGTTTCAAGACTTTCTGGCGGAACGCGATCAGGGCGGCCTGACGGTCAGGGAGCTGGAAATCCTCGCCTTTGTGACCCAGGGTTACTCGAACAAAGACACCGCGCAGGCCCTCCATCTGAGCCGCGAGACGGTGCGGTGGCATCTGCGAAGCATCTACACCAAGCTGGGCGTGCATGACCGCGAGAGTGCTGCGCTCTACGGGTTGCGGCATGGGCTCGATAAGCGAACCCTTTTGTCCCAGGTGTCCGTAACACCCCCGTCGGGATCCTCCGTGCCTGGAACCTGACACGGGACTGGACCACTAGTTCGCTTCGTACCACCAGGCGGCCCAAATTCTAGGAAGAAGTTCGGAAATTTGGCGTAGTACTACCAGATCTGCCCAATACGGGACAAACTCTACCGAGCAGAGTGGGTTCCGACACCATTCGGACGTAACCGGTGAAGACTCTTATTATTAAGGAGTTATATGTATGAAGGGCGTACTCTGAGGCTATCGATCCTAGTTGAGGGCCTGCTGTCCCAACGGCTCGAAGCAGTGGAAGACCTGTGAAAAATGACGTTCAAGTATCTCTTTATTAACAACTTAAAACGTACTGTAATTATGGTACTAAGGGAGTTTAGGCCGGGTGGCTTCTCCCCCCCTATGCAGACCTGTTGAAAACCGTATAATGATCACTCAGGCCCAAAAAATTGAAACATTGACCGATTCACGACATTTTTGAAATCGGGGGGATCGCGGAGGATCATGACATGTCGGGGGCGGAGAACGGCAAACTTGCTTTGCCACAGCAGTTACGTATATGTGTATTATCAAAGGACTTAAGACTATACCAAACATGCCATGAAGTCATCGTCAGCCTGGGGCTGACGGACTGGGACTTGGCGATTGCGGACCCGGATCCAACCCTTCCGGTCGAGGCCGATCTACTGGTTTGGGACGTGGACGACATCCGCTGGTCGCACGGCGAATGGCATGTGCCGCCGAAGCTTCCCGGCCAGGAACAACTTTTCGTCGTGCGCAGGAAGACCGTGCAGGACTTCCTGGACAAACTCCCCTTGGGCGCCGGCAGCACGTTGTTGAAGCCGGTAACCGCCGCAACGCTCAAAATCATGGTGGAACAGGCGGCCGTACGGGCCAGGTCGCGCGCCAATCAGTCCAGCACCGATAAACCGCGTTCGGAAGGAACCGATCGCCGGGAACTCTTGCAGTGCTTGCTGGCGGCCAATCTGAAACTCCAGGAGTATGACCATGACCGCACCAACTTCCTGGCGCGTGCCGTCCATGATTTCCGGGCGCCTTTGACGGCCATCAGCGGGTACTGCGGGTTATTGCATGAAAAGGCCCTGGGCCCCTTGAACAGCGGACAAAAAGAGCTGGTCCAACGCATGCAGCACAGCGTGACCAAACTCACCCGCATGGCCTCGACGATGCTCCAGTTGAGCGTCGGAAGGCAAGTCGAACGGGGCGTGGAGTTGCAAGAAGCGTCGATCCGCACGTGCATCGATCACGCTTTGCACGAAATCGCTCCGGTGGCGGCCGGCAAGACGATCAGGATCACCGTCAATGTGACGGATCCGGACCAGCCCCTGTTCCTGGAGCCGGAACAAATTGAGCAGGTTCTGGTGAACCTCCTCGACAACGCCTGTAAATTTACACCCAAAGGCGGCCACATCGAAGTCCGGGCGTACCCGGCTTCCGGGCCCGAGCTGCCGGCGAATGGACGGGACGCGGGATCCGAGGTGCAGGGAGTCTATCGCGTGGACGTCAGCGACACCGGGACAGGCATCTCGGAAGAGTACCTGGAAAGTGTTTTCGAGGAGTATACATCGTACACCGGTTCTCAGGACCGTTCCGGTGGGGGTCTGGGTCTGGCCATTTGCAAGATGATTCTCACCGCGCACGGCGGGCGCATCTGGGCCGAGAACCATTCTGCGGGAGCGCGCCTGTCGTTTCTGCTGCCGCTGAGCCCGGCCCCGGAACGCAAAATGATCCAGCCGGCGGGCATATTACGCGCTCAAGTAAGAAGCGCGGTTTCTTAACGGAGGAATACAATGCAGAATCTGGCGTCGCCAGCGGGTATCCTTGTGGCCGAGGACGACCCCGAAGTTTGGAATTACCTCAGCTTGTCTTTGCGCTGCCGGGGGTATACGGTAACGCACGCGGAGAACGGCGAAGAAGTGTTGAGCCATCTGCGCTCGAGTGGCGCCAATGGCGTGTCCCTGGTTCTGATGGATGTCATGATGCCGCGCAAAGACGGCCTCGAGACGCTGCGCGGAATTCGTCAATTCGAAAAGAACCTGCCGGTCATCATGCTCTCCGGCTTGTCTTCCCCCACCACCATCGTGGAAGCGATGAAATGCGGCGCCAACGATTTTCTGGCGAAGCCGGTGGGTAACGAGCAGTTGATGGATGCGATCCAGCGCACCCTGAACGCGCGGACCGCCAAGCCCGACGGGATGAAGTATGAAGCGGTGAAACATCCGGAAGGGCCGATGGCCTCGCGAGGGCTCGTCGACCGGCATTCCTGGATGAGTAAAATGGAGCCCTTCCTGAGCCACGTCGGGGCCTCCGATGCACCGGTGTTGTTGAATGGCGAAACCGGCAGCGGCAAGGAAGTGCTCGCCCGCCGGCTGCACGCGGCTTCGCCCCGCGCGTCCCGTCCGCTGCTCAAACTCAACTGCGCCGCCCTGCCCTCCGAGCTGATCGAAAGCGAGCTATTCGGTTACGAAAAGGGTGCGTTTACCGGCGCCTTCAAGTCCAAACCGGGCAAGTTCGCTCTCGCCAACGGCGGCACCGTGCTGCTGGATGAAATCGGGGACATGGACATTCGCCTTCAAGCCAAGCTGCTCCACGTTCTCCAGGACGGTGAGTTCGAGCCGTTGGGCGGCAATGAGACCGTGCGCGTCAATGTTCGCGTCATGGCGGCGACCCACAACGATCTGGAAAAGGCCATCCGCGACGGGCGCTTCCGGGAGGACTTGTACTACCGGCTGAACGTCATCAACATCCAAGTCCCGCCGCTCCGCGAGCGGTTGAGCGAAATCCCGACCTTGGCCGAGTACTTCCTGAAAAAATTCGCGACTCCCGGCGGTCCGCCGCCCAAGATTACGGCGGCGCTGCACGAGGCGCTGCTGGCCTACGCCTGGCCCGGAAACGTCCGCGAACTTGAGAACTTCATGCGCCGGTTTCTGATCCTTCCGGACGCCGAGGCAGCGGCGGATGAACTCCGCAAAAAAACGCTTCGGGCCGGTAACGCCGCGGCAGCGGTGGCCTTGCCCGAACCGTCCAGCACGGTTCCGCAGACGAATTCCATTGCCCCGGTGCCGACGCTCGAGAACGTCACCGCAGCCCAGAAACATGCCGAAGTCGAGGCGATTCTCTCCGCCTTGAATCGGACCAAGTGGAATCGCAAGCAGGCCGCGGCGATCCTCCGGGTCGATTATAAGGCTCTCCTGTACAAGCTGAAAAAGCTGGGTATCGACCGCAAGGAGACCCTCGCAGTTCCGGCTCCCGAGGTCTCCCAGGACCCTGTGATCGTGAATTAGCCGCCCGCCGCCGCCCCCGGAAATATCAGACCTTCCGGTGGATGCTTCGTCCAGTCACGAGCGGATTTGTACTGGAACGGAATAGCAACAAATGACGAAGTAAAAGTTACTGACTACGGCGACCGAGCCCACGGTAGGTTTTTCCGTTTTTAGTACTCCCAGAACCCCGCCCGCGTCCTGCCAGGACGCACACATCCCCAATCAAATCTATTTGTTACGCAACTTGGTGCTCCTCCCGTTTTGTGTGGCTGCTCAAGTGCACGAGGGACCGCGATCCGAAAATGGACGGCGCTCGATGCAGGGGGATATACTCTACCTTTATCCACAGGGTAGGTGTTTGATCTGATACCCCTAGAACAAGCCAAGCCGTAGAAAACAAACTGCCTACGTGAATGACGCTTATTTCGGACTACCAGATACCACAACGGTTACCTGCCAGTTCGTTTGACTTTGCAACCGGCCATCGCATTTCCGCAGGCACGCGATCCAAGATGCGGGAAGAATGTCTCCTCAGGGAGAACTGCTTATTACCGTTGAGAGTCATGGTCCGCGATTTCCACGTACGCAATTAAGGGAAGGTGCTGATTTGACCCAGATGAAGGTGTCGGTACTCTTGACTTGGAGCTAATTGGTGCTCAGTACTGGTACTGTCACAGTTTCTAGTTTGAGAACCGCCCGCCGCCACATTGGTACGGTGCTGTTCGTTGCCCTGTCGGCGGCATCCTTCAGCCGAGCCCAACCAGTCGCGCTGATGCTCTCTTCCGGCACCGCAGTAGCCGGAAGCTCGGTTACGCTCAGCCTGAGCCTGGCCAGCAACGCCGAGCTGCCCGCTGCGGTCCAGTGGACGCTGGCCTATTCGACCGCGGACTTCACTTCTCCCACGATCGCGGCCGGGCCGTCCGCGAATGCAGCGAGCAAGCAGCTGTCCTGCCGCAATACCACAGGATCGGCCACCTGCATCTTGTGGGGACTGGATACGACCGGGGTGCCCAGCGGCGTTGTGGCCACCGTAACTCTGCCTATCAATCACACCACGGATTCTTCTTCCCAAGTACAACTTACGGGTGGAGCTGCCGCCGGCCCAGCTGGCCTGAGCCTGGGAACCGCAACCACGGGGAGTACGGTGACGATCCAGCCCGGACTCAACGGATTCACGTGCAATCCGGTTGCGATTTCGGCTCCCGCGGCCTCGTCCTGTTCGGTGACGCTAACGGGCCCGGCCCTGGCCGGGGGAGCAACGGTGGGCTTGACGGCGAGCCCCGCCTCCGCGGTGAGTTTGCCGGCCTCTGTGACCGTTCCTCCGGGTTCCCAAAGCGCTACGGTCAGCGTGAATGCAGGAGCCGTGGCGACCTCCACGCCGGTGATGCTGACGGCCAGTTACCTGGGCGTCAACCAGGGCTTTGGTATAACGGTGAAACCTTCGGGTTCGGGGTCTAGTTCGGCATCGTTTGTGAAGCTGGATGCCACGACTCAGGGCAATTGGCATGGCGTCTATGGGAGCGAGGGGTACGCAGTGGTGGGAGATCTAACTTCGAACCCGTCCTGGGTAACCCCAGTAACGGCGGGAGCCTCGCAGTGGGTTTGGGCGAATTCAACCAGCGACGACCGAGCGTTGCAAACGGCTTCTAACCCGTCCAACCGGGTCGCCGCCACGTGGTATTCGAACTCCTTCCTGGTGGACCTGAACATCACCGATTACAACACGCATCAGATCGCGTTGTATAGCGTGGACTTCGACTCTGGATCCCGGTGGCAAACGGTGGCCATCCTGGATGGAAACGGCAACGTGCTGAACACCCAGAATCTGACGAACTTCACGGGCGGCGCTTACCTGGTCTGGAACGTGAGCGGGCACGTGAAGATCCAGGTAACCAGGGTAAACGGGACGAACGCGGTGGCCAGCGGGCTGTTCTTCGGTGGGGTGACGTCATCGCCGACACCCGTCATCAGTAGCCTGAATCCGACCTCGGCCGCAGTAGGGACTCCGGTGACCATCTCCGGGACCAACTTCGGAACCTCGCAGGGTAACAGCAAAGTGACGTTCAACGGAACGCCAGCCACGCCCACCACCTGGAGCTCGACAAGCATCGTTGCGCCCGTGCCGGCGGGGGCCAGCAGCGGCAATGTGGTGGTTACCGTTGGCGGGGTGTCCAGCAATGGCGTCGCCTTCACGGTGCCGCCAGCGCCCAGCATCGGCAGTCTGAATCCCACCGCCGGTGAGGTGGGGACGCCGGTGACGATCACTGGAACCAACTTCGGAGCCTCGCAGGGAAGCAGCCGAGTGACGTTCAACGGAACTCTGGCCATTCCCACCGGTTGGAACGCCACCAGCATCGTGGCGCCGGTGCCGGCCGGAGCCACCAGCGGTAACGTGGTGGTCACAGTGGGCGGGTTGGCCAGTAACGGCGCCGCATTTACAGTGTCCTCGGCGCCCGTCATCAGCAGCTTGAGTCCCACCGCCGGTTCGATTGGGACCATGGTCACCATCACGGGAGCCAACTTCGGAGCCACCCAGGGAAGCAGCAGCGTGAAGTTCAACGGAACGGCAGCCACGCCTACGAGTTGGAGCGCCAACAGCATCGCGGTGCCCGTGCCGGCGGGAGCCACCAGCGGAAACGTGGTGGTCACGGTGGGCGGATTGCCCAGTAACGGCACTGCCTTTACGGTGGCCACGACGCCCGTGATCGATAGCCTGAGTCCCACCTCGGGTGTCACCGGTACTTTGGTGACGATCAGCGGGGCTAACTTCGGAGGCAAGCAGGGAGGCAGCACGCTAACGTTCAACGGAACGGCCGCCATCCCCGCCAGTTGGACCGCCACAAGCATAGTCGCGCTGGTACCGGCCGGAGCGACCAGCGGGAACGTGGTGGTCACGGTGGGTGGAGTGGTGAGCAATGGCGTAGCCTTCACGGTAGCCACGCAGGCTACGCCCGCGATCAGCAGCCTGAGTCCCACCTCGGGAACAATTGGAACTGTGGTGACAATCACGGGAAGCAACTTCGGCGCCTCTATCGGAGCCAGTAAGGTGACCTTCAATGGAACCGCGGCCGCTCCTAGCAGTTGGAGCGCGAATAGCATTGCCGTGCCGGTACCAGCCGGAGCCACCAGCGGGAACGTTGTGGTCACAGTGGGCGGAGTTGCCAGCAACGGCGTGACTTTCACGGTAGTCACGCAGACGGCACCCGTGATCAGCAGCTTGAGTCCCAACGCAGCCCCGGCGGGAACCCTGGTGACGATCACGGGAAGCAACTTCGGCTCCTCTCAGGGAACTAGTAAAGTTACGTTCAACGGAACCACGGCCACGCCTAGCAGTTGGAACGCGGCCAGCATTGTCGTGCCGGTGCCTACGGGAGCCGTCAGCGGCAGTGTTGTGGTTACGGTGGGCGGACTGGCCAGTAATGGCGTACAGTTCACCGTGCTGGTGCAGCCTCCCACAATCACCAGCCTGAGTGTGACCGCGGCCCCGGCGGCTACCCCCGTGACCATCACCGGGACCAACTTTGGAGCCGCTCAGGGATCCAGCACCGTAACCTTCAATGGAACGGTGGCCACGCCAACCAGTTGGAGCCCGACCAGCATCGAGGTGCAGGTGCCGGCCAATGCCACCACCGGCAATGTGGTGGTCACGGTGGGCGGGGTGCCCAGTAATGGAATAGCGTTCACGGTTCTGCAGTCGCCGCCGGGGATTTTGCAGAAAGGAATCCTAAACAGTCTGGGTTGGAGGAAACACTAACGATTCATCGGTGGGTCTTGCGAAGGATTTACATTCTTATGAAAACACTACTTGCGAACGGCTTTCTGCGGCGTATGTTTCAGCCCTCCGGCGCCGGGAGTTTATCCAATTCCGGGCGCTGTCTGATACTTTTATCTGCTCTTACGTTAGGCTCAGGATCACTTTGGAGCCAGATTGCTCTGGTGAATGTCACGCCCTGCGGCCCAGTGGCGTTGCCTGGAACGACCTGTACTATTCCGGCGACGGGAGGCGGCAACTTGCTGGTGGTCGGGTGGCAACTCGACCTAGCGTCCAGCTCGATCGCCGGTATCACGGACAATGCGGGGAATACGTATGCCGAGGCAGGACCGGCACAAGCGTCTGCCACCTCTGCCGGTGCGATCGGTATCTGGTACGCCAAGAATGTCGCCGCCGGCACAACCACGCTCACCGTAACGCCGAGCGCGAGCGTTACCAATGCGGGCCTGGTCATTTGGGAATTCTCGGGCGCAGATACTTCTGCGCCTCTGGATCAAACCGCGGTTCTGAGTAATCAGGCGGCTTCGGCGACTCCAGCGGCCGCTGCCGTGAGCACCACGTCTGCGAACGAAGCAGTGGTCTCAATTGTGACCGTCAATAACGCGGTGACAGGCATCGCTACGGGAAACAACTTCACCAACGACTCCACCATCAAAGCCAACGGCTGGGCCCATCTAATCACGTCATCCGCGGGCACGTACTACGCCCAATGGAACCAGAACACGGCTGGGATATACGCGAGCTGCACCGTTTCTTTCAAAGCTGCGCTCACGCAGACCTCCGGTAGCGCGTGCGACCTGAACCACGACGGGGTCGTGAACGCGGCGGATGCGCAACTGGCCGTCGATATGTCGCTGGGTTTAACGCCGTGCACGGCCAACATCGTAGGATCAGGAATCTGCAACACCACGGTGGTGAACGACGTGGTGGCAGCCGCTATCGGCGGAATCTGTCCGACCGGCACAACTTCGTCTAAGGTCCTATTGTCCTGGACCGCCAGCACCTCTCCGACTGTCGCCGGATACAACATTTATCGCGGCGGCACCACCGGCGGACCCTACAACACTAGCGTGGCTTCGGGGGTCACCACGACCAGTTACACCGATACCAGCGTTGTGTCCGGCCAGACCTACTACTACGTCGCGCGAGCCGCGGACGCGTCCAACAACGAGAGCCCCAACTCAAACGAAACTCAGGCTATTATTCCGTAACGCTGTCCGCAACAAGGTTCTCGTCGCCGCAATCGGAAGCGCCCTGAGCTTTTGCGTTACAACGTGCAGATGACTTTCGCGCGATCGCCGGTTTCGCATTCCGCGCAACCGATCATCTTGGTCTCGCAGTAGTACCGCGTTCCAATCGCGCGAGCTTGTCCGCGCATCGATGCACGCAGATCCGATTCGGTGCCAAACCACTCGCCATACTGGGTTGGCCCAACATAAGGAACCATTTTGGCGCGGTACAGCTGGCCATGGTCGTGCTTCTTGGGGCTCACCCCGGCCATCCCTCCGAGCGCAATCATATCGTTGGTTTTTCTGGAGCTTGCGCCAACGCGGCCTTGCGGGCTTCAATCTGCACCCGCAATTCCCGGATGCGGGCGCGATTCTTGATTCTTTGTATGCGAACCCGGTTGAAACGGGCCGTATCTCCACACGTCTTCGACATCGGTAGTCTCCAATCCTCACCTGGATGAGTTGTTCAGGTCCTCGCGAACCTCGTTGCTTCCGGCGAGATCAACTCGCACTACGATCCGAAGCACCCGAAGATCTCTTTCCAAGTGGTCCCCCGCGCAGGGCGAAGGGCGATTCGAGACAGAATCGGTTTTCTGTCGAGAAGGGCGGAACAACCAACGGTACGCCTCAAGTGTAGCAGGCTGGTCAGATGTCGGCCCAAAGCGCGGGACACCTGCGCTGGACGGTCCCGCGAACTGGACCGCGACTGCGGGCCGGCAGCGGTTAGGTCCGTTCAGGGGCGCGCGCTGCCGCTGAGGCGATGGCGATCCATCGGGTGATCCCCAAGGGCAGCCCGGCGAACCGAAGGTCTCTCACTCCCTATGGAATGGCTCGCTCCAACTCGGCCGCGGCCGACTGGATTTTCTCGCCCGCGTTTTCGAGGACTCTGCCTACTCTCACCGCTTGCTCTTCGGCCGATTTCCACTGTTTCTGTTCGATGCTCTCGCGCACGCCGGGCAGCGTCTTGACGTCGTAGCCGGTGTAGAGGCCGGGCGCGTAGATCTGATTCCGGTACCAGGGGCGATTCGGCAAGCCGTCGCTCAAAGTGAGCGCCCGTTCCACGGCCACCAATTGGGCGTTGACCGAGGTTCGCGACGCGCGTGCCAGAGCAGCTCCGTCCCCCGCCGCGGCCCGCGCCACAGCCTGCTCGTACTGCTGGCTGGAGCGTTCGAGTGCGGCCAGTCCGTTGCGCAATGGCGTCAGATTCAGGAACGGAGGCAGCAGTTCCTTCACAGGAGGGACCGTCGGCCGGCGCGGATCGGCCGTAGCCTTGAAAACGCCCTCCTCGATTTGGCGGTTGCGTTCCGCAACATCGGTACGCTGAGTCTGAGCGAGGCGCTCAATTTCATCGATGTACCGCCGGATGGTATCGGTGAAATCGGTGTAGTCGAAAGGAATGAGTTCCGCGTCGGCCAGGCGGAGGACAGCAAGCCCTGCCGTTTCAGCCAGGGCGCGCCCGTAACTGAAATCCGTATCCGCAAAATGCGTGTACCAATAGAAATCGTCGTAGACCGAATGATAGACGCCTCCCGCGTCTTCGCCGCCGAAGCCGAGGTTGAGCGAGGCAACGCCCAGGTGATCCAGGAACGCCGAGTAATCCGAGCCGGAACCCAGCGGCTCGATGCGCAGATCGGCACGCTGGCGCGCCTCCTGGCGATCCTGCTCCAGCGGGGTCCTGGTCGCGCCCGCGTTGCGGCGCGTCCCTTCGATGCGGCGCAGTTGCAGACGCTTCCAAATCGTCAGATTGGTTTCCGGATCCTTCACTTCACGCGCCACGCCGTTGATGAACTTCTCCAGCGTGTGAGAGCCCGCCACGTTCAGGAATCCTCTGCCGTTTCCGTCCGAATTGATGTAGACGGCGGCCTTGCGAATCAATTCGTCCGCGTGGTCCTCGGCCCATTCGGTGGAACCGAGGAGACCCTCTTCCTCGCCATCCCAGACGCAATAGACGATCGTGCGCTTGGGCCGCCAGCCTTGCCGCAACAACACGCCCAGGCTGCGGGCTTCTTCGAGGAGTGCGCTCGCTCCCGAGACGGGATCGGATGCGCCGTTGACCCACGCGTCGTGATGGTTGCCGCGGATGATCCATTCGTCTGGAAAAGCCGAACCCGGAATGCGTGCGATCACGTCGTAAATCGTCTTGGTGTCCCAATTGAAGCTGACCTTGAAGTGGGCTCTGCCCGGACCCGGCCCCACGTGATAGGTGATGGGCAGCCCGCCACGCCACGCCTCCGGCGCGAGGGGTCCGGTGAGCGCCGCCAATAGAGGTTGGGCATCGCCATAGGAAATCGGGAGCGTGGGGATCTTGGTCAGCGTGGTCACTTCGCTTAGCTTCAGGCGCGTGGCTTCCTTGGTCGCACGGACCCCTGGAGTCAAAGGGTCGCCGGGGTACACGGGCATATCCATCACGCTCCCGCGCTGCACGCCGTCGGCTGGGCGAAACGGACCTTGCGGATAGGTGTCGCCTTGGTAGTAGCCGTCGTCGCGGGGGTCTGAATAGATCAGGCAGGCCACCGCTCCGTGTTCCGCGGCCACTTTCGGTTTGATGCCCCGCCAGGTGGCCCCGTAGCGCGCGATCACGATGGCTCCCTTGACCGACACTCCCAGGCGCTCTAACTGTTCGTAATCGTCGGGTGCTCCGTAGTTCACGTACACCAGCGGCGCGGTCACTTCACCGTCGATCGAATAGGCGTTGTAGGAGGGAAGCTGTTCATCGTGCTGCGACGATGTCGCGTCGCCAGGAACCGTTGGCTCCAGGAGCTTGGCCGTAAACCGGCGGGGTTCCGTCAGTTCCAATACGCGCTCCTTGGGCGTCGGGAACAGGACGTCGTAGGTTTCGATCTTCGCGTCCAGACCCCACTCCTTAAACTTGGCGAGGATCCACTCCGCATTCGCCTTATCGTAGGGCGAGCCGACATGGTGGGGCCGCCCACTGAGGTGTTCCATGTAGGCGCGCAGATTGGCGGGATCGGGAAGCGCGCGGTATCGATCCTCGACGGCGCGTTCCACGCGCGCGGATTCGGTTGAGAAACCAGCCAGAGTGGGCGCATCCGCCGGGACCAACGGGAGCGCACCCAGCAACATGCACAGCGCAAGGGTCGCAGTCGCAGGAAGGTGTCGTGTCATTTCACTATCCTTACAAAAATAATGAGATGCGCGCCGGTCAGGGGCGCGCGCCGGCGGCGACGGGGCCGGACATCTTGGGCATCCGGGCGGTCCGCATCAGCAGCCAGGCGCCGGATGCCGCGAGGGCAAGGGCGATCCATTGGGTGATCGACAAGGGCAAGCCGAAAGGCAGAGCTTGCTCGTGGAAGCGGGTGAATTCGATCACGAAACGGGCGATGGAACTGAGCAGCAGGTACAGTCCGATGATGCGGCCGGGTTCATGCGCGCGGCCGAATTGCCAGTAGAGGAACGCGAACAGGATGCCTTCAGTCGAGAATTCGTAGAGCTGCGAAGGGTGCAGCGGGACCTCCAGCGGCACGCCGGTGAGCGCGTAGGCGTTGGGGTCGTGGAAACGGATGGCCCACGGGCGCGTACATTCCTTGCCCCAGCAGCAACCCGCCGCCAGGCACCCCAGCCGTCCGATGGAGTGGCCCAGCGCGACGCCGGGCGCGAAGGCGTCGGAGGCGGCTAGAAACGGGAGTCCCTGCTTACGCATATACAGAAATGCGACCACCACGGCGAGGATCAGCCCGCCTTGGAAGACTCCGGCGGCTTGCAGCGTGGAGAGCGAGAAGAACTCGCTGGGGTGCGCGGCGAATTCCGGCCAGTCGAAGACGAACATCAGGAGCTTGGCGCCGGCGAGCCCGGCCAGAGCCACGTAGATGGCGAGGTTGGTCATCAGCTCGGGGTTGAGGCCGCTGCGGCGCGCCAGGCGCACGGTGACGGTCAAGCCGGCGAGAAATCCTAGTGCGACCAGGACTCCGTAGGTGGGAAGGTAGAAGCTTCCGATGGTGAAGAGCTTGGGAAACATGGCTTCTGTTTTGAGAATACCATCTGAAGTGAGATTCGGACCGCAGTCGTGCGTTCGTTAAATCCCCGCGTACCACGGATAGCCGTGAGCCACGCCGTTCGCCCCGGTGCCGTCTTCGATATCGTCGAGGCGGTCGGTCAGCTTGATCCCGGCCACATACTTCAGATTTTTGTAGCCCAATTGCCGCTCGACGCGCAGCCGCACCGGAGCCCCGTGCTGAACCGGCAGGTCGCCGCCGTTCATGCCGTACGCCAACAGTGTCTGGGGATGCAGCGCATCGAACATGTCCAGGCTGTCCCACCATCCGTCCACTGAGTAGAACACCACATAGCGCGCCCGCGGTTCGGTCCCCACCGCTTGCAGGACGCGAGAAAGCTGCACGCCGGTCCATTCCGCGATGGCCGACCATCCTTGTTCACAGCAATGCAGCGTCACCTGCGTCCGCGATGGGAACGCCTTCAGGTCCGCCAGCGACAACTCGCCCGGGCTCGTGACCAGGCCCCCGACAGACAACCTCCAGTCGGCAAAATGCCCGGCCCGCAGTTGCTGATAGTCGCGATCCGCGGGGTTGGTGGTGTTGATCGCCGGGAAATGTTGCGAGATCTGATCGCGGCGGAACTCGCGCGCCAGAGGTTGGTTGCGCAGCAGCAGACGATGAGCCGCGAAGGTGAGCGCATCGCTCAGCCCGAACAGACTTCCGTACGTCGGCGGCAGCGATTCTTTGCACCCGGCAAGCAGCAACCCGCCCGCCGCAGGAGCTCCGGCAAGCCATCTTCGGCGCGAAATCATGCATCACCCGCGGTAATCATGGCTCGCATGTTTCGCCCGAACCCGGTCGCGATGGTCATGGCAACGTGGCCGATCAGGAACACCACCAGCAGGTTGCCCAATAGAAAATGAATCGTACGCGCCGACTGCCTTCCTCCGAACAAGTCAAACAGCTCCGGATGAGCCGCGGTCACGCCCGGCGACATCGTGAGGCCGCTCAGAGTCATCACCGGAAGCAGCACGAAGACCACGCCCAAGTACGCAAGCTTCTGCAGGCGGCTATAACCGTGCCAACCGAGAAAGTGCCGGGCGAGCAGTCCCCGCCCCACGTACACCAGCCCGTTGAACACCGTGATCCACGCAGCCAGGAAATGCAAATTCCGGCCCCAACCGGTTTGGTCGAGATCCACTGTGAGCGGAAGCTCGAACGCGGCGGGCGTATCGAAGTACCCGGTCCAGCCCCAATAGAATCGCGGATGCGCGATCAGGATGGCAACTCCGCTCACGGCCAGCGCGACGAAGCACAGCGCGTTGATCCAGTGCGTGGCGCGGACGATCGCACTGTGACGCATTTTAGCGATGGCGGCGGTAGCGGCGCGCATGGGCTCTAACATACACTAGCGCACAGGACCGCGTTCCGTTGTGCGCGGAGCCGTGAAGAGACCGATGCCCACCGCCTCAGCCGGCGCCATCGCCGCGCGCTTGGACCGGCTGCCCTTCTCCCGCACGCTGCGGCGGATGGTGTTGCTGATTTCGCTGGGCGGCGGCTTCGAATTCTACGACATCTTCCTGACTGCCTACATCGCACCGGGGCTGGTCGCGAGCGGCCTCTTCACCAGCGCTTCGTCGGCGTTGCTCGACACCAACGGCGTGGGCTTCTTCGTCTTCGCCACATTCGCCGGAATGTTCTTGGGCGCGATCGGATTCGGCTCCATCGCCGACCGTCTGGGCCGCCGCTCGATCTTCGTCGTGTCGCTGGTGGCGTACTCGGTAGCCACGGCCATCATGGCGTTCCAGCACACCGCGATTGGCATCGACGTCTGGCGCTTCATCGCCAGCATCGGCGTAGGAGTGGAGCAGGTCACCATCGATACATTCCTGCCCGAATTTGTTCCGCCCACCGCCCGCGGCCGCGCCTTCGCGCTCAATCAATTCATACAATTTTTGTTCGTGCCGGTAGTGGCGTTACTGGGATGGTTACTGGTCCCGCAGCATCCGCTGGGACTGGACGGCTGGCGCTGGGTGACGCTGCTAGGCTCGGCCGGAGCGTTGCTGGCCTGGTCGCTGCGCCTAGGCATCCCGGAAAGTCCGCGCTGGCTGGCCGCACACGGCCGCATCGAAGAAGCCGGGCACGTGCTGGAGCAAATCGAAGGCGGGGTGATGCGCGACACTGGCGCCGCACTCCCCCGCCCCGACTATGTGGAGGAACGCGGGCCAGGGCCAAGCCGAGCCAGCTCCTTCGCCGAAATCTTCCGCCCGCCCTACGGCCGCCGCACGCTGATCATGTCGATCTTCAACCTGATGCAGAGCATTGCGTTTTACGGCTTCGGTTCCTGGGTGCCCACGCTGCTGATCGCCAAAGGCATCCGCGTTACCACCAGCCTCGAATACGCGTTCATCATCGCCGTAGCCAACCCGATTGGCCCGCTCCTGGGCATGTTCGTAGCCGACCGCATGGAGCGCAAATGGCAGATCGTATCGGCCGGCGCGGCCATCGGCGTATCCGTCTTGCTGTTCGCCAACCAGACCAACGCGGCGCTGGTGATCGCGTTCGGCGTGCTGGTGACGCTGGCCAACAACTGGATGTCGTTCGCTTTCCACAACTATCAGGGCGAACTGTTCCCCACGCGCATCCGCGCCCGCGCGGTGGGGTTCGTCTACAGCTGGAGCCGGGTCAGCGCGGCCATTGCCGGTTTACTGATCGGCTTTTTCCTGCGGGAAGGCGGCACGCCCGCGGTGGCGCTCTTCATCGGCGCCGCGATGGTGGTGATGATCGTGACCATAGGCGCCTTCGGCCCGCGCACCAATGATCTCGCCCTGGAAGAAATCTCACGGAGTTAAGTGGGGCAGCCTTTTGAGGCTGCGGACCCGCGTTCCAGCGGGTCCCGCCGGCCGGAAGGCCGGCTGCGGCCAGGATTGGCCGCCCCACACATTTCAACTACCGCCGCCGCTGATAACTCTTCAATTGCTCGAGCTGCCCCTGGACAATGCCGTTCTCCGGCTCGATCTTCAAGGCATCCTCGAGAATCGTGATCGCCGTCCGGTCGTCGAATTTACGCGTGTACGCAAACGCCATAGCCCGCATGCTCTGCACCGATTGCGGATAAAACTCCAGATTCAGTTTCATCAGCGCGATCGAATCGTCCGGCCGCGCGTTAGAGAACCGGTCGGCGATTCCGATCAGCGTGTCTTCGCCGAAATCGTACGTCTGATGTCCGAAGTAGTGCGAGCGCAACTCGCGATACTGCGACACCGCCGCCTCGGCTCCGTCTTTGGCCAGCGTCCGCGTGATGATCTCGTTCAACTGCTTCGGAATCGGCACACCGCGATGGCAGGTGATGCACTTCACTTCGGTCGCATCCGCCGCGGCTTTGCCCGTGGCCGCCTGGACCCTTGCATTGAGGTCGCGCGTCATGGCGATCATGGCCCGCGCGATATCTTTGCGCGGTTCCGGCAGACCGCTGCCGCGCTCGGCCGAGTGGCAATATTGGCACTCGACGCCCAGCGACTGCGCGATCTCCTGCATGTTCGGCAGCGGATTGCCGGGCCGTGGTTGCGCACCGACGATCGCGGCAACCATGAGACCAGCCACGACCATTCTGACTTCTGTATTCTGTCTTCTGTATTCCTTCCTCATGTGATCCCCATCTTAACCTTTCGGCCGTGGCCTTGCGGTATGATCTCTTTTGCGCCGCCCGGCGGACAGCCGGACACGTCAGGCGCCGGGAGGGCAAGATGAGTCGATGGGTCCGGTTATGGTCCGCCTTCGTCGGCATGGTGATGATCGGCAACCTTCAGTACGCCTGGACGCTGTTTGCACAGCCCATGGTGAAGGCGCATGCGGAACAACATTGGCGCCTCTCCGATGTGCAGTGGGGCTTTGGCCTGTTCATCGCCGCAGGCACGTGGACCATGCCGTTCGTAGCCTCATTCATCGACAAGCTTGGTCCGCGAATCTTTATGGTTCTCTCAGGGCTGCTATGCGCCGTCGGGTGGGGATCGCTGGGGCACGTCAGCAGCCTGACCTCGTTTTACTCCCTGTACGCCGTGGCGGGCGTTGGCGTCGCGTGCGTGTACGCATGCGGAGTCGCGATCGCAGTGAAATGGTTCCCCGACCGGCGTGGAACCGCCTCGGGTATCATCACCGCGGGTTATGGAATGGGGGCGGCCGCCTTCAATCCGCTGTTTGACTATCTGATTCGCTCCATCGGTTATTCCGACACGTTTCTGTGGACTGGTATCTCGCACGGGGCGCTGATTGCGCTGGCCGGCTTGGTATTGATAAACCCGCCAGCCGATTTTAAGGTAGCGGCCGCGGCTGTGAAGCCCAATGTCCGGCGTCACGATTTAAATTTCACTTCCCCGGAGATGCTGCGCACGCCGCAGTTTTATTTCCTGTTCCTCGCGATGCTGTCGGTGGGGATCGGCGGGCTGATGGTCACCTCGCAGCTCAAACCGGTCGCGACTAATTTCAAGGTCGGGGACGCCGCTTTGACTGTGGCTCTGGTCCTGACGCCGCTCGCCAACGGCTCCAGCCGCATCCTGTGGGGCTGGGTTTCCGATTATCTTGGCCGCGAGTGGACCATGTTCACGGCGTTCCTGCTCCAGGCAATCTTCCTGCTCGGCGCCACGACGGTGGGACGGGCCGGCGACGCCATGTTCGTGGCGTCAATGGTGCTGGTGTTCCTCACCTGGGGCGAACTGTACGCGTTATTCCCCGCCGTGCTCGCCGATTTGTACGGCAGCAAGAACTCGGCGCTGAACTACAGCTTCCTGTACAGCGCCAAGGGCTTCGCAGCGCTTCTGGGCAGTGGCATCGCCGCGACTCTGTTCGAGAAGACCGGCACTTGGAACTACGCGTTCTACGGCAGCGCCGGGCTCGCGCTGCTCGCGTCCCTGATGGCGCTGTATGTGCGCAGGATTCCGCTCCCGCAGAAAAAAGGCCTCCAGCCCGCTCTAAGAGTTCAGCCGTCGGAGGGCTAAGCCGGGCGGTGCTCGGCGCCCCGGTGGCGAGCAGCGTCCTCAAGTACTACCTGCGTTCACCGCCGCACACAGGCCTCACGCGGAGTCCGCGCTTGTCCGGAAACCACTTGAGCGCCACCGCCATCGCGTAAAGAAAAGAAAAGGCCCCTCCGCGTCCGGCTGTGGAACCCACCGCGTAAAACCCCGGGACAACTGCCCGCGTGGCCCATCCAAGCCCACCCCGCGCCGCACAGACGGGGCCGATCACAAAACGGCGCCAGCGGGTAAAACATCCCGCAGCTTACACTTAGCGAAAACCGGCAGGCTCTGAAGTGCCGAGCCGGGCAATTATGGAAGCGACCATGACTCCTCAACCGCCGCTTACGCCGCCCGCCTTCGCGGGCTTCGACGCCGACGCCTATCCTGGAGACGCGCACATGCGCATCTGGAAAACCGCTTCGCCGTACGTCTTCACCGGCTACTATTTGCATGCTCCCTGCCACGGCGACCGCGGCTGGATGGGCCATCGCGCAGCATTGAAAGCGATGGGATGGAATATTGTCCCGATCTACGTGGGCCAGCAAGTGGCGGGCGTGTCCCCGTGCAAGTCCAGCGTCCTGACGTCAGTCCAAGGCACCGCCGACGCGCTGGATTGCGTCAAGACAATGACTGCCGAAGGCTTCTCGAAAGGCTGTTTCGTGTACCTGGACGTCGAGCGCTCGGACCTTTTCCCCAACACCCTGCGCGACTACGTCTCGGCCTGGATTCCGGCGCTGGTCGCGGGAGGGTTTGGCCCGGGCGTGTACTGCCACAAGCACAACGCTCCGGACGTCCGCGCGACGGTGGTAGCGGCGCTCACCGCGTCGCCGGAAGTGAAGCCACGATTCTGGATCGTGGGAGGCGCAACCGGCGCCTTCGACGCTCCCAAAAGCCAGCCCAGCGGCTCCGGGATCGCTTTCGCCGACATGTGGCAGCGCCCCTCATCGCTCAACCAAACTTTCGGTGGCGTCGAGATCAACATCGATGAAGATCTGGCCACGGTAAGCGATCCCGCCAGACCCGATCCCGCCCAAATGCCACCGGCGTCCGCAGGCCCGTCATCTTAAATTAAGCGGTCTTGGTTAGGCGGTCCTGGCCGCGGCGCCCCGCGGCGTCAGTAATGCGAGCAACGCCGCGACCACAAATAGCGCCAGTACGTCGCCCCAAAGGTGTCCGATGTGCGCGGGGTTGGACAGCGATTGCGCCGCCATGATGCCGCCGTGCACCACGCTGGACCACACCGTGAACCAGATGAGGCTTCGATTCGCCAGCGGGTTGCGGGATGCCATGATCAGGAAGACCCCCAGCGTCGCGTAAACGCCGAGAATCATCTGCAGGTATTCGGACTGGCCCGTGCTGTGCCACGCCCAACCCGACGGCCAGAGGATCGTCAGCGGATAGATCCCCACAATGAAAATCACGCCCACCACCAGCAGGGCCAGGCGCAAGTGCTTGGTGCCGTTACCTTCGGTCATGTTCTTTCTCCTTCAGCTCGTGAAATTCCCGGGCGCGCCGTTGGGCGGGCCCGCGCGGTCCGCCAGTATACTTGAGTCCCCGGCCGTAATCCAGCGTCGGCGCACGAAGCGCCCGTTGCCGGATTTCTTCAGATATTCTTGAGTTGGATCGCCCGAATCCGACTCTCCGTTGTGGACCGGATTTCGAACCAGGAGGGACGCCATGGTTTACGCCAAACGGCTGCTCTGCGGATTTGCGCTGACGACAGGCGCGCTCGTGGCCCAAGGCCCGCCGCCAGCCGGCCACCCGCTCTCGCCGCCCGCAAAAGTAGTGACCCTGAATGTAATCGCCCGCGACGCGCGCGACCAACCCGTCGGCGATTTAGGCGTGGACGATGTTCAGGTCTTCGACCAAGGCAAGCCCCAGCGGGTCATTCTCTTTCGTCGCACCGAAGACAGCCGGCAACTGTCCGCGCCGCTGGGCCCGCACGAGTATTCCAACCGTTCCGGCGCCGCCGCTCCGCACGCCGTGGTGATTCTGTTCGACCTTTTGAACGCCAACTTTGCGTACCGCGGGTACGGCGCGGAAGAAATTGTCCGCGCCCTCCAGCACATTGAATCCGGCGATTCGGTGTATCTCTACCTGTTAACCGCCAACGGCACTCTGTTTCCGGTCCGCCCGCTGCCCGATCCACAAACCGAACCCCGCGCCACGAACGGCGCCTGGACCCAGCAGATCAAACCGTTGCTCGACGCGGCCATCAATCAGGTGAATGGATTCAGGCCGATTGACGAGCAGCAGCCCCCGCTGCGCATCGAAGCCACCTATCGCGCGCTCGAAATGCTGGCGGCAGAGATGGCCCCGCTCCCGGGGCGAAAGGACGTGCTGTGGATCTCGCAAGGCGTGCCGCTGGTGATCCGCCTGGTCAATGGCACACTGTATGAGTACATGCCCAGACTACAGCGGCTGGCCACCGCGCTCGACCGTGCAGGCGTAAGCATCAACACGGTGGATCAAGGGGATGCCGTGGGCACAGGCAGCAAAGAAACGTTGGACGAGTTTTCCAATGTGACCGGTGGGAAAGCGTATCCGCAACGCTCCGTCGAGAAAGCGATCCCGGAGGTGCAGGCCAACCCGCGCGCCAGCTACCTGATCGAATACGCCGCGCCGCCGCCGGATGGAAAATTTCACAAAATCCGCGTGACCTCCGCGCGCAAGGGAATCCGTCTTCAAGTCGAGCAGGGTTACTCCGCGGCTGCGGGCGCGCCGCCGCTGCCCGGATATGCGGACGCAGTCCTCTCCAGCCCCTTCGATGCGTCCGGTATCGGACTGTGGGCCGCGGCTTCAACCGCGGAGAACGCCCCGGGAGTGGTCCATCTGGAACTTCGCGTCGACTCGCGGGACGTGATGCTGCAGCCCCACGGAGACAGCTTTAGTGTCCCGTTGACGGTCATCTTCGAAGCCTACACAGCCAAGGGGCAAGAGGCGTCGGCGGCCACCGCCAACATCACCTTGACACGGGCCCAACGGGAGAAGCCGTCCAAAGACGACATCTCGATCTCCCAGGACTTGGACGCCGCGGCGATCCAAAAAGTGCGGGTGATCGTAGTGGATGGCGGCTCGAATCAGATCGGATCGTTGACCATTCCGCTCGGCGCGCCTTGATCTATGCGCGCGCCTGGATTTACGGACGCCCTTCGCTGGAAGGCGGCACGATCCCTTTGATGCGCAGGTACGCCACCATGGTGCCGTACATCTCGTTGTCGTGCTCGATGTTGAAGTTCAGCACGCCCAGCTTGGTCATGTCGCGCCCGAACATCTTGATCGTCTGCGCGCCCGCTTTGTCGTCCATCGAGTTATACACAGCGTCGCAATAATCGAAGGACGCCTTAAGCGCGGCCGCCAGATCGGCCTTGGAAGTCTTGCCAGTCGACACCGGCTTGGCCTGCTCGCCCTTAACCATCCCGCACAGCATCATCTGGATGTCGGCGATGTGGCCAATCATTTCCCCATACGTGCGCACGGCCGGAACGGTCTTGAACGAGTAGTTCGCTTCGGGCATCTTGTCGGCGGCCTTCATCAAGGTGTTCTTGATGCCGGTGTAGTTCGATTTGGCGTCGGAGCTGAAGGGATTCTGAGCGTACGCAGCGGCGGTGGCGAACGCGGCCATGACTGTTCCTGCAAAGATACGATTCAATTGATTTCTCCTCCGTACATTTTAAGGGATTCTCGGGCGCTACGGCTGGTTTACCCGCACCATGAAACTGTTGCACAGCGTGACTTCCTTGAACCAGTGCGGTGTGTTCGGAGGAACGACGATCACATCCCCTTTTTTCAGATGATGCTCCACGCCGCCTTCGATGTTCGCGCCAATCCACTCGCCCGGCCGCGTCTGCTTGCCGTCGACCATCTTGCCGCCGGTCACGTACAACGCCTCGCCGTCCACCACGAAGAGTATGTCGGTGGTCTTCTCGTGCAGCTCCACCTGCCCGGGCTTCTCGCGATGCGCGCCGGCCACCATAAATTCCGCGTTGCTGGTGATCAGCCCGGTCTTCGCAAGCGCCTCGGCCACCTTGGCCGCGTCCATGTAAACAACCGGCGCCGGAACATCCGCCGCCCGCGCGATCATCGACAACCCAACCGCTGCCATCAGACCCAGTCGCTGCCCCAATCGCAGATTCAATCTTGTACTCACGCGCTGTTCTCCTCTATCGCCCGGTCGCGGGCACCCACTCGCCATCGTCGTCGGTAGGCATGCGTCCGAGTACGTAACCGCTGTCGCGTAACACCGTTCGCAACTCGCCGATGCTGGTTCCCATGCTCTCGAGTTGCGACGGTTTCATTTCGATCAGCATGTGGGGATGGAATCTGGCCAACGTGTCCTTCATCCCGCGGAGCACCTGCACCTCCGCGCCCTCCACGTCGATCTTCACGAAATCGACGCGTTGCAGCCCTAACTCCTGGACCATCGAATCCAGCGTCCGCCCGCGCACCGTGACCGATTGCACCTTGGCGCCGTGATCGGCGTTCGCCGCGTTAGCCTCGGAAATCGAAGAAGCTCCGGTGTTCCGGATGCTGGCTTGGTAAAACGTCAGCGTGGTTTCTTTATCGGTGCAAGCCACGTCCTCGACAACGACATTGGAAGTGTGGCTGAGTTCCAGATCCTTGCGCAGCCGCCGCAGCGTATCCGGGTTCGGCTCCACGGAAACGATTTTCCCGCTGGGGCCGACCGCCAGCGAGCCCAGAACGCTGTAGTAGCCGATGTGCGCTCCGACGTCGAACATCACGGCGCCTTCGTGGAGACTCCCCAGGATCAAATCGGTGTTCGGTTTTTCCCACACGTCCCAGCCGAGAATCTCGCGAGCCACCATATCCCGCGCGTCCAGTTCAAACACCGCGCCGGGGCGAATTTCCCGCTGCACCGGGTGCAACACGCCAGCCCAATACAGCAGATTGATCAACTTGAATGGAGCATAGGAAGCGCGCACCGAAACCAAACGGTACAAATCGTCGCCGGCGCGAATTAACCCGCGGGAAACACCCATCGGGCTGATCAGCGCACCGATCACCAGAGCGGCTAAGAGGATCAGTGGGATGATCGCCAGCCGGAGGCTGATACGCAACCAACTCCGGGGTCTCGTCGCCGGGCTCATCGGGGTCCATTCATTATAGAATAGAACGTCCGAACCATCGTCCAGCCGTCATAGGACTATCGCTGGACTGCCGACGTGCCGGACGCACCCACCCGCAAATAGGCCTAGGCAGGGGCTTTACAAACAAGTTATGCTAGAAGCGTAAGAAAGACCGCATCGGAAACGGCGCTGATAGGTGACGGTTAGAACCGTCTCCGATGCGGTTCGCCCAGGCATGGGCGGCGGACCTGGCTTCCGCCCGGTCCGAACTCATTCGAGGCCCGCGTCCTTTCGTTCCCCAAACAAGCCGGTCCGGACTGAGGCCCGGGGTCCAGGAAGATCGGGAGAGACTCGATCTCAAGAGGCGCAAAGGACGCAACTCCGTTTGGCCGCGAGTTCCTCCAAAACGTTAACTGTGCAAAGATCCTGATTCATTGGAGCGCTGGATCGTTACAAAACTGTCGCGCCCGGTTCCGGGTTTCACCCGATGAGTGCCACCCTATGAACCCCGGTCATAAAAAAACCCCTCTGTTGCAACTTGCCAGACGGAAGTGAAGGAGCAGTTGAACTTCAAAAACACCGGCTCCCGCAAGCACGCTAGTATTTAGCTACTCGCTCCACCCCACCTATGCCCGTTGCAAACAGAGGGCAGGTTTCAAAGGGTACTTCATCAATTCACCTCTCTAAACAGCACGCCCCGTTCCAACAGCAAGTGACTCTGATTTCAATTACATAGGCAGGCCACAACGGGGTGGTTCGCCGCATCGGTGTGTCGCTGTGACACAATGGACATCGGTTGGGAACATTGAGTGAACCGCGACGTCTATAGCCTATTACTGCTTTGGACCGCCGCCGCGTGCGCCCAGAACACGGTGGCGCCTGCCGCCCCCACCGACGAAGATTTCCACATCTACACTGACGCTCCCCGGCTCCTGCTGAACAAAGCCAAACTGCGTCGTGTGCAGCGCGAAAAGGAACGCATGTCCATGCGCTGGGAGCAATTCGACATGCTGGTTTCGGGCGGAGTCCCCATGGCGGAACCAGGCTTCGCCTACGCGCTCTACTATCGGGCTTCGGGCAACGCCGCGGCCGGGCGCAAGGCCGTCGACTGGGCACTCTCCGCCGATGCCAGCGACCTGCGCCAGTTGGCCCTGGTCTTCGATTGGTGCGGCCCGGTGATGAACGCGCAGCTATCCGACCGCCTGGGTGCGAAGATTCAGACGCAGCTCACGGCGCCCGCGCCCACTGCCGCCCCGCTCGACATCCGCAGCCAGAGCGCGCGAGCGCTCGCCGCCGCCGCCATCGCCGACCGCCTTCCCGACCAGGGTGCCGTCATCCTCGCCGACATCGTCCGGAAGTGGTGGCGAGGCTCGATCGTCCCGCGCCTGCTCCGCGGCGAACCGGCAATCCCCCGCGAGCAGGTCTATGCGCTGTACGAAATGATGCACGTCGTGCGCGACAACCTGAAAATCGACCTGCGCGAATCCGCCGACGATTTCTTCAAACAGTTGCCCATGGACCACCTCACCGGCCAATACCCGGCGCCCTTTCCCGCCGACCAAGGCTTATTCCACATCCCGGTCTACGTCCGCGACGGCGAGCCCGACTTGACCGAAGCCGCCCGGGCCCGCGCCGCCGAGATGGCCATGGTGGCGTTCGACAACAACGCCGCCGACAGCCAGTATCTGCAAGGCTGGCTGATGCAGGATCGTTTCCAGATGCAGGACGCCTTCGGCAGTCCCTACGAATTCCTGTGGGCCGACCCCTACCAGCCCGGTCTGAGCTACTTTCAAGTCCCGCTGGTCTTCCACGACGGCCTGACCGGCCACCTGTTCGCGAGAGCCAGTTGGGATGAAGACACGCCCTGGATCGGCTACTTCGACGGACATCTGCAAATGTTCCGCGACGGCAGCATTCAAACGCTAAAGCCCGGCGCGGCAGTAGCCCCCGTCCGAATAGGCGATGCCGTTGTGATGAGCGCCCCAGCCAAGGATGCCGCGAAATTCCGCATCGACAGCACCATCCTGTTCGTCCTAAGCCTGGAGCCGCACGCAACCTACGACATAGAAATCGACGACCAGAAGCTAGACGAAGCCGAGACCGACGCGGGCGGAACGCTAGTGCTAACGGTGCCCGAAGGCACGGAGGCCGGCGTAAGAATCCGCCTACGCAAGGATCTGAACTAGAGCGTAGACTAGAGGCGGCATGAAGCATCCCATCGCAGCGTTCCTGCTGGCGTCAGCCCTCGCGTACTCCCAGCCGCAGCCGAAGTTCGAAGTAGCGTCCGTAAAACCGAGCAACTCCGCCGACCGCCGTCCGCTCGTCAACGTGTTCAACGGATCCACCTGGTCCAACGTCACGGTGAAATTGCTGATCCTCCAAGCCTACAACATCAAGGACTTTCAAATTTCCGGTGGCCCCGGCTGGAGCGACTCGGATCTGTTCGACGTCACCGTCAAGCCGGAGGGTCCCATGAAACCGGACCAGTTCGCGCTGATTCTGCAGTCCCTACTGGCCGATCGATTCCATCTCGTCATACGCCGCGAGACCAGGGAAATGCCGGTGTACGCGCTGGTGGTCGCCAAGAACGGCCCGAAAATCAAAGCCGCCAACAAATCGGACCCGGTGATCCCACAGCTGAAAGACCGCAAGGATCTGCCGAGCGGTGGCGCGCGCCGACCGGGAGTTTCGATCATTCGCCGCGGCCGCTTGACGAATTATATGACGAATATGTCAGCGCTCGCGGCTAATCTTGCGAACGTACTCGGCCGCCCGGTCGTGGATAAGACGGGCCTGACGGGGATGTACGATTTGATGCTCGAATGGACGCCCGACGAAAACCAAGTCGCGAACTTCCAGGCGATCGGGGTGCCGGAGGGTTTCGGCGCGCCGCCGCCGGACTGGCAAGGTCCGACGCTGTTCACCGCGCTCGAGGAGCAACTCGGCTTGAAGCTCGAATCGGAGAAGGGACCGGTGGAAATGTTCCAGATTGAAAGGATCGAGAGGCCGTCGGAAAATTAGCTTCGCCGGAGCGACTCCACACCACCGGCCGCTAAGTCTCCACCCTCCCTTTCCATGACGACGGTAGTCCATCGCCGTGTGTTTCAACAAGCGCTGTGGATACTCGCCGCTCTCTTCGCCATCGTCTGGGCCGTCGTCCGAGCTTGCGTCCAATCCATCACCATGGATGAAGCGCTAACCTATCTTTCGTTTGTCGTCAGATCGGACATCTGGAGTCCTTCCGCGAACAACCACATCCTGAATTCCCTGCTGATGTGGATGACAACTCACGCGTTCGGTACATCCAACATCACCGTCCGTGCGCCCGCTCTGCTGGGCGGAATCGTTTACATTTGCGCTTGCTATGTATTGTGCCGAAACATTGCAGATCGGTTCAGTCTGCAATTCCCCATTTTCATTTGCCTGATATATAACCCTTTTCTTTTCGATTTCATGGTGGCTGCGCGCGGCTATAGCCTGGCGAACGCGTTCCTCCTGGTGGCGATTGCGGTTCCACTGTGGCATACGGTGAAGGGTGGGCTTTCGCTCCGCACGTCCTGCATCTTGGCGTCGCTGGCCTTGGGACTGTCGTTCACCGCGAATTTCGCGTTCGCCTTTGTCGATATCGCCGCGTTTCTCGGCCTTGTGACATGGGCGACCACGTTGGCCCGGCAGCGGCGCGAATCGGAATCCATCGTCCGCGTTGTCGAATTCTGCACCTTACCCGGACTGGCCGTCGCACTCCTGCTGTGCGGTTATGCGCTGGAGCAATGGAAGAGGGAGGAACTGTGGTGGGGAGCGCACTCGTTCCGCGAAATGGCCCAGAGCCTGGTGGCGTCCTCCCTCTATCAACCCGACCTGCGGTTCTTAGGGCCCCGGCGGTTTCGGGAAATGCTCGTTCTGAAGCCGCTACTGCTGCCTCTTCTGGGTATCCTGTGTTTCTGCCAACTTGTGGTGACGAGGCTCGACGGCTCGTGGCGCGCGGATTCCCGCGCTCGCTGGCTGGGGTGGTTCACGCTGGCGCTTATCGGCATCCTAGCGTTGCCGGTGCTGATCCATGGGCTGGCCTTTCATTTCGCAAACGTGCCTCTACCGATGGGCCGGACCGGAATCTATCTGGTGCCGCTGTTCACTCTTCTTGCAGGAACCATCGCGGCGTCGCCGGCCCGATCCCTGGTATCCCGATGGCTGCGGAGCGGGATCACCGCCGTGTTTATCTGCTTGGGATGCTACTTTCTGCTATGCATCCGCCTGTCCTATTTCGTGGAATATAAATGGAATGCGGAAGTAAAGGACGTTTATTCCGTGTTGGCGCGGCTGAACCATACTTACGGCGTCACTGAAGTGGCAGCGAATGGCTTGTTCCTCAATGCGCTGAACTACTACCGAGCGTTGTCAAAGGGTGAAACGTTTCCCGAGTTCACGGTGGCGCTGTCCGATCCTGATGCCGGTAGGCCGGCTGCCATCTATATTCTGTATGGGACTGATGACCGGAAGTTAATTGCCACGCAGAAGTTGGCTGTCATTTACGACGGTAGAATCAGCGATGTTGCGATAGCCGTTAAGGCCGACGGGCGAATCCCACGGGCTAGGCTGGACCCCTGAGCTGTCCGTCGTGTACGCGCCCCCAAGCTCGTCCGATTCCAAGCCCGCCGAGCACCCCATGATACCCTTGTATTCAAGGCTCGCCATGCGTCCCGAAAGCTACACCACACCCAGCGGAATCGTCGTCGACCGGACCACGTCCAGCATCCCGTACCACCGCGGCTTGCACGCGCTGCTCAAGAAACTCGACACCCAGCGCGGCATCTATCTGTCTTCGGGTTACGAATACCCAGAGCGCTATTCGCGGTGGGACGTCGCCGCCGTTGCGCCGCCGCTCGAAATCATCGCCGCCGGACGCGAGGTCCAGTTCAAGCCGCTGAATGCCCGCGGCGCGTCCATCAACCGGATGCTCGAGCCGGTGCTCGCGCAGCATCCGCATTGGGACACGTTCCACGCCGAACACGGTGCGATTTATGGCACGCTGAAGCCGCTCCCCGCGCTGTTCTCCGAAGAGGAACGCAGCAAGCAGCCCACGGCCTTTTCTATTCTGCGAGCGCTGCTCGACGAATTCCGCAATCCGCTGGCGGCTCGCCTGCCGCTGGTCGGCGCGTTCGGTTACGATCTGCTGCTGCAGTTCGATCCCATCGACCTGAAGCACCCGCGCTCCGGCGTCAAGGACCTCCACCTGTTCCTGTGCGACGACATCTTCTACATGGATCGCAAAAAGGAACAAATCGAGCGCTGCCAGTTCGACTTCACCCGCGGTGAAGAAACCACCCGAGGCGTTAAGCGCTCCGCCGAGCGCATCAGGAAGCCCAAGAAGGCCGCTCCCGGCCCCATCGTCAGCGACCACACCCCCGCCGAGTACGTGGCCAAAGTCCAAATCGTCCGCGAAGGCATGCGGCGCGGCAACTACTACGAAGTAATCCTGCGCCAGACCTTCCGCGCGCCCTACTCCGGCAGCCCGTCCGAGCTATTCCAGCGCATCCAGACCGCCAGCCCCAGCCCCTACGAATTCTTCCTGCAACTGGGCGACGAGCAGTTAGTCGGAGCATCGCCGGAAATGTTCGTGCGCACCGAACTAACCGAAGCCGGCCGGCGTGTCGAAACCTGCCCCATCTCCGGGACCGCCCGCCGCACTGGCGACGTGTTGCGCGACGCCGATAACATCCGCGACCTGCTGGCCTCGACCAAAGAAGAGTCCGAGCTCACCATGTGCAGTGACGTCGATCGCAACGACAAATCGCGCGTCTGCGAGCCCGGGTCGGTGAAACTGATCGGGCGCCGCCTGATCGAGCGCTACGCTGGAGTGTTCCACACCGTCGATCACGTCGAGGGCATTCTGGCCCCCGGCTTCGATTCGCTCGACGCATTTCTCACGCATATGTGGGCCGTGACGGTGATCGGCGCGCCCAAGAAGTGGGCCGCGCAAGCCATCGAGGAACTGGAAGTCGACGCCCGCGGCTGGTACGGCGGCGCGGTGGGGATGATCTCGCTCGATGGCGATATCAATACCGGCATCACCATCCGCACCATCCATCTGCGTGACGGCATCGCGGCCTACGGCGCGGGTGCGACCTTGCTCTACGATTCCATCCCCGAGGACGAAGACCGCGAGTGCCACCTCAAGGCCACCGGCTTCTTCCGCGCGTTGAATGCCCAGGATGCCGCCCATCCCAGCTCCGCGCCCGCCTTCATCCCCAGCCGCGAAGAAGGCCGCGGCGTGCGCCTGCTACTGGTGGACAACGAAGACTGCTTCATCCACACGCTGGCCAACTACGCGCGCCAGACCGGCGCCGAAGTGACCACGTACCGCGCCGGATTTCCGCTGGAAATGATCGAGCGGATCCAGCCGTCGCTGATTCTGGTATCGCCGGGCCCTGGACGGCCGGAAGACTTCGGCGTCCCCGCGCTGATCCGCCACGCGGCCAAACTGGAAGTTCCGGTATTCGGCGTATGCCTGGGCTTGCAAGGCATGGTGGAAGTGTTCGGCGGAGAACTGGGCGTTCTGGGTTACCCCAAACACGGCAAGCCGGCCGTGGTTCAAAATCGCGGCGTCGGCGTCTTCGAAGGCCTCCCCAAGGAATTCCGGGTGGGCCGGTATCATTCGCTCTACGCGCTGCCCGATAAGCTCCCCGCGTGCCTGGAAGTCACCGCCGAATGCGACGATCCCGAGGCCGTTGGTGGCCGCGTCATCATGGGTGTCCGCCACCGCGACCTGCCCATGGAGGCGGTGCAGTTCCATCCCGAATCGATTCTGACGCTGGAAGGAGATTGCGGCCTGCGCCTTATGGAAAACGTAGTCCGAGTACTAGGCCGCGCCCGCGCCACCGCGCGGGTGAGATGACTGCCAGTACGATAACTAAGGTCCCGAGGTTAGTTTAGACCTTGCCGTTTTGCCATTGCCTCGGCCATACTGTGAGAGACCGCAGCGTACACAACCATGACCTTCGACCCGTCCGATCTCGCGTTTGTGCTCTTCATAGCGATGGTGATCTGGCTCGCCACGGCCATAGATGGCGGCGACGGTGGCGGCGGCCGCCGGGCGCGCGTGCCCGCGCGTTAATCGCGTGCAGCGGGGCGTCCACACGGAGGCTGAAGCCCCCGTTGCAGGCTGAAGCCCGCTCCACTCAACCCCCAGCATGGCCGATGTAATCGTCATCGGCGGAGGCTTGGCCGGACTCGCCGCGGCTGCGGCCCTGGGTCAGACTGGGCACCGCGTGCGAGTCCTCGAAGCCCGTCCCTTCCTAGGCGGCCGAGCCACCTCCTACGAGTCCCCGTCCGGTGAGACTATCGACAACTGCCAGCACACCCTGCTGCGCTGCTGCACCAATCTGCTGGATTTCTACCAGCGGCTGGGCGTCGAAAGCTCCATTACGTTCTACCGCGAGTTTCACTTCATCGAGCCCGGCGGCCGCACGAGCGTGCTCCGCGCCGGCGTCCTCCCGGCCCCGGCGCACTTCGCCGGTTCCTTCCTGGCCCTGAAGTTTCTGAGCGCCGGAGACAAGCTGGCCATCGCGCGAGCCATGCTAGCTGTGAATCGGGAAAGCTCCCGCACCGACTTGGACCGCATCACCATGCGGCAGTGGCTGGACGAACATCGCCAGCCGCCGCGCGCCATCGAGCGCTTTTGGCGGCAGGTGCTGGTGAGCGCCATCAACGAAGAGTTGGACCGCATGGCCGCCTCGCACGGCCTGCAGGTGTTCCGCACCGGGTTCCTGGCCAACAAGCACAACTACGAGATGGGCGTGCCCGCGGTGCCGCTGGGGAGCCTGTACGCCAGCCAAGCCTGGGCCGGCATGGGCAACGTCGAAATGCTGCTGCGCACGCCCGTCGAACGCATCCAGATCTCCAATGGCGCGGTCGACGCGGTGATCGCGGCCGGCAAAGAATTGAAGGCCGACTACTACATCTGCGCCCTGCCATTCGAGCGCATCGCCGCCCTAGATCTGCCCATCGATACCCAGGCCTTCGAGCACTCCCCGATTACCGGCATTCATCTATGGTTCGACCGGCCGGTGACGGATCTGCCGCATGCCACGCTGCTCGACCGCACCATCCAGTGGATGTTCAATAAGCACCAGGGCCGCTACGTGCAACTGGTGGTGAGCGCGTCGCGCAGCTTAGTCGACATGCCGCGCGCCGAAGTGATCGCGCTGGGTCTGCGCGAGCTCGCGGAGTTCTTCCCGCGCGTCCAGGAGGCGGAGCTGGAGATGGCGCACGTGGTGAAAGAAGTCCGCGCCACGTTCTCGGCGCGCCCGGGCCTGGAGGCATCGCGGCCGGCGGCACGAACCGCGGTGGCGAATCTGTTCCTGGCCGGGGACTGGACGCGGTCGGGCTGGCCCGCCACCATGGAAGGTGCGGTGCGGAGCGGCTACCTGGCTGCGGAGGCGCTGGCCGCAGCGGCGGGCGCTCCGCGAAAGTTCCTGGTTGTGTAGCGCGCTTGTGGGCGCTTTTCAGCCTCCGGACCCGCTTTCCAGCGGGTCCATCGAACTGGTAGGCGAACTGGTAGGCGAACTGGTAGGCGAACTGGTAGGCCGGCCAGAAGGCCGGCTGCGGGCAGAATTGCCCCCCATCAATCCGATCCGGTGAGTTCAATCTGTATCTGGACGACGTTCTAGCGGGCTAGCGGAGGCAGGACGATTTCCCGCGGGCCGTCGTCCAAACCGAGAATGCGAACCACGCGAGGCCCTGGCGCGGCAGGCGTGGCGGGCGGGGCGGGCGCGGGCGTCGAAGCAGCGACAGCCACCGACGAGGTGGACGCGGGGGTAGAGACAGCGACGGTCACAGGTGCCGGTGTCGCATCTGCCTGGACCTTCGGCGTTGCGGTTTCGGGCGCGGGCGTGGGCGCGGGCAGTGTGCCGACCGGCGGCGTGGAAGGAGCTGGCCGCAGGCTGGCGGCCACTTGCTCGCGCGAGGCCACCATCGCCAGCACCACCATATCTCCGGCCTGCACGATCTGCAGCCCGCGGGCAATCGAGGGCAGCCCGGGCGTGGACTGGCGGACCTTCAGGGCGATGGCCGACGCCTCTTCCTGAGACCCGGCCGCCAACGTGCCTTCCAGGCGGATTCCGTCGCCGAGGCTCACCGCACCTTCGAATCCCCGCGCTTCCACTTGCAGAGGTACAAAACGGCTGGCCAGCGGATCCGGTAACTGCGAAGCGACCACCCATAGATCCTGTCCTGAGAAACGCGCGGCGCGCCTCAGCAGCGGAGAATACCGGCGCTCGGCGGGGGTCGGGTTGGGTTGAGTTTGGTTCTCTTGGCCTGGGTTTAACTGAGACTGGTTGCGGTCAATCGTGGCTTCGAGCGTCCGCAGGAGAGCCACTAGCAGGATGTGATCGTTGATCCGCGCGACGCTCAGCGTGGATTTGCCCGGCGAAATCCACAGATCGACGCCCCTGTAGGTGAAGGGTTTCATCGCCTGTGCGGCCGCTTCCGTGCGCACTTGCTCGGCGGGAAAATCGCCGCTGGCCACAATCAGAAATGCCGGTGACGACAACAACAATTGTTTGGATTCGTTCAGACATTCCAGGTTAGGCATCCCCAAGTCGCCATCGGGACCCAGTTCTTCGGCCAGCGCCGCGGCGAGCGGTGACGAGCGCACCGTCTCCCAATGGATGCCCACCAGGGCGGTCGCGTCCGGAGACGCCCAATTCCACCACGACGGATGAGATTGGGCCGGCGCCAGCAACGCCGTCGCGGCCAGAACCACGAGAACTCGCATAATCGTTCTATCGGACCGTCTCCGCTGCTGCAACAGTCCTAGTACCTCCGGCCCAGGTCCTTCGTTTGCCGAATAGGACTCCTACTCGGAAACTTTTACTGCCCTTTGCTGGACCAACCAGCGCGCAACTTTCTGATATTAAAAGCTCTTTCAATGGTCAGCCAATTGCACTCAGCTTGGCGCGATGAGACAACGCGAGTACGCAGAAGCATTCGAGAACGGATATAGCGCCACCCGCAGATTCTTGCTGTCCCGTGGCGCACCAGTCGAGGACGCCGAGGAAATCGCCCAAGCGGCCTGGGTTCGCGGATGGGAGTTTCGGGAGCAACTACGGGATCCATCCCTGGTCGGGTACTGGGTGAACTCGATCGCGCGCAATCTGTTCCGCGCGAAGTTCCGGGCGCCCGCGCCGGCCACGCTGGACAGTGTCGATCCCGGGTACACCATGAGCCTGGACGGTCTGGAAGTGCGGTTGCTGCTGGACCGGTGTTCGGGCCGCGACCGCGATTTGCTGGTCAAGAGCCTGGAGGGCTACTCGGCGGAGGAAATCGCGCAGACCGAGGGGATCACCTCCACCGGTATTCGCGTGCGCATGTTGCGCATCCGCCAGGCTCTCCGCGATCAGCTCGCGCCCGCCGCGGCGTAAATCGACTGGTGGAGCGGGCTTTAGCCTGACACGGAGGCTTCAGCCTCCGTGTCCGATCGACCCGCACTTCGGATCGGAGACTCAAGTCTCCGTTGCAGGCTAAAGCCCGCTCCACTTATAGTGCTTGTGATGGCGGTTCTCGAACTGCGGCGGGTCTCGAAACAATTCACTTCCGGCGCCGGCATCGTACACGCCGTCCGCGAGGTGTCGATCGAAATTCAGCCGGGTGAGTTCTTCTCACTCCTGGGACCCTCCGGTTGCGGCAAGACCACGCTGTTGCGGATGATCGCGGGCTTCGACACACCTTCGGCCGGCGAAATTCTTCTCAACGGCGCGCCGATCGCCCATTTGCCGCCGCATCGACGCAACGTCAATACGGTGTTCCAAAGTTATGCTTTGTTTCCGCACCTGAACGTGCGGGAGAACGTTGCGTTCGGGCTGCGCCGGAAGGGCGTCGCGGACGCCGCCGCGCGGGTGGCGCGGGTGCTTGAACAAGTGCGTCTCGAAGGCAAAGACTCGCGCATGCCGGCACAGCTTTCCGGAGGCGAGCGGCAGCGCGTCGCCGTGGCGCGGGCGCTGGTGCTGGAGCCGGACGTGCTCCTTCTCGACGAGCCGCTTTCCGCACTCGATCCGCAGCTTCGCAGGCAGGTGCGCGGCGAGCTTAAGGATCTGCAACGGCGCGTGGGCGTGACGTTTCTGTTCGTGACGCACGATCAGGAAGAGGCGCTGTCGCTCTCGGCACGCATGGCGGTGATGAACGCGGGGCTAGTCGAACAGGTCGGCCAGCCGCGCGAGCTGTACCGCCGGCCGAGCACGCGCTTCGTGGCGTCGTTCCTGGGCGCGATGAACTGGATCGATGGAGTGGGGGTGCGCCCCGAATCGACGCGCATCGCGCGCGCGGAAGAGCGCTGCGTGGCGGAAGGGCGCGGTGCCGTGGTTACCGGCATGGTGTTTCTCGGTTCGGTCCAGCATGTGGAAGCCCGTCTGGACAGCGGCGAGACCGTGACCTCGCAGGTGGCGCACGGCGAAGCTCCCTTCGCCTCCGGAGACCAGGTTTGCGTGTCGTGGAATGCAGCCGATGAGGTGCGTTTTGCCTCTCCCGAAGGTAAGGCGTGAACCGGTTGCGAGCGTGGTTCCTGGCTCCTTCCTGGGCCCTGATGCTGGCGACGCTGGGCGCACCGCTGGCCATCGTATGCGTCTACAGCCTGCGCTCCCGGGGCGCGTACTTCGGCGTCGAAGCGCCGTGGACGCTCGAGAACTACACCCGGTTGTGGGACGCGCTCTACGGCGTCATCGTGCTGCGCTCGTTCTGGATCGCGGCGGTCTCGACCGCACTTTGCGTGGCGCTCGGATTTCCGCTGGCATTGTTCATCTCCCGTGCGGGGCCGCGCAAGAATCTCTACCTGGCGCTGGTGATCCTTCCATTCTGGACCAGCTTTCTGATCCGCACCTACGCTTGGATGTTTTTGCTGCGCGATACGGGATTGATCAACACTCTGCTCCAATCGGTGGGCTTGATCCGCGAGCCTCTCCCGATGCTGTACAACAGCGGCGCTGTCATCCTGGGGCTGGTTTACGGTTATCTCCCGTTCATGGTGCTGCCGCTCTACGCCACGCTGGAGCGCCTGGACCCGAGCCTGCTCGAAGCCGCGGCCGACCTGGGCGCGCGGCCTCTCGACACGCTGTGGCGCGTGATCGTTCCGTTGTCGGCGGGAGGAATTCGCGCCGGGGCGATTCTGGTGTTTGTTCCCTGTTTGGGAACCTACTTGACGTCCGACCTGCTGGGCGGCAGTAAGACCGTGCTGATCGGCAACCTGGTGCAGGATCAGTTCACTGCCGCTCGCGACTGGCCCTTCGGCGCCGCCGCCTCGCTGGCGCTGATGGCGCTCGCGATGGCGCTGCTGTTCGCCGTGCGGAGAAAGGGCGAGGATCTTCTATGAGGCCGCGGCTACTGAGTCTGTATGCCGCCGCGGCTTTTGCATTTCTGCACCTTCCGCTGGCGATCCTGGCTGTGTTCAGCTTCAATGCGTCCCGTTTCACGGTGTGGCAGGGATTTTCCCTGCACTGGTACCGCGCGCTCGCGCAGGACCGCGAGCTGATGGAGTCCGCCGTCAACAGCCTGACGATCGCGGCTGTTTCCAACGTGGCGGCGACGATCGCGGGAACCTTGGCTGCTTACGGACTGTGGAAGCGTGCTTCGCCGTGGCTTTCGAGCGGCATGTATCTGTCGCTGGTGACTCCGGAAATCGTCACTGGAATTTCGCTGCTGGCGTTCTTTGAGTGGGCCTTCCGATTCCTGAACCTGCGCCTCGGCATGCACACGGTGATTCTGGCTCACGTGGGATTCTCGCTGGCCTACGTGGTGGTGGTGATCCTGGCCCGTCTGCGCAACTTCGACACGTCGATCGAAGAGGCCGCGCTCGACCTAGGTGCGAGCCCTTTCGCGGCCTTCCGGCTCGTCACGCTGCCGTATCTGGCCCCGGCGGTGGCGGCGGCGGCGCTGCTCGCGTTCACCGTTTCCATCGACGACTACGTGATCACGAGTCTGGTGGCGGGAGTGGATTCGCAGACGCTTCCCATGGTGATTTATGCGCTCGCGCGCCGCGGCGTGAACCCCGTGCTCAACGCCGTCTCGACGATCATCGTGGCCGGTCTCGGCGCGCTGGTTTTGGTATCGGAAAGGCTCCGGCATCGATGAAGCGGCGGACGTTCCTCACTTCCGCAGTGGCGCTGACGACCGCCGCCTGCACCAGCCGGCCGCGCCTCAACGTCTATAACTGGTCCGACTACGTCGCGCCCGACACTGTGGCCAAGTTCGAGCGCGAGACCGGAATCCGCGTGAGATACGGAACGTACGAGAGCAACAACGAGATGCTGGCCAAGGTAGCTGGTGGCAATTCGGGTTGGGACGTAGTCTTTCCGTCCGCGGAATACATCGGACCCATGCGCGACCTCGGTCTGCTCCAGCCCCTGCGGCACGAGTGGCTGCACAATCTGGATGCGCTGGATTCTTATTTTCGATTTCCGCCGTGGGACGCGGACCTGCGCTGGAGCATCCCTTACATGCACGGCGTCACGGGCATCGCGTACCAACGCACACTGCCGACCGTCGATAGCTGGTCCGCGCTGTGGGACGCGCGCCTGGCGGGAAAGATCACCATGCTCGACGATCCGCCCGAGGTGCTGGGCGCGTGCTTGAAGCTGCTGGGGTATTCCGTTAATTCGCGCGAGCCGGATCAACTTCGCCAAGCACAACGAGCGGCGGTCGAGCAGAAGCGCCTGTTGCGCGCGTACTTGAACGCCGAAGCGCGCGACCAACTGGTAGCGGGGGACATCGCCGCGGCGCAGGCCTGGGCGGTAACCGCCGGACAAGCCATCGCCTCGGCGCCGGAGCGTCTGGCGTTCGCCTTCCCCCGCGAAGGCTTCGCGCGCTTCGCCGATACTATGGCGATTCTGCGCGAAAGCCGCCGCATCGAAGCCGCGCACCGGTTCATCGACTACTTGCTGCGCGCCGAAGTCTCGGCGGCCATCGTCCAAGCGACGCAGACCGCCACCGCCAACGCGGCGGCGTTGAGGCTCCTGCCCGAGGCGACCCGCGAGAACCCGGTGCTCTACCCCTCGCGGGAAACGCTCGCACGCGGAGAGTGGTTCGAGCCGCAGCCCGCGGCCTTGCAACGCCTGCGCGATCGCCTGTGGACGGAGATCAAGAGTTCGTGAAGAACGTACGACTGGGTGAAGCCGGCAGGTTTCTGTTGAGGCCGCCTGAAGAGGTGGCCCACGCAGCCGTGTGTGCCGTATCGACCGTCGCGTCGATGACAGGACATTCTTTGTAAAGGCTGGCCGTGCGTCGAGAACAGTCTCGACGCTGCACGCACGAGTGCGTGCGCCACATCGCCGGAAAGCGTACCCACTTCACAGTCGCGGTTCGGTAAGCGACACGCGCTAAACTGAAGTAACATCGCACGCCATGCCTCAACTATCGATACCGATCCTGCCCAAGCTGACGCTCGCTTCAGCCCTGGACATTCTGGCGGTCGCGGTATTGATATACAATTTCATCCTGTTGTTGCGGGGCCGCCGCGCTATGAACGTGTTCGGCGGACTGTGCGTGTTGCTGGTCGTGTATTTCGCCGCCCTGTACCTGCACTTGGAACTGTTGCGCACCGTGCTGGCCACTATGGCGCCGTATTCGGCCATCGCGCTCATCGTGATTTTCCAGAACGATATCCGGCGGGTGCTGGCGCGGCTGGGGCGCGCTCCGGTGCTGGGCCTGGGCGGACAACTGGAACGTCGCGAGATGATCGACGAGATCATGCTGGCGCTCGATCAGATGCGGGAAACCCGTACCGGCGCGCTGATCGTGATCGAGCGCGAAACCGGCCTCCGCACCTTCATCGAAAGCGGTGTGGCGCTGGACGCCGCCGTCTCGCACGACCTGTTGTGTTCCATTTTCCAAACCCGGAGCCCGCTACACGACGGAGCGGTGATCATTCAGGGCGATCGTATGGCCGCAGCCGCCTGCTTCCTCCCGTTGACCACCAACCCGGCCTTGAGCGCGCGCTTCGGCACGCGCCACCGCGCCGCCATCGGCGTCACCGAAGAATCGGGCGCGTTGGCCATCGTTCTGTCCGAAGAGACCGGCCAGTTGTCGTTCGCGCTGCGCGGCGAATTGAACCCCAATGTCTCGCCCGAGTACGTGCGCGAAACGCTTACGCTGTATTCCGCCGGACGCAGTCCGCGTTCCGAACCCGACGTGCAGCCCGTATTGAAGCGGGCCCAGTCATGAAGCCCGCGAACGCATGAATTTGGCCAACCTTGCACGCTTAGTGACTCGCCACTTCTGGTGGAAAGTCCTGTCGCTGGCCCTGGCCGTGGGGCTGTGGGCCGCCATCCTGGGCGAACCCGAGTTGGTGACGATGCAGACCGTTCCGGTGCTCTACAACAACTTGCCGCGTTCGCTGCTGCTGGCCTCCGACGCGGCCTCCGGCGTGCAACTGGAGCTGCGCGGTCCGTCGCGCCAGTTGACGCGCGACCGGCTCGCGGTATCGGCCGTGGTGCTGGATTTATCCGGCGTCACGGTTCCGGGGGAGCAAACGTTCACAATTTCGCGCACTGAGTTGACCATCCCGGAAGGGGTCGCGTTCCTGCGCGCGATTCCCAGCCAGTTGCGCTTGCGCTTCGACCGCGGCATGACTAAGGACGTGCCGGTCGAAATCCGCCTCTCGGGAAACCCCGCCCCGGGATTCCGGATCTCGGGCATCTCGGCATCGCCGAACCAGTTACGAATCAGCGGCCCAGAGTCGCGCGTGGAACCGATCCACGGCGCACAGACCGACACCGTGGACGTCAGCGGCTTGAACGCTCCCGCGGAAATGCGGATCAACACGTTCCTTGCCGATCCCCGCGTGCAGTTCGAATCGCCCTCGGTGGTCACGGTACGGATCAACTTGGAACGCGGGGCTTCCCAATCCTCTTCGCAACCCTCACAACAACCATGAGACAACTATTCGGAACCGATGGCATGCGCGGCGTAGCGGGACAATTCCCACTGGACCGTCCCACCACCTTCGCGACGGGCGTGGCGCTGGCGCGCTGGATCGCCGCGCAGAAGCTGGACCCGGAGGTCGTGATCGGGATGGACACCCGCGAATCCGGACCTTGGATCGCGGAGCACGTGGCCGGCGGTCTGGCCGAGGGTGGTGTGCGCGCGCGCTTTGCCGGGCTGATCACCACGCCCGGACTGGCCTTCGTCACGCGCACCGGACCCTTTGGCGCGGGCGTGATGATCAGCGCGTCGCACAATCCGTATCAGGACAACGGCATCAAGATCATCGGGCACTCCGGCTTCAAATTGCCCGATGAACAGGAGCACGTGCTGGAAGGCTACATTTTCGAGCGGATCGAATCCGGGAAAAATAGCGCGACTCCGTTGCATCTGACGGTGGACGAAGGCTTGGACCGCGCGTACCTGAATCACCTGGCGTCGACGCTGTCCGTGGGCCTGGCGGGACTGCAGATCGTGGTGGACGCCGCCAATGGCGCCGCCACATATCTCGCGCCGGCACTGTTCGAACGTCTGGGCGCAAAGGTGGACACCATCCATTGCCGGCCGGACGGGAGGAATATCAACCTGCATTGCGGCTCGCAGCACTTAGACGACTTGTGCGAACGTGTCCTGGCGACGCGGGCGGACCTAGGCGTGGCGTTCGACGGCGACGCCGACCGCGCCATGTTGATTTCGCATTCCGGGAAGGTCATCGATGGCGACGCCGTGCTGTTGTTGACGGCGCTGCCGTTGCACGCGCAAGGCCGCTTGACCGAAGTGATCGCCACGGTCATGTCGAATCTGGGTTTGGAGCGAGCCTTGAAACAGCACGGCATTGGGCTGATCCGCATGCCGGTGGGCGATAAATACGTGCTTGAGGAGATGTTGCGGCGCGACGCCCCGCTGGGCGGCGAGCAGAGCGGTCACGTCATTTTCCGCGAGTTCGCGACCACCGGCGACGGGCTGCTCACCGCGCTGCGGGTGCTCGAAGTGATGCGCACCACCGGTCAGGATCTGGACACGCTCACGGCGGAGATGGAGTCGTATCCGCAGTTGCTGGTCAACGTACGCGTGAAAAACCGGCGGCCGCTGGAGGAATTGGACGGCGTAAAAGTAGAGATCCGCCGCGCCGAAAGCGAATTCGGAGATGCGGGCCGCGTGCTGGTGCGTTTCTCCGGCACCGAGCCGCTCGCACGGGTGATGGTGGAAGGGCCGACGCTCGATCGCGTGGAGCATCATGCCCACGCCATCGCCGCGGCGATCCGCGCCGAGTTGGGAGCGTGAGCCTTCACGGGCTGAAGCCTGTGCTCCATGCGCCTGTTTTACTGCGATCACCACGAAATCCCGCTGCCTCCGGGGCACCGTTTCCCGGTTCGAAAATACCGCCTGCTGCGGGAGCTGCTGGCGGCAGGCGGACTCTATCAGTTAGAACCCGCACCGCCGGCGAGCCCCGCGACTATCGCTTTGGCGCACGATCCCGGCTACGTTCGCGCATTCCTTGAAGGGTCGCTCGATCCCGCCGTGATGCGCCGCATCGGATTCCCATGGTCGCAAGGCTTGGTCGATCGCACGCTGGCCTCGACCGGAGGCACTCTGGCCGCCGCTCAGGACGCACTCGCCAGCGGATTTGGAGGAACGCTCGCGGGCGGCACGCACCACGCGTTTCCCGCGGAAGGCGCCGGCTATTGCGTGTTCAACGATGTTGCTGTCGCCGTTCATTGGTCGCGGCGTCACGACCACGCTCGGCGCTTCGCAGTGATCGACCTCGATGTTCACCAGGGCGACGGAACCGCAAAATTCTTCGAGCACGATCCCGATGTCCTGACCATCTCCTTACATGGCGCGCGCAATTTCCCGTTCCACAAACAGCGTAGCTCCATCGATGTGGAACTGGCCGACGGCACCGGGGACGCGGCGTATCTGGAGGCGCTCGCGAACGTGCTGCCCCGCGTCGCGGAGTTCCAGCCGGATTTGGTGTTTTATCTCTCCGGCGTCGATGCTCTGGCCGGCGATGCGTTGGGCCGGCTGGCGCTCACGCACGCGGGGATGGCCGAACGCGACCGCCGTGTGATCGGTTTGTGCCGCGACCAGCGCCTGCCCATCGCGATCACGCTGGGCGGCGGTTACTCCAGTCCCATCGAGGCGACCGTCGAGGCCCATGCCGGCACGTTCCGCATCGCCGCGGAATTGTTCTCGGCTAAAAGGCAAACTTCGCCGCAACCAGCATAATCCGCGGCATCAGGGAGTTGGCCGGAAGCGACCGGCCAACGAGGTCACCAAGCGGAGCGCGACAAGGTATTGCGCCGGCGTGTCGCGGGTTTCGCCGATGCCGGAAGAGCCGCTACTTAATGTGGCCCTGGGTGAAGTCCCGATTATTCTCTTCGCAGGAGTACTCGATCAATTCCTCGCCCGGTTTCATGCGCCAAAACGTGCGCGTGTTGGACCAGGGCTTGGTGTACATCTTGGGATCGTCGATGGTCACTTCATAGTTCAGGTGGTCGCGGTCCGTGTAGGTGAACTTTTGAATCACGTGCATGGCGTCGGAATGCGGATGCCCGATGGTATCCAGGCGCGTCAGCCCGTTGAAGCCGATGGTGTCCACGACCAAAGTGTCGCCTTCCCACCGTCCCACCGAGTTGCCGAACCAGGTGGGCTCCAGCTTCGCCGGATGCCCGCGCCCATCCATATAAACGACGTGGAACCAGGTGTTCTGTTCGAACAGAAACGACAGGTACGTCGAATTCTGCATGATCTGGACGGGATAGCCGCCCACGTTCATCGAGCGCAGCAGGCCGAAGGGCAGGCAATGGCCGGTGTAGTCGAACTTGGAGACGTCGTAGTTCTTCCAATTCGCCAGGCCCTCGGGCGTGAAGGGCAGATCGCACGGCGGTTTCGCGGCGGCGCTCTTCGCGACAGTGGATCCGGCGGCGGGTTCACAATAGCCCTTCTGGTTCTCGCGATCCTGGGTCATGTCCGGTACATAGGGATGTTGCCAGACACCTTGCATGTCCGGATGGCCGTCGGGCATGCGGGGGATGGCCTTCGACTCGGCTTTGGCTGCGGCCTGGGCAGCATTCTGTGCACCGACAGGCACGGCGGCCAATCCTGCCATCAGTATGGTAATCCCGAACCAACGTGGGTTCATACAGAAACCTCCAGAGGGACCAGTCAATGAATCCTTAGTGAGTCATGGCATACACCACATCGTTGACGCCGATGCGGATGCCCAGCGCGGAATACCTCTCCGGATAGCGCGGCTCGTCCGCCCACTCCCACGAGTCGCCCACATCCGAGTTGAAATCGATCACCACCATCAAACGATGATGGTCGTCGAAGATGCCCATCCAGTGCGCCACGGTCCCGGCGGTGCGATAATTCTGCCGCCCGCCGAGCGACCATTCGCCCATCACTTGATAGCGCTGGTCCAGGTCGTAGATGACGTGGAACACCGGGTCCGGGTCCTCGATATCGACCACCGGGCGGTCCGGAAACACTCGGCGCATGCTCTCTTCAAAGCGGCCATACTCTTCCGGGCCCCAGAAATCGTCCAGCATCAGGAAGCCGCCGCGCAGCAGGTAATCGCGAAGTTTAGCGGCCATCTCTTCGTTGAGATACCAGTCGCCCATCTCGCCGGCGGCCATCCACGGATAATTGAACACGTCGTCGCCGTCCTCGAGATTCACGGGTTGTTCGACCGAGCGGGTCTCGACGCGCGAAAGACGCCGCATCACCAGCGCAAAATGACGGTCGGCGCGCGGATAATCCTGGGTCCAACTGGTGCCGCCCTCGCGCCAGTCCCCGGAACCGAAACGCCGCCGGCTGAAGCGGGAGTACGGATGCTGCGGATACATCAGCCGCGCAAACACGAACTCACTGGGCTCGCGGTAGTCGGGAGGCAGGGGGATATCGTCGTAGGCCTCCATGCTGCGGTACACGCGGAAGGGCTTCTGGAAGGCCGAGACCGCGCTCACCGAAGCGAGGACAACTCCCAGCAGGGCCAGCGCCAACCGCAGTTTCATACAGCGAGGATACCACCACGGTAGCGCGCGTGCTGGCGTGTCTAGCGGATCTGTTCGGGGGACGTATGCAATGGCGATCGGGATTTGTCGACAGCAAGCGCACGCAGCCGGCTTCGCAGACTTGAGGATCGATCGGGCGCCTCCGGGAAAGATGCCCGCGTGGACCGCGCCTTAGTCGCCGGGCTTGAGTCCGGGACGTTCGACGATCTCGATCTTCGCGCCGGCCGGTCCAGCCACGTAGGCGAAATTGATCGTGGGGCCGTTGGCAAGCGGCAGCGCGCGCGGTTCGGTGAGCACCGTCACACCTTTGGCGCGCAGGCCGTCGATGGTCTTCGCCAGTGCGCCGGTGGAGCGCCAGCCGATGTGGTCGATGGCGTGCCCTTCGCTGGGCTCGGCGTCACCGCGCTGCACCAGGATCCACATGTCGCTGAAGCCGGGCGAGCTATATTTCACGGCGTCGGCGACACCTTTCATTTTTGTGCGCTGTCCTCCGAACTTCGCCAGCAGCCAGCCGAAAACCTCATCCGGGTTGGGTCCACGCATATGGATGTGATGGAGCCCGAGCAGTTCCGGATCCTGCACGACTTCGATGCGCGTGCCCCAGGGGTCTTCCACGAATCCGAGCTTGAACAGCCCGGCCACCTCGCGCGCCGGCGTGACGATCTTGATGCCTGCCGCCTGGAATTCTTTCATCTTGGCGTCGAGGTCCGCGAACGAGAAGCCCAAGTGATCGATGGCGCTTCCGCTGCTCGGCTTGGCGTCCGCCTTCTTGAGGAACATGAACCGCGTGCTGCCGAACATCAGCCGGTCCGGTGCCTCCGTGATCCGCCGCCCGCCGAAGTACTTCTCATACCAATTGGCGGCCGCTGCCGGATCGGGCACGTTCACATGGATGTGGTCGTAGGGAAACGTCTGCGCCCCGGCGGAGCCGATGAAAGTCCCCAGCGCGAAGCATACGAAAGCTGCCGAAAGCATGACCTGTCGCATCGAGAGCTCCTTTTACGATCGGTCCGCGGTGCTGGACCGAGTCCCAGTCTACCCCAGCGATCTGGGGCTTGCAGGCGGCGTCGCCCGGGGCCAGGTTGCCAGGCCTTTATATTAGGAGAAGCATGGCACCCGACCTGGTAGTCTTCTTCGAACATCCGGATTGGCAGAAGCCGTTGTGGGCAGCGCTGGAGCGCCGCGGCGTCAATTATGCCGCGCTCGACCTGAAGCGAGCGGCGTTCGATCCGGACGCCGTTCCCGACGCGGCGCTGTACTTCAACCAGGCCAGCCCCAGCGCCTATGTACGATGCAACACTCGCGCGGTGCCTCTTGCCTTGTCGCTGATGCGTTCGCTGGAGCTGGCTGGTGCGCGGGTATTGAATGGCTCACGTGCGTTCCTGCTGGAACTGAGCAAGTCGGCGCAGGCCGCGTTGCTGCGGAGTCTGGAGATTCCGCATCCGCGCTCCTTGGCCTTCAATGACCCCGAAACAGCGGTGGCGCAGTGGACTGGCGGCTGGCCAGCCTTGCTCAAGCCGGAACAGGGCGGCAGCGGGGCGCGGATGTTTCTGCTGCATTCCGCGGATGAGTTGCGGAAGCTGTTGCGGGATCAACCCTCGCTGTGGCTGCCCGACAATCTGTTGCTGCTGCAGGAATACTTTCCGGTGAATGCGGCCCAGGGGATCGTGCGGATGGAGTTTCTGGGAGGCCAGTTACTCTACGCGATGCGTGTGGTTTCTAATGGAGCGTTCAATCTGTGTCCTTCGGAGGTCTGCAATCCCGAAGACGGTGGCGAATCGCACTGCGCGATCCCGACGACGGCGCCGGCCCCGCCGGTGGAGTTTTATCCCTACGGGGCAGTGCCTGCCGAGGCCGTCGCGATGGGACAGCGCATCATGGCCGCCGGCGGTCTGGATGTCGGCGGCATTGAGTATCTGGAGGCCGCCGACGGCCGACGGATCTTCTACGACATCAACGCAAATTCCAACCTCCGCGCACCGATTGGTAAGGCCTTCGGATTCGATCCGTTTGAGCGCGTGGTGGATTATCTGACCAAGCAGATCGAACGGGCCGGTGGCGGGACAGCCGGCCTGACCACTGCCGGGCGGTAAACGGCGGTTCGCTGTTGGCTTACTCTCCCACGGGATGTATTTGTTGTCTTGAGTACCCAGTCCGCCAAGCTCGGTCGCCACGAGCTGGTCGCCGTTCGCGATATCCGGCGCTGTCACGTTGAGATCCGTTAGTCAGGGGAGCTATTTGGATCATCCCGGAATGCGGTCGTTATACGCCGAACGGGCTCGCGATCGCAACGAATCACGGGTCAGAGTGAACGACTCATGCGCGCAATTTGCGGAAGAACAGCCGCACATCTTCCACGAACAGCGCCGGCTGTTCCAGGCAGGCGAAATGACCGCCCCGCGGCATCTTGGTGTAGTGCACCAGGTTGAACGTCTGAGCCAGCACGCTCCGGGGCGGATTCAGCGGCGGCATCTCCTTCGGAAACGAGGCGAACCCCGTGGGAACGTTTACCTTGCCGCGGGCCGTCGAGCCTAACATGGACCGGTCGTCTGCAGATCCTCGATAGAACCAGACGCCGGTGCCCGTGGTTTCCGTGACCAGGTACAGCATCACGTCCGTCAGGATTTGGTCTTTGCTGAAGGTCTGATCCAGGTTGTTTCCCGAGTCGCTCCACGCTTTGAACTTCTCGACGATCCAGGCCGCCGCGCCGACCGGATTGTCCGACAGCGCGAACGCGACGGTCTGCGGTTTGTGCTGCTGCTCGTTGAAGTAGTCCAACTCCTGCGTGCGGTACGCATTCGTCGAGCGCAGCCATTCCCGAACTTCTTCGGGTGGCTCTCCGTCGGTGGCGGCCGCGGCGCCCGCGGCATTCAAGTGAATGCCCAGCAAGCTGTCAGGGTAGTCGCGCGCCAGTTGGACGGTTACGGCCTGGCCCCAATCGCCCCCTTGCGCCCCAAACTTTGCATATCCGAGCACTTCCGTCATGAGCTTATGCCACAGCCGAGCCGTAGTCGGCGGACCAACGGGCACGCCGCGCGGCTTGGATGAGAAACCAAAGCCGGGAAGAGACGGAATGACGACATCGAAAGCGTCCTCCACGGATCCCCCTGCGCTGGCGGGATCCGTGAGTGGACCAATGGCCTCCAGGAATTCGAAGACCGAGCCGGGCCAGCCATGGGTCAGAATGAGCGGAATCGGTCTTGGACCGCGCCCTTTTACATGGTAGAAGTGAATGTCAAAATCCTCGACCCGGGCCAGGAATTGGGGATACCGATTCAGATTGGCTTCCGCCTTGCGCCAGTCAAACGCGGTAGTCCAATACTCCGCGAGGGCTTTCATATAATCCCAGTCCACGCCGTAGCGCCAGTCGTTGCCGTCGAGCCGATCCGGCCATCGAAACTCCCGAACGCGCCGCAAAATGCGATCGATGGTTGCCTGGGGAATCTTTACTTTGAAGGGCCGAGGGCCGCCCGCGGGAGCCTTCGCGACGCTTTGCGCCAGCAGCGGTATCCCCGCCGCGACCGGAAGGGAAGCAAGCATCGAGCGCCGCGACGTTTTGCCGGACGAATCACTAGCCATAGTGGCAACAGTTTACCGAAAAGCACTGTTGAGCACGCACTCGTGCGTGCCACGTCGGCACTCGTGCCGACGCTTGGCGCCGGTAGTCATCAAGCCAAAATGTCCTTAACGATTTGCCCCGACACATCGGTAAGCCGAAAATCACGCCCCTGCGACTTAAACGTCAGCTTCTCATGATCCAGCCCAAGAATGCGCAGCATGGTCGCATGCACGTCATGAATCTCGACCGGATTCGCGACCGTGTTGTAGCTGAAGTCGTCCGTCTCTCCGTAGGAGAACCCGGGCTTAACGCCGCCGCCGGCCAGCCACCAGACGAAGTTGTTGCCATGGTGGTCGCGCCCCACATTGGTGTCGATCTTGCCCTGCGCGAAAGACGTTCGCCCGAATTCACTGCCCCACAGGACTAGAGTGTCCTTCAGCAGCCCGCGCTGCTTCAGGTCCATCACCAGGGCCGCGGTGGGCTGGTCCGTCTCCAGGCAATCGGGCGGCTGGCGCTGCAGGATGTTGGTGTGATGATCCCAACCCACATGCATCACCGAGATGAAGCGGACATCACGTTCCGCCAGACGCCGCGCGATCAGGCAATTCCGCGCGAAGGTACCGGGCTTGCGGACATTCGCGCCGTACATGTCCAGGACGCTGTCCGGTTCGTTGCCGATGTCGGCGACTTCGGGCACCGACGTCATCATCCGGTACGCCATTTCGTACTGGCTGATCTTGGCCGGGATCTCCGGATCGCCGGATGCGTGATGCTGCGCTTCGGACACTTTGTCGATCACGTCCAGCATTTCGCGGCGGTCTTTCAGATCCATGCCGTTCGGGTTGCTCACGTAGAGCACCGGGTCCTTGCCCGAGCGGAAGGGCACGCCCTGATACTGCGACGGGAGAAATCCCGAGCCCCAGTTGGATGCGTCGTGGCTCACTCCGCTAAACGTTCCCGACGTCAGCGCCACGAACGCCGGCAGATTCTGATTTTCGGACCCCAGCGCATAGTTCACCCACGCCCCCTCCGGCGGACGGCCTGCCAACTGGAAGCCGGTGTGCATGAACTTGGCGGCCGGGTCGTGATTGACATGGTCGGTGCGGACGGTCTTGATGAAGCACAAATCGTCCACGACCTTGGCCAGATACGGGAACAGCTCGCTGACCCACGCGCCGCTCTGGCCATACTGCTTGAAGTCGCGCATCGGCTTCACGAGCGGAAACGACACCTGCGCGGCGCTCATGGTGGAGAGCCGTCCTTTGCCGCGCACTGACGGAGGAAGTTCCTCGCCATGCATTTTGATGAGCATCGGTTTGTAGTCGAGCGTGTCCACCTGCGAGACCGCACCGATCTGGTGGATGCGAATCACCCTCTTCGCGCGCGGCGCGAAATCCAGGTTCTGGACGACGCCGAAGCTCTTGAGCGTGACGCCCGAGTCCTGGCCCAGAAGTTTGATGCCGCCCATGAGCTCGGCAAGCGCAACTGCGCCCAGGCTGGCGCTCCCTTTTAAGAAGACCCGGCGAGCAAGATTGAGGTTCTTAGCATCCATGTCGTTCACCATTAATGCACGGAATAAGCGTCCGGAGTATTCATCACCGCCGCCGTAACATTCGCCAATGCCGCGAGTTTCGCGACGTCCACGCTTTGGTCCACGGGCGCCACACCGACGTTGATCAGCTCTTCGGCCTTCTTCGCGTCACCGGCGAACTTCGCGGATTCCGAATCGTAGTATTGCCGGAGCGCCGCCAGCTCCGCATCCGTCGGTAGTCTCCGCGTGGCGAGGCGGAAGACCAGCCGGATCTGGTCGTTCTTGTCCGCTCTTTGCTTGAGTACGTCGGTAGCGAGCACACGATAGGCTTCGAGATACTGCGGATCGCTCAGCAGCACCAGCGCTTGCAGCGGCGTGTTCGACGTCAGCCGCCGCGCGATCGTGGTATGACGCTCAGAGAAGTCGAACACCGACATCGAAGGCGGAGGCGTGTTCCGCTTGACGAACGTGTACAGGCTGCGCCGGTGCTGGTCGTTCGTGGAGATCTCCTTGGGTTTCGGATACCGGTATTGCGTTACGCCGGCAACCCAGATGCCGTCGGGTTGATACGGGTAAGCGCTCGGCCCCCCGACGGTTTTTACCAGCAGACCGCTGATCGCCAGAGCGTTGTCGCGCACCTGCTCCGCCGACATGCGATAGCGCGGCCCGCGCGCCAGCAGCCGGTTCTGAGGATCTTTCTCCAGCAGCTCTGGAGTCTCGCCAGAAGACTGCCGAAAGGTCGCCGACATCACGATCATCTTGTTCAGGCGCTTGATATCCCAGCCGCTTTCGATGAAGTCCACGGCCAGCCAGTCGAGCAACGCGGGATTCGCCGGCAGGGAACCTTGCATGCCGAAGTCCTCCGAAGTATCGACCAGTCCGGTGCCGAATTGCATTTGCCAGAGGCGATTCACGAAGACGCGCGCGGTGAGCGGGTTCTTCGGATCGAACAACCATTTGGCGAGCCCCAGGCGGTTGCGCGGCAGCTTCGGGTCAAACGGGAAGATCTGCGTGAGGGCGGAGGGCTCGACGGGATCTAGATGCTGATTGTAAAGGCCGCGGCTCAAGACATACGTTTGCCGGGGATGCGGCGCGTCCGCAGTCACCATCACTTCCGGCACCCACGAAACGGCCTGGTTCTCCGCCTCGCGATACTGATGCAGCGCTTTGCCCGACTCGATAACGCGCGGATCGAGCGCCACCGCCAGCTCGGTCAGCTCGCGCGAAAGGCTGGTCGTATCCGTCCTTGTCACTGCATCGCCATCATGCAGGTAAGCGACTTCAATGGGCGTAAGTTGCCGGTTGAAGAAACGAATCTCGTCGAGGGCGCTGTCCTTCGGCGTGACCTCCCGGAAGCGCCGCCCGAATTCCACACCCACGAATTCGTTAAACGCCGGAGAGAAACTGCGCGGCAGGCAGCTTTGGGTTAGCTGGTTGTGTTCGTATTCGACTTCCATGGCCTTGCCGTTCACATACAGCGTGACGCCCGCGCCGCGGCTGGAGCCGTCGTACGTCATCGCGATGTGGGTCCACTGGTCAACGGGAATGGGCTCTTTCGCCACCACGTGCAGTTCGTTGAACGGCCAGGAATGCATCATGTAGAACGACAGATGGTTCTTTTCGAGATTGAGCTTGTAACCCGCGCCTCCGGAATTGTCGTCGTCGCGATGAATCAGGATCGGCGAATTGTCGTACTCGGCGCCGGGTTTGAACCACAGATCGATGCTGAAGGGCTGCGTGCGATCATAGAAGCCGACGCTCGGTCCCAGCAAGCCGCGATTCTCGTCGGTGATGAAGAACGCGTTTCCTTTGGCGCCGCCCGGGCGGATACTGGCATCTTCGAGGACGGCGGGTTCGCCGCCGGGCAGTCCGCTCGGAGACCAGACCAGCTTCTCCCGAATCATTCCGTTCGGCACGCGAATTCCTCCGCGCCCGCCGCCGCGGCCAGCCTGACCGGCGCCACCTTGACCGGCAGGCGCCGCGTTCGGCGCAGGAGCGGGAGGCGGGCCACCGCCGCCGCGGCCCCGGAACGGAGATATTAGATTGGCCGGCGGCTGCCCTTGGCGCGTCCGCGATTGCGGGAGCTTGTCGTCGGGGATGGGCTCGGTGGTTTCAAACGGATAATAAGCGACGGTCGCAGCTTCGACGGACTTCTGAATCGAAGCCGCCACTGCGCTCGCCGGCTGTTTCATCTCAGCTCTCACTTTGGCCGCCGCGTCCTTGCGGACTGCATCGCGAACGGACCGGTCGACATCCTCGGCCTTCCTCAACGCAGCTTCAGCCGAGGCGATCTTCGCTTCCGTCTCCGCATCGGCCCAGCGCAGAGTCGGACCACCCTGGATCGTGCTGAATCCCGGGGCGAAGAAGCCCGGTTCGTCGACATTGTTGAAGAATCCGGAGAGCGCGTAGTAGTCCTTCTGCGCGATGGGATCGTATTTATGATCGTGGCAGCGGGCGCAGCCCGTCGTCAGCGCGAGAAATCCCTGGCCGACCACATTCGCGCGGTCCAGCGCATATTCGACGCGGTACTCTTCGTCGATCGCACCGTTCTCCGACGTCCGCTTCCCGACCCGCAGGAACGCTGTCGCGAGCTTCTGCTCTTTGCCTACGTCGGGGGTGGCATTCGGCAAGAGATCGCCGGCCAGTTGCCACGTCGAGAACTGATCGTACGGCATGTTCTTGTTGAACGCCGAGATCACCCAATCGCGATACGGCCAGAACAGACGGTCGTGGTGATCGTCCAGAAAGCCGTCGCTTTCCGAGTAGCGGGCGATGTTCATCCAGTACGCGGCCATGTTCTCGCCGTAAGCGGGTGCGGCGAGCAACCGGTCGACGACTTTCTCGTACGCATTCGGACTGTTGTCCTTAAGGAACGCATCGACCTCATCGAGCGTGGGCGGGAGTCCCGTCAGGGTCAGCGTGACGCGATTGATCAGCGTCTGTTTGTCGGCTTCGGCCGAAGGTTTCAGGCCCTCCTTCGCGAGGCGCGCCAGAACGAACCGGTCAATGGCGTTTACAAGCCTGCCGCTGACTTGAGGCGGCACAGGTCTCGTGGGCGCAATAAAAGACCAGTGGGGCTTGTACTCCGCGCCCTGTTCGATCCATGTGCGCAGGGTGGCGATATCGCCGGCGGAGAGTTGTTTGTGCAGCGAGGCCGGCGGCATGTGGTAGGACGGATCCGCCGAGGTGATTCGCTTGATCATCTCGCTGTCATCGGGCTTACCCGGCACAATCGCTTGAGCGCGAGCGCCGGCCGCATCGTCAAGGCGCAACCCGGCTTGGCGGCTCTTGGCGTCCGGCCCGTGGCAGCGGAAACAATTATCGGCCAGGATGGGGCGGACCTGGAAGTTGTAGTCGACCTTACCCGACTGTGCCGCCGCGCTGGCTGGCTGGCTCGGCCGAGGCGCGCCCGATTGCTGGCCGTACGAGGCGAATGCAAGAATGCCAATCCCTGCAATCGCGGCGGAGATCCCGAATTTGGCGATCGGGCTCATAGGCCTCCCTTGGCTTTCGGCGCGAGTTTAGCCGGCCCGTGGAGCGATGGCTCAGCCGGAACTCTGCCGCCTAGTTTATTCAGGCGCTTCCATGGCGTCAAGGCTCGACGCAGCTGGGAAACTTGGCGCGAGCGCTATGCCCGCTGTGCTGGAACCCTAAGAACGTTCGCATTACGTTGGAGGGGCGCTTGCCATTGGGAAGCGATGCGCATATAATCACCCAAGTCTAAAAGCTCCAGGTTATACGCGCCAAACTGCGTCCATCGCAGCGGTAAACCCGGCTCGGCGGCGGCGAAGGGTCTTGCATTCGGTGTCGATCGTAACGAAAGGGAGCGAGAACCATGACGAAAAGCTCGGCGTGCATCAGTGGGTTGCTGGTCACTGTTCTGACCAGCGGGATCGCGTTTGCGCAAGCGGTTTCTCAGATCAGCGGCTCGACCAAAGATGCATCCGGGGCAGTCGTACCGGGCGTCGAGATCACTGCCATTCAGACCGACACCGGGGTCAGGCGCACGGTCGTCACCAACGATACGGGCGAGTTCGCTATCCCGAATTTGCAGATCGGCCCGTACCGGATCGAAGCCAAAAAGGCCGGATTCCAGACCTACGCCCAGACCGGCATCGAACTGCTGGTCAACAGCACTCCCGTCATTCCGATTACTTTGGGCGTGGGCGAGGTAACCCAAACCGTCGAAGTGGCCGCGAACGCCGCAATGATCGAAACCCAAAGGCTGGGCGTCGGTAACGTCATGGAGACGCAGCGCATTCTGGAGCTGCCGCTCAACGGTCGCACGCCCACCGATTTGATCCCGCTCCTCGGTGCGGCTGTGCAGACGGCCACGTCGGTGCCCTGGAGTATGCAAACCGGCGTTACGATCTCGGTGGCGGGCGGGGTTTCCTTCGGTGTGTACTATGCGCTCGACGGCGCGCCCCATCTGAATATGTACGATTCTACGAACCTGCCGTTGCCCTTTCCGGACGCTCTCCAGGAGTTCAAGGTCGACACCAGCACGCAAAACGCGCAGACCGGAACGCACTCCGGCGCCCAGGTCAACTCGGTGACCATGTCGGGCACCAACGCGTTTCACGGCGACGCGTTCGAGTTCTTCCGCAATGGCGATATGAATGCCCGGAACTTCTTCTCGGTGGCGCAGGATACGTTAAAGCGCAATCAGTTCGGCGGCGTGATCGGCGGACCGATCAAGAAGAACACGCTGTTCTTCTTCTTCGGCTACCAGGGCACGGAGCTCCGTCAGACGCCGGCGCCGACTACGGCTTTTGTCCCCACTCCCCAGATGTTGACCGGAGACTTCAGCACGTTCGCGTCCGCGGCGTGCCAGGGCCGAAACGTAACTTTGGGAGCGCCGTACACCACGATCAACGGCAAGCCGAACCAACTTCCGCAATCGTCGATCAGTCCGGTGGCCATCAAAATCTCCAGTTTCTTGCCCCCCGCCTTGAACTCGTGCGGACAATTTCTGACATCGACCCTAACATCTCAATATTACTGGCAGGTTCCGGTCCGCGTGGACTATCAACTAACCGACAAGCAGACGTTTTTCGCCCGCTATCTTGCCACCAAGCAGAATCAGGCTTTGCCCTACGCTTTGACGCCCAACAATCTGCTCACGGCCAGCGGCAATTCGGCCAACGATCTGGCTCAATCGTTCACGCTCGGACATACCTGGTCGCTCAGCAGTTCCAAAATCAACTCCATCCGCCTATCCATTAACCGCATCGGGATGCTTCACGACGCCGGCAGGTATTTTGGCCCCACTGACGTGGGTATCGACGCGTTCACCTATCTCCCGAAAGTCATGACTCTGGCGATCACGGGCGGGCCCTCGATTGGATCGGGGATCGCCGAGTACGTGTGGAACGCGCATACCTTTGCCACCGCGAATGACGATTTCAGTTGGATTCGCGGCAAGCATCAATTCGCCTTCGGCGTGAGCGAGACGCGTGCGCTCGCCCTGGACCTCGCCAACGTCCGGTCGATCGGAAATTACACGATCAACGGCCAAACCACGGGTCTGGGACAGGCGGACTTTATGGCCGGGATTCTGTCGCAAATGCGGCAGTCCATTCCTAACGACCTGGATGTCCGCCAGTGGTTTTTCGGAGCGTACGCCCACGATACATGGAAGGCCACATCTCGCCTGACGCTGAACTATGGCTTGCGTTGGGAGCCCTTCTTTCCCATGCAGGTCGGGGATAAACGAGTCTACACTTTCGACCTCGGCCGTTTCTATGCGGGCACCAGGAGCACGATCTGGACTAACGCGCCGCCCGGATTCTACTATCCCGGCGACCCTGGGTTCAACGGAAAGGCGGGTATCAATGGGTCGTGGACCAATTTCGAGCCGCGCGTGGGCCTGGCGTATGATCCGTTCGGCGATGGCAAGACTGCGATTCGCGCCGGCGCCGGAATCAATTACGACTTCGTCAATCTACAGTCGTACCAGAACGAGGACAACGTCGCGCCATTCGCCGGCGATACGACGGTGAACGGGCCGATCCCAATTGCCGCGCCCTGGAGCACGACACCCGGGGGCAATCCCTTCCCCTACAATTCCACTCCGCCTACGGGCAAGTTCCCCGTCGGCGCCGTCTATGTACCGGTGCCCCCGAATATCCGGACGACGCAAGTCTATAGCTGGAACGCCGGCATCCAGCGGCAATTTACCCCGAGGTGGTTCGCGTCGGGAAGCTATATCGGGACCCACACGATCCACCTGTGGGACAACGTGGAGTACAACCCCCCCCTCTATATTCCCGGGACGTGTGCGGCGGGACAATACGGACTGACTGCGCCGGGGGCGTGCTCGACGGTCGGGAATGTCAATGCGAGGCGCATTTTGAACCTGTACAACCCGGTGGGCGCGGCAGCCATTTCCAACCTGACGGCCTATGACGATGGCGGCACCGCGGGCTACAACGGCATGCTTCTTATCACGCAGTGGCGCGCCACAAACCATGTGACCGTCAACGCAAACTACACCTGGTCGCACTGCGTTGGCCTGGCGAATAACGGAACCACGACTCCCAATCCGGGTTCCAATTACGTCCACCAGAGCAATCGCAACCTGGATGTGGGCAACTGCTCGCAGGATCGCAGGAACTTGTTTAATTTGACCGCGGTCGCGAGCATGCCCAAGTTCTCCAACAAGGCTCTGAATCTGACCGCGTCGGGCTGGTCGCTGTCGGCCATTTACGCGTACCGGTCGGGAGCGCCCCTGAGCATCGCCTCGGGGTTAGACCAGGCGCTGCTGGGATTCACCGCCGAACGTCCGAACCAGATTCTTCCCTCCACGGCGGCGGCGCATCCAACCTCCGCTTGCGCCAACATCACGCCGTGTGTCACCTGGCTGAACGCCGCGGCGTTTGCCCAGCCTGCGCTGGGCACCTTCGGCAATATGGGGGTGTTCAACGTCCTGGGCCCGAAATTCTTCCAGTTCGACATGGCCGTTGTAAGGCAGTTCCGGGTCCGGGAAGGCATGAATTTCGAGTTCCGCGTGGAAGCGTTTAACGTGTTCAACAACGTACGGTTTAACAATCCAGCGGTCACGTTGACCGTTCCGAGCACGTTCGGCAATATCACGAGCGCTCAGGACCCCCGGATCCTGCAGCTCGCCATGAAGTTTACCTTTTAGGAAGCTGGCTCGGTCCATTCGTGAGCAACGGAATCCCCGGGCTGACGCCCGGGGCTATAATAGCCCCGCCCCGTTAGGGCGGGGATTCAGCTGATATCGCAGTGGCCCTATTTTTCGTCCTGTGCGATACACTGATGGACAATTATGACGCCTGAACGCAGACTCGACCGGCGAGGCTTTCTTCGGGATTCCGGTTTCGCGGCTGGAGGCATCTTCGCCATGGCTGCGTCGCCCGTGATTTCGTTCGCTCAGGGGCTACCGCGGAGTGGCTCCGCCAAATCTCTCAGCCGTCAGCTCGCGCAGTGGGTCGGGGGCCTGCGGTATGGGTATCTGCCTGCCGAGGTGGTCGATCGCGCCAAAGGAGTCACCCTCCAGACGCTCTCATCCGTCCTGATCGGATCTCAGTTGCCGGGCGGCCAGGAGGCCGTCGCGCTGACCGTCGAAGAAGAAGCCGGCGTGCGCAATGGCGCGACCATCTTGGTCAACGGCGCCCGGGTGACGAAGGGCGGAGCGGCGTTTGCGAACTCGGAGATGGCTTACGCGGGCGGGAAGTGGGACACCTTCCGCATGCTCACGCACCCGGCTACCAGCATTGTCCCGGCGGCTTTGGCCGCGGCGGAGACAGTGGGGGCTTCCGGAAGGGATTTCCTTGTCGGCCTCGCGGCGGGCTACGAGGTCTCCGAGCGGATGGCGGCCGACTTCATTCCTACTGTGATGGCACGCGGATTTCATGCCGGTCCCGTGTTCGGCATTTTTGGCGCAGCCGTCGCCGCCGCGAAGATCATGCGCTTTACTGAGGACCAGGTGAACAACGCCATCGGGCTGTGCGTGAACCTGGCGGGGAGCAACCTCGAAAGCCGCGGCCTGCGCGAGGGCGCCGGTGTGCGCAATGCCATGCTCGCGGTCGCGCTGGCGAAGCAGGGACATCGCGGCGGCGAGACGGCGCTCGAAGGGCCCGCCGGATTTTACTACGCCTACGCGGGCAACAACCAGGGCCGACTCACTTACAGCTTTACGGGCGACACCAAGACTAGCCTGGACAAGATCACTGCCAATTTGGGCAAAGATTGGATGTTCCTCGAAACGCTCTACCGCATCTACTCGATCCCGGGTTACAACATCGCGCACATCGATGTCACGGCGAAGCTGTGCGAAGAGCATAACATCCGATATCAGGACGTGGATCGCGTCGAGGCGGTGGTGAACTGGCTGGAAACGCAGTATCCCAGCCCGGCATTTCCCACGCAGCGGGAGGACGTGGGGGAACCACGGCGGGGCAGCACTCGTTATTACTCCGCGTATGGCGTGGTGAAGCGCGGCTTTCCTATGCTGGCTGACGCTACCGACCCGCCCGAGGTGCTGGACCTTATGAAGCGGGTGACGATTATTCCGTCGCATGAGATGACGTTGTTCGGTCCGCGCATCACGATTTTCACCAAGGACGGCAAGAGCTACACGAAGCAGGCGACCGGGCGCGAATTCATCTGGGACTTCAACGAGGAGGTCCGCCGGATTCGCGGCGTGATCCCCGGTCTGCCGATACCGGCGGCGCAGTACGAGGACATCATCGCGACATGCCGCGACCTGGACCGGCAAGATCGGGCCGATAAGTTGATCCAGCTTACGCTCAAGAAGAAGTAAGGAGACATCCATGAAAGCTCGCACGATGATTGTCGCCTTGGCGATCATGATGGGGACGTGGTTCTCGCCCCACGCGAAAGCCCAGGGCGGGAGGGGCGCGGCGGCGTCGCCTTATCCGGTGGTCCAGGGGAAAGCGTACAGGTTCGAGAAGATCGCCGATGGGGTTTACTACGCCACCGGCGGCGGGGGCAGCAACGATCCGATCATCGTCAACGAGCAGGATGTGATGATCGTCGACGACGGCAGCACGCCGGCCGCGGCCCGCGCGCTGCTCGAAGACCTGAAATTGATTACGAATAAACCGGTGCGGTATGTGGTCAACACGCACTTTCACTACGATCACACGGACGGGAACTCGGTCTTCCCGCCGGATGTCGATATCATCGCGCATGAATACGTGCGGACCGCGATCCTAAACTTCGACGTGCTCCATCGGGAGCCGTATATGACGTCGCAAGGAACGCGAGTGCCGCGGCTGATCGAGTCGCTCACGAAACAAGTTGGCGATGAAAAAGACGCGGCGAAGAAGGCCGCATTGGAGAAACAACTGGCGGCCGCGCAAACCAATTTGGACCAGCTCAAGGAAGTCAAGCCGACTCCGCCCAACGTCACTTACAGTTCGAAAATGGTGTTGCACAAGGGGCCGCGGGAGATCCAACTTCTCTTTCTGGGGCGGGGCCATACGGGTGGAGACACGGTCGTGTTTCTGCCTCGGGAACGGATCGTGTGCACCGGCGACCTGATGGAAACCGGCGTGGCCTACATGGGCGACGCGTATTTCGACGAATGGGTCACGACGCTGGAGGCTCTGAAGCAGCTGGACTTCGCGCTGGTGTTGCCGGGGCACGGCACGCCGTTTGGCGACAAGGGCCACATCACGGCGTTTCAGAGCTACCTGACGGACGTGACGAACCAGGTCGCCAGTCTGCGCAAGCAGGGCGTCTCGGCGGAGGACGCCGCGCAGCGCGTGGACCTGACTTCTCACCAGAAAGACTTTCCGGCGATCCAGCGTCCGGGCGCCGACTTGCGTGGCGTCCGCCGGATATACGCGTGGATGGACGAACGGGCTACGCAGTAGTCGCTGGAGCAGAGACACAAACACTGTCGCAGTATTGGGAATATTCTCAACGTAAAGTTTTAAGATCGTCCGGCAATTTCCAGGTTGGCCGGCGCAACCTCTGACGCCTTGATGCTAGCATTGCGCTCCAAGAATCTTGGCGCAAATTCCATGGATCATTCCTTGACTAAGGCGAGTGAAGGCGGTTCAGGGGCGTTGGGTTCGTCTTGTAATTTGGGCAGGCTGGCGGAGTGGAGTCGGCTCGGAAAGCTGCTGCGGGCTGTGAGTCCGCCTTTCCTTGGGTTCGTTTTGCGGTTCGCGTAACTGAAGAAGAATCAGATGCTTACATTGGGGATCGAGGGGCGCGGAGGGTGGTGCTCGGCCTCAGGCGTATAGATATATAGATCGTATGGGTTGCATATATGGATGATATGGAATTTCGCCAGGAGTTCGCCCTGCCGGGGACCGCACGGAGTGCCAAGTGATGCGCTGTGACTGGGGTGATTTCTCGGGGACGGCGAGCGAGTTGCAGCGAAGCCGGGCTGCTAATGCGCGAGCCGGCCTTCCAGTCGGGCCAGCCGCGCTTCGAATTCGCCCATTTTGCCGATCAGCAAATCGTGCCCGGTGTGCACCCGATCTTCTAGGGTGTGCATGCGGTCTTCGATACGGTCCAATCTGATGTCGATACGGTCCACACGCCGACTGAGCATCGAGATCAGCATGACGTTGACCAGAATGCCGACCAGCGGCACACTCAGCCCAAAGTAGAACTGAGCGTTACTGATCATTACCGCGTTCATGCTTGTATTGTACACCCCGAGCCCCAAGGATTCTCCCCCAAAAACTCCAACCGCCGGTGAACTGTCCCAGCCTCAAGGCGGACGATGCGGGCGGCCAATGAAATCTTCGAGCGATTGCCGACCTTACGAGGCCCGCCGGTTATGCTGGCACGAATGGATGAACGAACGCGCTGAGCAGTATAACCAGACCGGGGAGACGAATGCCATCGCTGTCGGAAGCATTCTCGCGCCAAAGTTTTAAAGATCGTCCGGCAGTTTCCGGGCTGGCCGGCGCAACCTCTGAAGCTCCGGTAGTGGGTTAAATTCGCTAATTTGACCCACTACCGAAGCTCCGATGCTAGCATTGCGCTCCAAGAATCCGGCCACAAATTCCATGGATCACTGCGGGTGGAGGCGGTTCAAGGGCGGTGGGTTCGTCTTGTAATTTTGGGCGGGCTGGCAGAGTGGAGGCGGCTCGGGAAGCTGCGCGGGCCGTGAGTCCGCCTTTCCTTGGGTTCGTTTTGCGGTTCGCGGAACTGAAGACGAATCAGATGCTTACATTGGGAATTGAGGGGCGCTGATGGTGGAGCGCAGCCTCAGGCATGTGGCTATGTCCATATTGTGAGCCACATATGAATGATGCGGAATTTCGCCAGGGATTCGCCCTGACGTGGACCGCTGGGAGTGCCAAGTGATGCGCTCTGACTGGGGTGATTTCTCAGAGCCGGCGAGCGGTTTGCACCGACGCCTAGGAGAGGAAGGGTGCCGGATCTAATGGGGGACGAAGCACGGGATCGTTCGCTGGTTTCTTAATTCGCACAACGGTCCGCCGAACGGTGGCCCGGTAGTGCCTGCACTTTTCAGGCACTATCATCCAGACACCACTGGCGATGGGGGACAGGAGCCGCGCGCAAATAGTAGAATTGTCCGCGATGTCGGCATGGCAAGATCCGACGGTTTTAATCCCTGCCATCTCAGGGCTTATCGGAGCGTTGGTCGGTGGCGCCTGTTCAATTCTAGCGGCTAGCCGTCAAGTTCGAACGCAGTTCGCTCAACAGCAACGCGATAGGCGTGAAGCCCTCGCACAGCAGATGCGTGGCCTAAAGATCCAGATCCGAGCCGCAACGACACCGCCTCAATGCACAGAAGTCGCGATGCGGCTCCGCAGGTTTTTCATCGACAACCCAGAGCGACTCAGTGCCGAAGAAATTCATCGCGAGTTTTTCGATGAACACCTAGCACCACTCAGCGAATTGCGACCGCCTGCCGACGGGTACTGGTCTGACACTCGGATGATGAGCTTTTGGGCCGGCGCGGATGAGGACGGCCTGAAGCCTTAGATTTCAAGTCGCACTGCCTGAGAGACGATCAATGAACCGAGGGAGAGCTGGCGTTAAATCTGCCAACCACACAGATTTAGGGTACTACCGGCTGAAGGAAGTGATTGCGTGCGGCAGAATGGCCGGGTAAACTGCGAGAGGCTCGGCGCTGCCGCGTCTGCCCACGGAGAGCTCACGATGAGGATGTTCGAAGGCGTTTGTTGCACAGCGATGTTGGTTCCTCTGGTTTATGGACAGAGCGACTGGCCTGCTTACGGCGGCGATCCGATGGGGCAGCGGTATTCCAAGCTCAAACAGATCGACACTCGGAATGTTTCGAAGCTGAAATTGGCCTGGCAGTATGGCATCGACGCTGCCGGCGTGGACAACAGTCCGGCCAACCGGGTGTTGACGGGAACCGAGGCCGTGCCTATTATGGCCAACGGGATCCTGTATGCTCCGACGGTCCGTCACAACATCGTTGCGCTCGAACCTGAGACGGGGAAAGAAATATGGACGTACGATTTGGGCAAAGTATCCGCGCCGCTGCGTGGGGTGACTTATTGGCAGGGGGACAAGGAGACTCCGGCGCAGATCCTGGCGGGGACTAGCGACGGGCGGCTGATTGCCATCAACGCGAAGACCGGGAAACTTGTGCCGGGGTTCGGCAAGGAGGGCGCGGTGGACTTGCGAGTGGGAGTCGCCGAGAAGTTTCCCGATGCCTCCTATCATATGGCTTCTCCCGGCACCATCTATCGCAATCTGATCATCACTGGAGCGCAGGGGAAAGAGGACGATGCGCCGGGGCCGGCTATGGATGTGCGCGCCTGGGAGCTGCGCACCGGCAAACTCGGTTGGACGTTTCACACCATCCCGCGGCCGGGCGAGGCGGGCTACGAGACTTGGCCCAAGGACTACTGGATTACTGCCGGGACGCCTTCTAATTGGGGTGCGGCGACTGTGGATGCTCAGCGCGGACTGATCTTCCTGCCTATCGGGCAGCCCGCTGCGCAATACTATGGGGGCGCTCGGCATGGTCAGAACTTGTACTCGTCGTCGATCGTGGCTTTGGACGCCAACACCGGGAAAGTGCGCTGGTATTTTCAGTTGACGCATCATGACGTGTGGGACTACGACGCTGAGGCTGCTCCAACGCTGATGGATTTGGTTCGCGGGGGAAGGAAGATCCCAGTGGTCATCGCGGTCTCAAAGCCGGGGTTGATGTATTTCCTCGATCGTGAAACCGGCAAATCCATCTACGGCGCGGAGGAGCGGCCCGTGCCGCAAAGCGATATTCCCGGCGAGGAGTCTTCGCCCACGCAGCCGTTTCCGATGAAGCCGCCGCCGCTGGCGCGCAACAGCATTAAGCCGGACGAGATCTTCACGGGGGAGGCGCAACACGAAAAATTCTGCCGGGACTTGGTCGAGAAGATTGGCGGGATTCATAACGAAGGTCCGTACACGCCTTATAGCAGCAAGGAAATCAGAGTCATTTTCCCCGGGCAGCAAGGCGGGCCGAATTATGGCGGCGTTTCTGTCGATCCCACGCTGGGATATGTGTTCGTGAATTCGCGCAACGTTGCCGGGATGGGACGCCTGGATAAAACTCCGGAGGGCGATGCCGTGGCCTTCCGCCGCTCCAGCCCGTTGGGGGCCGGATCGTTCTATGCCCGCTTCTGGGAGCCGGCCAACCAGATGCCTTGCCAGCCGACACCTTGGGCGGAGCTGATGGCCGTGAACGGGAACACTGGGGACATCGCGTGGCGGGTGCCGCTCGGCAGCATGGATGAAATGGAGGCTAAGGGCGTTCACGACACGGGCGCGTTTGGACAGGGCGGATCGATCGCCACGGCCGGCGGACTGGTGTTCATTGCGGGGACTATCGACAAGCGATTCCGCGCTTTCGAATCGCGGACCGGCAAGGTGTTGTGGGAAACTAAGCTCGATACTGAGGGTCACACCAATCCGATGACTTATTTGGGACGGAATGGCAAGCAATATGTCGTGATCGTGAGTTCGGGAATCAGCGCGTTCGCTGTGGAGTGAGAGTGAGAGCCATGTTCAGTCGCGGATCGCTGCTCGTTTGTCTTTTCGCATGGCGGCTGCTGGGGGCGGAACCGCCGGCGGCCGCATCTCTGTTCCAGGCCATTCAGAAGGGGGACTCTGCTAGCGTCAAGCGGCTCTTGGACCAGGGCGTCGGCGCTAATGTGCAGGACCCGGAGGGCACTCCCGCGCTGATGGCCGCTGCGTTGTACGCCGACGCGAGCTGCGTCAAACTGCTGCTCGACTGGGGAGCGAATCCGAACCTCCGGAACGCTGTTGGTGCGACGCCGTTGATGTGGGCTGTTCCCGATCTCGCGAAAGTGAAGCTGCTGATCGCGGCAGGGGCGGAGGTCAACGCGCGATCCGCGAATCTGCAGCGGACACCCCTGCTGATCGCGGCTAGCTATCCGGGATCGGTGGAGGTATTGCGGCTGCTGGTGGATCACGGCGCCGATGTCCACGCCAAGGACCGGAACGGGGTTCACGCCCTGGGCAGGGCGGCTTTGTCGGCTGATGTTTCGGTGGTCCGTTTTCTGGTGGAGCACGGCAGCGATCCGAATGAGCCCGGCTACGGACCAGCTGTACGCTACTCTCGGCAGTATCTGCCGACGCTGGAGTATCTGTTGTCGAAGGGTGCGAAGGTGGACAAGGACGCTCTGGCGACGGCCGCGCATTGGCAGGACCCGGCGCTGATCGAACGATGGATCGAGCTGGGAGCCGATGTGAATGCGCGGGCGGGTCCGTACAAGCGGACCGCCTTGATGACCGCCGCGGCTTCCGAGCAGGCGGGCGCGGGCACCGTCAAGCTGCTGCTCGACAAGGGTGCCGATCCCAACGCCGAAGACGCGGATGGCGAACGGCCGCTGGATTGGGCGCTGTACCGTGCCGACCGGGGCAAGATCGACGCGCTCGAGCAGTTTGGAGCTACGCGGGGCCACGGGCCGCGCCAGAAGGCTTATCCTCCGCCGGAAGCGGGCGGGATCGCGGATGCTCGGATCTCGGTCGGCCGGGCTGTGAATTTGTCTCTGCCCACAGCGCCGGTGGCGTATCAGAAACGCGGCTGCATCAGTTGTCACAGCCAGGCGCTAGTCGCGATGGCCGCGGCGGCAGCGCGGCGAAAAGGGATTGCTGTCGATGAAGAAATGGCGCAGACGAATCTGAAGCAGATTGTCGCCGCGTTCACGCCGGCCGCGGAACAGGCGATGCAGGGCGACCAGCCCGCGGGAAACATCATTACCATCGGCTACGTGATGATGGCGCTCGGGGCCGAACACCATCCATGGGACAAGATCACGGCTGCGCTCGCGCACATCGCGGCGGCGCTGCAAATGCCGGATGGGAGTTGGACACCCAACGGCGTGTCGCGCCCACCGATGGAAGACAGCCTGGTTACTGCCACTGCGCTTGGCGTGCGCGCACTGACGATGTATCCCGCGGCGGCCGGGAAGCGTGAATTAGAAGAAAAACTTCGGCGGGCTCAACGCTGGCTGCTGGCGGTGGATGCGCGCTCGGCGGAAGATCGCGCGATGCGGCTGATGGGCCTGGTTTGGGCGAAGGCCTCCCGGACGGAAGTGGACGCGGCAGTGCGGCAAGTCCTGGGGCAGCAGCGGGCGGGCGGCGGCTGGCGGCAGCGCGATGAGATGGAACCGGACGCCTACGCAACGGGAATGTCTCTGCATGCGCTGCATACGGCGGGCATCCTTCCCACGAATGAAGCTTACGCCAAAGGCGTTCGGTTTTTGCTCCAGAGTCAGTATCAGAATGGGGCTTGGCTGGTGAAGACCCGGTCGTACCCGACGCAACCTTATTATGAGAGCGGCTACCCGTTCGGCAACAACCAATGGATTTCGGTGGCGGGAGCAAGTTGGGCCACGCTGGCGATCGCTGACACTCTGCCGGATGCTGAGCCTGTGCGCTAGAATTTGTCAGTGCTCCCGAGGAGATCATCTATGAACGCGAGAATTACTATGGCGGCCGTGAGTGCGGGACTGCTGCTGGCCTGGATGCCTGCTCTGGCGCATCATTCCTTCGCCGCCGAATACGACGAAACCAAACCGGTCAAGGTGACTGGAGTCGTCAGTAAGGTCGAATGGAAGAATCCTCACATCTGGTTTTACGTTGACTCGAAGGACGACGACGGCAAGATCACCACGTGGGGATTCTCGGGAGGCCCGCCCGGAATGCTTCTGCGTCGAGGCATTACCAAAGCGGTCCTGAAGCCGGGCGACGCTGTCACTGTATCGGGATTCCGCGCCAAGGACGGGTCCTTCAACGCCTCCGGGGGTAAAGTGCTGTTCGCCAGGGATGGGAAGGAAGTGTTCACGGCCGGAGCGGAAGACGCTGTTCCCAAGAACTGAATGGTGGCGTGCGTAACGACAGGAGATTTGAAATGAGAACGCGTTCGACTGTATTCGCGGCGTGCCTGTTCGTTCTGGGATCTTGGTTTCCGGTCTCCGCGCAGCAGCGCACGGTGATTCCTCGCGACGCGTCGGGCAAGCCCGATTTCACGGGTGTTTGGGCGGGTCCCGGTTTTACCCATAAGGTTGGTCCCGGCGACACGGACACGCCTAGCGTCATGCGTTTTGACCGGAAGAAGATGGCTCCGTTCAAGCCCGGCGGCGAAGCCCTCATGGTCCATAAAATTACCGGGGATGTGCTTCAGGATGACCCCACGGCGGTGTGCCTGCCGAACGGACTCTCGCGCCAGATCCTGTCGCCCTATTCGCAGCAGTTCATTCAAGCTCCGGGGAAGCTGGTCATTCTTTACGAATACATGCACTTTTTCCGGGTGATCCCCACCGATGGGCGTGCGCACGATCAGGACCTCGAGTCGACTTGGATGGGAGATCCGGTGGGGAAGTGGGAAGGCGACACACTGGTGATCGACACGATTGGCCTGAAGGAATGGATGTTTGACGCCACTCACAACCAGGACGGAGAAGGGTCGCGCTGGCATAGCGACCAACTTCATATGATCGAGCGACTGCGTTACATTGATCCGACCACCGTGTCCTATCAGGTCGTGATTGACGATCCGAAGATCTTCACGGCGCCGTGGACACAGGACTTCCAGATGAAGTTGCATCCCACCTGGAAGCTGCTGGAGTTTGTGTGCGAGGAGAACAATCGCTGCGAAGCGGGCCATTGCGTGGATGCCGACGTGCAGAAGAGGAACCCGAAATAACTCTATGAACGCTCGTCGGCGCGCCCTGCTCGCCGGTTCGGTTACGGCTCTCATATTGGCGGCCGCGGGTCTCCCGATCACGGCTCATGCGCAAGCCGCCGCAAGCAGCGCCAAATATGGAACGGCTACTCCGGAACACGGAGGCATCGTGTTTACCGGCAGCAGCATTTTCCAGTTTTGGACTCACCTTAAGGATCAAATGGCTCCGTTGCCGGTGCTCAACCGGGCAATCGCCGGAACCGTGACTCAGGACATGCTGAACCGCATCGGACAACTGGTTTTGCCCTACCAGCCGCGCATTGTGGTCTACTACTGCGGCAGCAACGACATCAGCGCGGGTGAGGACGCTGGTCCCATCGTCGAGCGCACCAAGCGGTACGTCCAGATCCTTCACGAGAAGTCGCCGAGCACGTTTTTCTACTACACGACGATTCAGAAGGCTCCGGAGAAGCGGGCGCGCTGGCAGGTGGTGGAGGCGGTGAACCGCGAGATGGAGCGTTACAGCCGGCAGGCGCACAACGTCGGCTACATCGATCTCAATCCGGTTTTGTTTGACAGCCACAACGACATTCGGGAGAATCTATTTCTGCCCGATGGGCTCCACTTCCGTCCGGACTCGAGCGCGTATCTGGAGTTTTCTCAAATCGTCAAACCGATTCTCACCAAGGCCTGGGAGAGCGGCGTGGGGTTGCCTGAGTTGCATTAGCTCAGGCGGCGAAATCCAGTTTGGGACGCCGGAGGTGCCACTCGGTGGCCTGCTCGTACGCGTGAGCCAACGCCAATACCGTTGACTCGGCGAACGGTGCGCCGACTATCTGCAGCGCGATCGGCAAGCCGCCCTGGGTGAAGCCGCAGGGGATCGAGATGGCCGGCAGTCCGAACACACCGCCGCCCGCGGGGTTTAGACCATTTTCTGAGATAATATAGACCAGCTCTGGCGATCCGGCTGCAAGCAAGAGATGGCGAAGGCCTATTCTGACGATCTACGACGGAAGTTGTTGGAGGCGCATCAGCAGGGGGAAGAGAGCC